>Ga0160423_10001626_pt1 | contig 18815 bp, 19 predicted proteins | sample CRUFie14St8metaG_FD_108191 | JGI IMG/M metagenome (GOLD analysis project Ga0160423, IMG submission 108191) | Marine microbial communities from the Costa Rica Dome - CRUD Field 142mm St8 metaG | ecosystem: Environmental > Aquatic > Marine > Oceanic > Photic zone | place: Costa Rica: the Eastern... | reverse complement strand
GACTGCTAGCGAATGGGCAGATATGGCTAACCAGTCAGGAGAAGGAATGACTGAAGATGACTGGAATGGCCTTCTGATGATGATTGAGATGTTTGATGAAGACAACTCCAGCGGCCTAAACTTCTCTGAGTTCGCCAACATGATGGAGAATATGGAAGACATGGAAGATGATGATGACATGAATCCGGAAATGATGTTTGAAATGTTAGACTCAAACGATGATGGAGAGGTCTCACTTACCGAGTGGTCAGATTTCACCAATTCAAGCGATGGCCCAATGTCTGAGGACGAACTCTTCAACCTATCAGTCATGTTTGACATACATGATGATGACAATTCTGGTGGTTTGGACTTGAATGAGTTCACGAGTTTCATGGAAAACGCAAACGATATGGACGGAGACGATGACATGAATCCAGCAATGATGTTTGAATTGTTCGATACAAACGACGATGGCGAGGTTACATCTAGCGAGTGGTCCGACTTCACCAACCAAACCGATAACCCAATGGATGAGTCTGATTTCTCTTTCCTTGATTCTGTTATGAACAGTTATGATGATGATGAATCTGGCGGTCTTGATTTCGACGAGTTCATGAATTTCATGAGTTCGATGGAAGACATGGAAGACGGTGAAGATAACGAACCTAACATGTCAGTATACCTTGTCATTGGGCTATTCGAGTTTGCAGAGGGAGACCTTAGCGATTACTCGGTTGAACTAGCCATGTGTGAGGGGGACCAAATACTCGAGATTCAATGTGAAGAGTCGGTTTATTCAGTTTCACTTGAGTACATAGCAGCAACTGATGAGGAGCAAGCCATGATTATGTCAATGTCCATGCCTGTAATATTTGTTGACTCAGATGGAAGTGGCACACTCACATCGATGGATTATGTTATGATAAATCATGATCTTTTGGATGTTGATGGTGAATGGAACACGACACGCCTACATTCAGAAGAGGCAGATGCATATACAGATGAAAATCCAATGATGCACCTTCTTCCTGGATTTACCGGTCTCTTTGCTACAATCGGTTTACTGGGAGCTGCCTTAATTCGTAGAGAATGAAGTAATCTAAGCATCTCTTGCCTACACGTGCAAGAGGTTCCTAAATAGCTTCTAATCGTTTGATATTCTCTTCGATTATATCGGCGCACGCCTTGAATACGCTCAGAGATTGTCCGACAGGATCTTCTAATTCCCAGTCTTGGTCAATTCTTATTGCGGGGCAGCTTACGCCACAACCCATAGAAATCACCATGTCATAAGACCGCCAATCAATATCATCCACGAGTTTTGGATACATTCCGTGGGTGCTGATTCCTTTCGATTCAAGCACCTTCAGCGCATTTTTACTTACTTCTGAAGCCGGATGGGTACCAGCACTCGCAGCATCATGACCTAGAGCCCTAGCAATGCCTTCGGCCATCTGGGAGCGGCAGGAATTCCCTACACACACGAACAACAGGCGCATATCAGCCCAATATTGGCAGACACATATCAAGTAATGCCATGTAGGGTATGTAGATGTGGAGGCCAATATTTACCTACACAATCATTTTTGTGACGCTATTTATCGCTCACATACTCGCTGCTGCAAGCGATCTTGAGTTATTATTCAGGCTAATTGCAGCCTTGATTACAATCCAAACAATGTTTGCAGGGCTTCTTCTTCACATCCTGAACGGTAATGCACGTCATGCAAGATATCCTGTTGTTGCACTAAGCGCTGGTTTAGGGTGGGCTTATGCAGGTATGAATTTTGAGTGGTCAATCTTTTTGTGGGTAATAATTGCCATAATTTTGCAGTATGGCACTGAAAAAGGGTTGAAGTATGACCATGTTTCACATCGTATCAATGGCTGATTCCCCGGTGAAGATAAATAGTCCAGATGGCGGTCCTGCCAGCCCAATCGCTGGTCCCTCTGCAGAAGAGCAGAAAAAAATGGAAGCAGCATACAGTCAAATGAAGCGCAAGATGGCGATTTCTGAGATGGGCAAGACCATCAATCACAAAATAATGGTTCTGTCAGGAAAAGGAGGTGTTGGGAAATCAACTGTCGCCACAGGATTAGCACTGTCACTGGCCCAACAAGGTTTGAAAGTCGGATTACTCGACATAGATATCACCGGTCCGAATGTACCTAAGATGATGGGTTTAAGCGGTCGAAGGCTAAACGTAGAAGCTGGTAGAATCCATCCCGCCCAGGGGCACTTAGGTGTAAAAGTAATATCGATGGCATTTCTGTTAGAGGATGAGGATACGCCCGTTGTTTGGAGGGGCCCAATTAAGTTAGGTGCCATTCAGCAATTTATTGGTGATGTCGAGTGGGGACAATTAGATTATTTGATTATTGATTTCCCACCTGGAACCTCTGACGAGCCGCTAACAGTAGCTCAAAATCTGCCTGACATTGATGGAATGGTTATAGTAACAACACCACAAGATGTCGCTTTGCTCGACTCGCGAAAATCAATTACGTTTGCCAATTCTCTGAAAGTCGATGTGATAGGGGTAATCGAGAATATGAGTGGATACACTGTCAGAGGCAAAGCACCAGCGGGAACCGAAATCGAACTTGCAGCTCCCGGTGGTAAGGTTGTGACTGCAACTGCTGATGATAGTGGACACTGGTCGGGTACTCTCAATATTTTCAAATCAGGTGGTGGCGAGAAGACTGCCAAGGAATTCGGAGTTCCATTTTTGGGTAAGTTACCATTCGACCCTGGCTTTGTACGAGGAGGAGATGATGGAGTACACCGTATTGTTTCGGAGCCAGACGGTCCAGCAGCGGAGGCTTTCGCCGAGGTTGTGGCTCAGATTCAGTCAAAAGTAGAATCAGAATCATCCAATACAGGCTTGGAAATCATTTGAGGCGGTTTTGGTGAATACTCCAGAGTTGAAACGCTTAGAAAGGCGTGATTTAGACATGCTTCTAACCTGGTCAGATGGTACTGAGCACGAGATTACTTACGACGACCTTCGCCATTCATGTCCGTGTGCTAACTGTGGTCCTCTTAGAAACGATGAAGAGTCATCAAAGAGCCTAAGAAGGACAATAGAAAGGCTACCCGCTGAAAAGCCTACAATCAGGACTGTTGGTAACTACGCACTAGGATTTGAATGGAAAAATGGATGTTCTGCAGGAATTCACAGGTTTGAGAGGATTTGGCGGCTTGGAGAAAAATTAGACCCTGATAACGGTAAATCGTATGTTCACGGTCCATGGTAAAACCTTATTTTTTCAACTAAATGTCGTAGTAAGGCACTTGTATCCCATTATAGCAGGGCTGCAATAGGAGGTCAGTCTAATGGATGGCGTATATCTAACTTGGTTGATTTCTGCTCTGGCAATAGGAGTGATCTTAATGCCTTTCATTAAGCCTCCATGGGCAATTATAACTATGGATGGTTTTATTGACTTCTTGAGAAGATATTGGTTACATATTGCGATTGTGTTAACAATTTACAACGCTAAGGATTTTCTCGACGAAGTAGATAGAATTCTGATGGCAAATACCGATGGTATGCTAAACATGACGCCTTGGATTTATGCGATTGAGGGTGAGATGGCACTTTGGGTTCAAGAGACATTTAGAGCAGATTGGTTAACCGCCTTCATGACGCATTTCTATGTTGTAGGATTCATGGTAATTTGTTATGTTTCAATCTTTTACTTCGCTTATTTCGATGACAGGTATATGGCTGACAGAATCAGCCTTACCATATTTTGGGTTTACATCTTGGCAATTCCGTTCTATTTGTTCTTTAACGTTCACGTAACTGGAAATTATATTCCTGGTATGGAAACTTTGGCATACAATCACACTCCCGAAATTAATGATTGGTTCCATAGAATAGACCCCCTTACTAACGGCATGCCGAGCCTTCACATAGGGTTCCCATTTGCGGTGTGGTTGTGTTTGTTAAGATTCGATTCTGACGGCCGTTGGGTTGTATACAGGCGCATCATTTTCGCCTTCGTTTTGGTAACCGCTTTCAGCATTTTATATCTAGGAATACACTGGTTCATGGACATTATTGGTGGGATGATTGTTGCAGCAGTAGCAGTAAATATTGCAAATAAAATGGCAGATCCATTCTGGAAAATATTCGATGAAAGAACAATTAATGCACGGCTTGTAACTCTCTTGACCAATCCTGTAAGAGCGATGAACGTGATACGGTCCAGTGCAGGGCAACAGATTAAGAAATTCGCTAGACCTACAAGCAAAGAGACAGGTGCAATATTAGCCGCAGTAATCATTGTAGTAGCAGGAGTAATCACTTGGGACCTAACTCACCAATCAATTCCAGCTGGTGGCGTTGACGCTCCAGTAGGTGTTGAAGCAGCAGATGGTTGGCTAATCACGTTAGACGATAAAGGCGAATCAGCGCTAGTAATGGTCCATGACCTGTCGAATTTAAACGAAGAACTCGAAGTTGTCCAACCAATTATGGATTCCAACTCAACCTACGATATCAAAGGCAACATACTTGCCATGGCAAACAATACAACCTTGATGATTGTAGATTTGACGGATCCTAGCGTAGTAAAGATGACTATTAGCGTTGATCATCCGACAGATGTTGAGATAGTTTCAGAGGATTGTATAGCCGTACTCCAGAACGGTAATGTGGATTATTGGTCCTATGACGGGGAGGAAAAAATTGGACCAGGCCCTACTGAGGGAGATACAATAATTGCATTTGAATCATATAGTGGGCAAATAGCTATGGTCTTTGAGAGTGATCCAGACACAATTCAATTTGGCATTGTCGATGGTTCGGGACTAATTTCTCTTGAGGTAAATGCGACTGGGAATCCGAATGAGGATGAAATTCTTCTCGATGCAGATTTGAACGTTGATGTAGAAAACGCAACTATTACAGACATATCCTTGTCAAAAACATTGCTAGCAGTTACTGTAGACGTAAACGCAACATCTAGACTAGTATTATTGGACACAATTAGTGGTGAGAGCCAGATAATTTCAGACCACAAATTTGCTGCTTACGATCCCCATCTTGGTTATGGTGTTTTGATGTTCTCAGCTTATACGGAAATTAATCCACTTGATGCTGCTGAGGAATATGCTGATAGAGAAATCTTCATTCACGACCTATCTACAAACCTAACTAGGCCGCTCACAGCAGACGGTTTAGATCAATGGGCGCCTATGGTTCTGGAAGAGCATTACGTATATCAGCAATTGAATACTGATGGTGACATTAGTGTCGAAGTGCAACAAAAGGAGCCTACGCTCCAACCATATTCCTCAAACATTCTAAAGTTCGGAGTAGTTTTGGTAATAGCCCTGTCTTTCATCAATATAATGCAGAGGCAAAAAGAGTCTAACCTTAGCCACCATGATAGCGAACTCGCATCATGATTTGTTCCAGCCTCTTAATCACATCAACCGCATCTGGCGGCATTCCTCCGGGAGCTGGCTCCGGTTTCCCTAACTCTTCATCTAGCGCAGCATATCCTTTCAACACCAAATCCATCGCTCCTTTAACACTTGGATGACTAGCCCGTAGGATCTCATGTAAGACGTGAAGGTCGATACCGAAACCTTCTACGTCGTATTCTCTGGACGAAAGACCCAAGTCAATTAGTACAGGTTTACCCTCTTCGGTTATCAGGATGTTATTGGTTGACAAGTCTCCATGATTCACTGCGTTTCTGTGAATTTCTCTAATTGCCTTTCCCACTTCAATCAGCAGGACTTCATTATGTTCGTTATTTTGGAGTATTTCGATTAATGGCTTTCCGTTTATTCTCTCCATGATAATAGTGGACTCGTCGATATCAACATCCCAAATTGCTGGCACAGGAGCCCCCTTCCTCGCTAACCAAATTGTCAATTTTATTTCATTTGTCATTCGTTTTTTGGTCAGACTAGAGTCCAAATCGGGATGCCTCCAGCCACGGCGCCTCCTCTTTTTCAGTACAGCAGGCCTGCCATGCCATGTTCCTGAGATTACCTCTGCTTCGGCTCCAAGATGCAAAGTCTCGCCTTCAGTCCATGCTTGCATTGTATGCTCGTAGAAGTGTATGGTTGAAAAAGGAGTGCCCACACAGACCAGTCGGGGTAAGCGAGTGACAGTGTCTTTGCCGATGTGTGCTATCGATTTCACAAATGATGCAATGGGTCCTGAAGAAGCCGCAATTGCCGACAGGATTTCAGAACTCAAAGAAATCCTCGGTGAAGACTTATTGATATTAGGTCATCATTATCAACGAGATCAGATTGTGATGCATGCTGACCTTTTAGGAGATTCATTTTTGTTATCAGAATTGGCAGCAAAATCCAGTGCGAAGAACATCGTATTTTGTGGTGTGCATTTCATGGCGGAATCTGCTGATATTCTGACCTCAGACGAGCAAAGAGTTGTATTGCCTAACATGCGGGCAGGTTGTTCTATGGCAGATATGGCAGCCCTAGACGAGGTGGAGGTTGCCTGGGAAGAGATTCTCGCAAAATCAGGTCTTAGTGATCCTGCAACCGCAAAGGAAGGAGAATCTTGCCTAATCCCTGTGACATACATGAATAGCGCCGCAGAACTGAAAGATTTTTGTGGACGTCACGGAGGAATAGTCTGTACTTCATCAAACGCTGCAGGAATTCTAACATGGGCTTACGAACGTGCAGGCCCAAATGGTGCTGTTTTGTTCTTCCCCGATCAGCATTTGGGTAGGAATACAGGACTTACAATGGGAATTCCACTTGAGAAAATGACTGTGTGGACTCCTGGAGAAGAAAATATACTTCCAGAGGGAGTTAAGATAGTTCTGTGGCACGGTTTTTGTTCTGTTCATAAGAGATTTACAGTCCATCAAATTGAAGCATTCAGGGAAGAACATCCAGATGGAGTTGTAATTGTACTCCCTGAATGCCCGATGGAAGTGGTGCATGCTGCGGATGCTAACGGCAGTACAGAGTTTATCCGCAGGTTTGTCGCCGAACAAGAACCGGGGACTCACATCGCTGTCGGTACAGAAATCAATATGGTAGCAAGACTTGACGCTCAGCATGAGGATAAACACATACAGTGCTTAGAGCCTACAATCTGCCCTTGCTCAACCATGTACATGATCCACCCCGCTTACCTAATGGACGTGCTTGAGAGGCTGGTTGATGGTGAGGTTCCAAATCAAGTTATAGTTGTTCCTGAGGTTCAAGAGGGTGCAAAGATAGCGCTGGAGAGAATGCTTTCGATTAAGAAGTAGTCCCGAAAGCCTTCCAACCAACTAATGCCAGTAGAGGACAAAAAATCATTGTAAACAAAACATAACATATTGCTTTAACCTGATTTTCATACCATATCTCGATAGTATCAACCGAAAAAGTGGACATCGTTGTAAATGCTCCCAGAATACCAGTCCCCAAGAAGATTGTAGTATCCTTAGAAATCAAATCATTTGCCAAAGCAGCCATACAGGCTCCAAGAAGAAATGAACCGACCCCATTCACTAACAACGTAGATTGTGGTCCTTCTATCCATTCACTTATCATAAAACGCAGTAGTGCTCCTACAGCACCGCCAAGGGCCACTATGAGATATGAATTCATAATCCCTCCTTGCCGGGGCACTCTATCAAACATACTCAAAAACAATCGCTCCTAGCCCATATCATGACAGTCTGGTTTATGACGACTAACAAGGGCAAAGTCGAAGAAGCAAGTGAATACTTTTCACAACATGGTTTGGTCGTCAAACAGTTCGAATTTGAAGCGGTTGAACCTCAGGCTGATGATTTGAAAACCGTCGCACTTTCAAAAATTGAACAGGCAATACCCCTCCTCCCAAATCCAAATGATATGTTACTCGTCGAGGATGCTGGTTTATTCATTAGCGCTCTCAATGGTTTTCCAGGGGTATATTCGTCGCATGCATTGAAAACTATAGATATTCATGGTGTTTTGAAATTAATGAGTCATCTCAAAAGTGAGGATCCAATTCAAGATGGAAACCTGAGAAAAGCGGAATTCAGGGCAGTCTCTGTGCTTTACAAAAATGGCCAAAAAATCGTATCAGAAGGAGTATGTCCTGGAAGAATCGGGCATGAAGCAGTTGTCACAAATGGTTTCGGTTTCGACCCAATATTCATTCCGTGTGATTTAGATGAGGAAGGTAATGCGTTAGCTGTCGGTGTCATGGGTGCAAAAAGCACACACGGAAAACCATTTGGAGCGATATTATTAGATCAAAAGCAACAATATTCCCACAGGCATAGAGCACTTCAAGGATTACTATCACAACTCGACATGCTTGGGTGATATTCTTGAGTATGAGCGTTTTGGAGTGACGTGAGCAGCATGAAAACATCAAGGCTATTTGTTTTCATTCTCTTAATCGCCGGCATACTAGGATTTTTTTCATTACAATCAGAATTAGATGAGAACAGTCGTTGGGGTTTGGTCGGTGCTAACCTAATTCTTGCGATAATTTGGGTATATCTTGGCGATGGTCCCAAACCATCTAGTTCTCCAAAGAAGAAAGCAGTCGCAAAGCAAACTACGGACAAACCACGGGAACAAGAAATCGATATTCCAGAAGTTGTCGTCAAAGATGAATTAGACGGAGCATCACTAAGAGAAAGAAAGATGGCAAAAGTTGCTGCTAGTAAAAAATCAGAAGAGGAAAATCAAATTACAGTTGAACCGGATGATGATTTGGAAGAAGTTTCCGTTTCTGTAGAGGAAGTACATGTCGCTGGAGAATATGTGGTAGAGGTTTCTCCACAATCCATCGAAGATGCAAATATTGCAGCACACATTCAAGAAAAAAGAGACAGACATTCTAGAATTAGAGCTCGTATTGAGGAGCGTAGAAGAGACCAAATGGCAGAGATACGAGCGTCTACCGCAAAAATGTGGGAAGACCACAGCTCAGGTGAGGACCTTGTCGGTTTAATTCAGAGTGATAATCACGGCCACGATGTTTTGATTGAACCTGCGACTGCTGAAGCCGGCCACGTTTATGGTGCAACACTGGTAAGGCTAGACGAGTCTACAATCTTGAAATTGCGTGTTCCTCTCGATACAGGGTATGTCGCTGTTGAAGAAGAACGAGCGACTACTGCAACCTTGCCACTACCTCAAGGTTTGCCGACCCCTGAAGATTTGGGCCTTCCACTTCCACCACCACCTGGTGCATCGGGTGCCCTAGCGGCCTTGAAAGATGAAATGGCCAGCGATGATTAGCGGTGCTTCCAAACAGGAGTGCTTCTGTCCAAGAATGCTTGAACACCTATTTCTTGATCTTCTGTATCGAATAACTTAGCGAATTCAATAGCCTCAATTTCAACGCCATCTGTTATTCCATTGTCAAGTGCAGCACGAATTGTTTTCTTTGCAACTCTCATTGTGCTCATTGATTTCATTGCGATTGTCTGCGCGTATTCCATGGTTTTCGCTTCAAGGTCTTCTGGTTCAAATATATGATTCACCAAGCCAATTCGATAAGCATCCTCGGCACTTACATTGTTCCCGGTCATCATCATTTCCATTGCGTGTCCATAACCAACCAAATGGACCAATCTCTGAGTCGCTCCATATCCTGGCATTAGTCCCAAATTAATTTCAGGAGTTCCAAAAATCGACCTTGTGCTTGAAATTCTAATGTCACAGGAGCAAGCGACCTCGCAACCGCCACCAAGCGCAAAACCGTCAATCATTGCGATTGTTGGCTTGTTTAGATTCAAGTTAGCTTCAATTGCATTGTCTCTAAAAATTTCTCTAATCTCTTCTGAGTTTTTTCCTGTAAATTCAGTAATGTCAGCGCCTGCAACGAATGAGTTTGGTTTCGCTCTCTTCCCTTCTTCGGGGGGGTTCGGTTTTGCGCCAGTGAGTACTACACACCTTACCGAGTCATTATTTTCAGCCCATTTGCACATTTGCTTTATTGATTTGATAACATCTTGATTAAGCGAATTTAATTTATCTGGCCTATTGATGGTAACTTTGGCAATTACTCCGTCACCGTTTTCACACGCTATTTCTTCGACTATTACAACCTCGTCCATGTTGCTCCGACATAGTCATAGCAAATCAATCTGTAAGCACACATTGAAGTCAATGAGTCACGCGGGAGAATTATGCCTGGCGATGACGATTCCCTGGTTGTAGCGCAGGATTTGGGTAAGCGCTATGGAGATTTTATTGCACTTCATCCATTAAATGTAAAAGTTAGTTCTGGTGAATTTTTTGGCGTATTCGGTCCCAATGGGGCGGGCAAATCGACCTTTATCAAACTCTTAACCGGCCAGCTAAAACCTAGTATCGGCCAAGTCGAAGTTTTGGGGGTAAATGCTTCAAAAAACCCTCAAAAAGTTAAGGCTAACATAGGGATTGTTCCCGAATCTGAATCACCTCCGTCATATCTAACACCTAGCGAGTTTTTGCAATTTGTCGGTAAACTGAGAGGTGTTGAGAACTTGGACTCCAAGGTTGAGCATTGGATGGATTGGTTTGGCCTGCAAGAGAAAAGAGATACAATGTGCAAGGACTTATCGAAAGGCCAGCGCCAAAAAGTAATGTTAGCCTCCGCATTTATTCACGAACCAAAATTATTGTTTTTGGACGAACCCTTTGCAAACCTAGATCCGATATATCAGAGAAAGTGCCGCCAATGGTTGCTCGATATGGTTTCTAATGGAGGGACTATCTTCCTGTGCTCTCATGTCCTTGAAATGGCTGAAAGAATGTGTAACAGAATGGCTATCATAAATCATGGTAAAGTCTTGGCTGCAGGTACTGTAAAGGGGCTCAAACAAAGCAAGGAAGAAACCCTTGAGGATGTATTCATACGGCTTGTAGGGCATTCGATTGAGGAAGCTGAACGAATGAGTGATGAAGGTGTTAATGAGGAGGAGTAAATCTGTCCGTATCCATTGAAAGCCGCGATTGGTCTGACTTTTCAAATCAGTCACTGCCTGATAATTTGGGTTCGACAAGTGCTGGAATGAAATTAAACACACCTCTAGTTGGTTGGGGTGCCTTTTCAACGACTTTCCGTGTCATGTTTATTGAGGAATTTAGAGAAAATCTTGACTTCGCTAAAAAAAGACGAATTTTACTATTCCCGTTACTTGTGGCTCTGGTTACTATGGTGTCTACAATCGGTCTCCAGTTCCTTGTTGGTGAGGGGGCTGCTCAAGGCGGTGATATGGAAGCGAATGCATTCACTTGGGAAGAGATGCGTTTTGCTCTTCATCTTCCATTGCTATTTTTTAGTTTGGGAATGGGTTCATTTGCCTTCTTAGGAAGAGAGAAAGTATTGGCAAGAACGGGAACTAAGAACTACTTGCTTGCCTCTCCAGCATTACAGCCTTTGACAAATCCAACAGCTCACTTCGCATATTATGTCAAGGACTTAACATATTACGTTATGTTAATTCTAACCCCAGTAATCACTGGAATGGCTGTGGGAATTGCTTTGGAGAATTTCACAGATGTGAACACTCCATTGGAATACAGCAGTCTTCCGAGAACTTGGGTCGCAATGTCCGTGACCCTCGCTCAAGGATTGGCCTTTTCATTCATAGCATCATCACTTTGGCTTCTTGGTGGCTGGTATAGCAGGCTAACACCAATTTTTGTGATTGGACTTGGGACTGCTATTGGTTTGGGAATAATGCCACGGAAATTTTTCCTGTGGGGCTTAGCGACTCAGCAACCCGACGGAATTTTATTGGCGGTCCCTGCCTTATTTGGGTCCATTTTGCTAGCCTATGTCGCATCCCAATTAGTGCGCGATGATTTTGAGGTAAAAGTCGTCTCAAAGAAAGAAATATTCATGCCCGCATGGGAGCGATTGAAATTTTTAGGCAACGGTCCGATGAGGTTACTTGTTGCCAAAGAGGCAGTAGACCTTATCCGCTCAGGGTCTTTGAAGAAAATGATAGTGTCCTATTCTGTACCGTTGATTGTGCTATTAATGATGGCTTGGTTGGTTGATTTCGCAGAAGCTCCAATTCCCATTAACCTACTATCTTATGCGCCGTTTTTAGGCTTCTTTGGATTCAACTTCTATTCTTGGCTAACAGCATTAGATTCTCCTGAACATATGAATGGCCTTCCCTTAACTGTGCCACAACTAATCAGGGCCAAGGTAACTGTCTACTTTTTGGCCACTACCTGGATTTCAGTAATTTTCCTCTGCCTAATGGCTTGGAGATTGGACGAGTGGGCTGTGCTGCCTGTTGGTCTCATTGTAATGATAGCTAACAGCATATACATCGTGTGCCTTACGGCATTCTTGATGGGTCTTTCACCCAACAAAGCCATTTTTGATGCAAAAATAATGACATGGTTTTGGATAGGTACAGTTATTCCTCTACTGGCTCTATTCCTTTTATCTTTCACGCAAGGTGATGTTTCATTCTATGAAAATTGGGCAGATCAAGTTCAGGATAAGGGATTGGATGCAGAGTCTGTTGAATTTGACAATGAGGCAATGGCCTCTGGTTTCAAGGGAATTCTTGGAGTAAGTATGGGCTTAGTGGCAGCAGCGATTTTGTTGATGAAACTACTCGACCGTAAGTGGGGAAGGGCAGAGTTCAACAATTGAAACCGCGCCGAGTCATATATGGGACTTGTATTGGCAGTGAGCGGTTTGCCCGCTGCAGGCAAGGGTGAGTTTGCTGCGATATTGTCAGAGAATGGAATCCCAGTACGCTCCATGGGCGATATGATCCGTGCTGAGGTAAGAGAAAGAGGAATACCTGAGGCCCCACATGTTTTTGGAGAGGTTGCTACCCAACTTCGGGCAGAATACGGGGAAGATGTTCTTGCCCGAAGGCTCGTAAAAGCAGTCGATGATCTTCTCTCTCAACACCCGATAGTTCTGATAGAAGGGCTCAGGGGTACCGCTGAACGTGACGTATTTTTGGGGCATTGGGGGGATTTGTTCAAGGTCGTTGCAATCACGGCATCTAAGGAATTAAGATTTCGAAGAGTACAGTCGAGGGCGAGGTCGGAAGACGGTGATTTGTCAGACTTAGAAATGCGTGACAAAAGAGAGACAGGATGGGGATTAGATGTTATTATTCAAGAAGCGGATTTCTCATTTTCAAATGAGTCTGATTTGAGCGACTTGAAAAACCGAGTTTCGGCATGGCTGGATAACCTGTGAGAGGGCCCGTAGGGCCCCTCACAATGGCGAAAGGTCATAACCGAGGGTAACACTGTCTTGGGTGTCAGGGGGTTCTACGTATGGCAAGGAAAGGCGGTGGGGGCCAGAGAAGGCAGAGAAACCAGCAGCGTGCGATGTACGACGAACTTGACAAATACCCTGTTATGCCACCACATGCATTTGCCAGAATTGTGCGTGATAAGAGAACTCTCAACATCATTTATCAGATAATCGAACCGCCTCTTAACAAAAAAGAACAGGAATGGAGAGACGAGTTACTAGACATATTCATTCGTTCATTGACTGCAAATATCGAAGAGATTGATGCAGATCCTACTGCTTATTTACGTACCGCTATGGATAAAGTAATCAAAGCATACGGCATGAAAATCAACAAGAAGTCAAAGTCCAAATTGTTCTATTATCTCAGGAGAGATTTAGTTGGATATGGAAAAATGGATGTCTTGATGAATGATGCGAATGTCGAAGATATCTCACTCGATGGTACAAATGTACCTATCTTTGCATATCACAGAAAATTCGAATCTGTAGAAACAACATGCGTTTGGGAGACAGATGAAGAATTAGAGTCCTACGTAATCAAACTGGCACAACGCTGTGGAAAACATATCTCTGTTGCTGACCCGTTATTAGATGCTACCTTGATGGATGGGTCTAGGATTGTCATGAAACTAGGTCATGAAATTTCCACAAGAGGTTCTGCATTCTGTATTCGGAGATTCAGAGATGATCCGTTTTCACCATGTGACATTATTGCTTTCAGAACTCTATCCTCTTTGATGGGTGCATATTTGTGGGTTGCATTCCAAAATGAGGTACCAATGCTATTCGTGGGCGGTACAGCATCGGGAAAAACAACGACATTAAACGCCATGTGTATATTCATACCATGGCAGATGAAAATCGTCAGTATAGAATCGACTCGTGAAGTGAATATCCCACAACCAAACTGGGTACCTGGTCTAACTAGGCAAGGTTTTGGTGGCGAATCGAACGAAGGTGAGATCGGAGAATTCGAATTGTTGAAAGCCGCATTGCGTGAGCGTCCTGAGTACATTATAGTAGGTGAGATTCGAGGTGCAGAAGCTTATGTATTGTTCCAGGCGATGGCTACTGGGCACTGCGCATATTCAACAGTTCACGCTGACTCTGTGCCCTCATTGGTTCACAGACTTGAAAACAAACCTATTGACATTCCGCGAGTTCTTTTACCCGCTCTGGAAGCTTGCGCTATACAAATACAGACACGTATCAACGGACGACGTGTTCGAAGAACAAAGCAGATTGTGGAAATTGTGGGTATTGACCCCAACTCGCTAGAGGTAATTACCAACGAAGTTTTCCGCTGGAATGTTGCGAATGACGATTTCATATTCTCTGGTAAATCTTATGTCCTTGAGAAAATAATGGTTAAGATTAATTTCAGCCAGGACGAGATGCGCAGAGAACTGAGAACAAGAAAGCGTATTTTGGAATGGATGGTTTTGAACGATATTAGAAAAGCCGACCAAGTAAGCCAAATTATCACGGAATACTACGTAAGGCCTCACGAAATTCTTGCTCGTGTGGACGGTCTTCGCTGATTTAGAGTATAGGAGGATTTTAACATGGACTTAACTGCATGGCAGAAGATTTGTCATCGCATCTTAGGGAGAGTCTTCAAGAAAAAGGCGCGTGGTGACTCAAAACTCTCAGATGACCTTGTTAAAGGAAACATGCCGATTATGCCTGAAGTATACATGGCTCAATTGTTCGTCACCACTATTGCTGTGACCACAATTTGCGTGCTGTTACTCGTGGGGGTATTTCTTCCAGATATCGGATTGATAGCGTGGTATGAATCAAGACCTGATTTAGATTATGCTTATGCGTGCTATGAATGGGAATATTGGAATGCTGATTTAGTCGATGAAACGTTAGAAAGTCGCGGCTGTCCATATTTTCAGTACATGGAATTCCCAATATTTGCTAAAATTTTAATCCCGGTTGTACTAGGATTCTTGGTTCCTTTTGGAACATACAAATTCCTAAAGAGTTCAGCATCTAGAGCAGCCCGAGCAAGAGGCGTCGCTCTTGAGAAGTACCTTCCTTACGCTGCGTCATACACTGCTGCAATGGCTGCAGCTAACGCAACACCCCACAAGATTTTCAAATCCTTAGCGGTTAATGGAGATATATATGGAGAAATTGCTTATGACTCTGCGATGATTTACAGAGACGTATCTTTATTGGGCTATGATTTACTTACCGCTATGAAAATGGCAGTAGACAGAGCAGCATCTCCTTGGATGACAGAGTTCTTCCAAGGAATGGTCGGGACTCTCACTGCTGGAGGTTCTTTGAAGTTGTATTTCCTAAACCGTGCTGAGCATTACATGCGTGAGAACAGAACAAGGCTTCAAGAGTTCTTGGAATCACTAGCAATGTTGGCAGAGTCCTATGTTGTAGTCGCTGTTGCAATGCCTCTGTTCCTAATTGTCATGCTTGTCATTATGTTCTGGGTAAGTGGTGCAGGAGCTCAAATGGAAGAAAGCACACTATATGCAGTCGTCCTGCTCGTCCTGCCAATGATACATGCTATGTTTGCATTCATCGTGTGGTCCTCTAGCGAAGAACAAAAAATGTGATTTGGAGGTGAGAATATGGCAAGGAAAAAGAAAGAGAAAATCATTGTCAAGCTCGATCTTCCCAAAGACGATACCACATTAACAAAATTATACGCCATTTTGGGAGTTAGCATCTTTCTAGGGCTAGCTTGTTTCACATTTTGGGTGACCAATTCGCACTTTACGACCGCCCCAAATGGTCAGCCACTGTTTGTTAACACCGCTTGCGGGTACGACCCAAATTACATTCCTACATTTGATGATAACGAGTCTTGCCAATATGATCTGTTGAAGGATGAACCGGATGTTTTGGTTATGACTTCAGACGATAATTGGAAGGATTTTATCGGGCTTGGACAATTATTCAATGTTCCTGGTATGGATGAGAATATCACCGCAAGCGTGCGTCCTGAACAAACAATGACCGGAACCTGCAATGTAGAGGCGGCGATTCCATCTGATTATTCATTCATAATCAATAATCCCGATGGTTCAGAGATAACCAGGTATCCGGGCAATACTCACAGCAACGACGATGATTGTCAAATATACATTCAGAATATGAATCCTGATGATTTATACCAAGTTGTTATTATTTCAGAAAACGTTGTTCAAGAAGCGACTTGGGAATTAAGGATGGACTATTATGATGGCATCCCGGAAAATATGAACAACAAATCCCAGTGGATTGGCCCCGAGGTAGAACTTGGTGGACTTTCTCTGAGACCCACAATTTTCCTAAATTTCTTTGGATTAGGATTTTTCATTATGTTCTGGCCCGCTTCCTTCTATTGGGATAGGGTCAAGGAAAAGACGAACCAGATGGAGGAAAAATTCCCTGATTTCTTGAGGGACCTTGCAGAATATTGGAAGGGTGGTCTGTCTATGACAGTGGCTGTTCAAACCCTAGCAACAAGTGAGTATGGTGCTTTGAATGACGAAGTCAAGAAAATGAGTGATCAACTATCATGGGGTGTTGCATTCGGTGACGTTATCGAAATGTTTGCAGCAAGAGTAGGTACACCCCTTGTTTTGCGGGCGATATCCCTCATCTCTGAAGCGAATAGAGCGGGAGGTAAGATTTCAGATATTTTGGTCACCGCTGCAAATGACAGTCGCGAATTGAAATTCTTGGAAGGGGAGCGTAAACGTTCAATTGCTTCGTACATTTCTGTAATCTGGACCTCGTACGGTGTTTTCCTAGGTGTTATCGTAGTTCTTGCTAAGGTATTCATTCCCGCTATTGCGGGTTCGAATTCTGATGGGGAAGATGGTGGTGGCGGCCAACAGTTAGGAAACATGGTCATTAGAAATATCGAGCCTCTATTTTTCTTGACCATATTCTATTATGGTGTTACAATGCAGGCTCTTGGCAACGGTTCTATGGCGGGCCTGATGGCTACTGGTAGGTTTACAAGTGGTATGAAACACTCAGGAATGATGATACTTCTAGCAATTCTTTGTTTCAACGTAATTGTGTTTTCACCTGATTTGATTGGTGTTACGACTTTGCCAGCACTCAGCCCGTCTGCTGGAACATTCTCGCCCTGAGGTGAACTTGTGCAGGAAAATGAAAACGCACAAATTCATATTCTTGAGATGTTGACTTTGTTTTGGCTATTCTTCATGACAGCGGCATTTCTGATAACAGTGCATGTGCCAGACGAAACCAGCATCTCAATAGATGCAGAGATGCAGTTCGCTGGAGAAGATGCAATCAATTTAGCTCTAGCCACTCCTTCACCAACAGATGGCTATGATTCTAGATTGGCAGAACTTCTTGCAGCAGGAAATACCGATGATGCTTGTGAATTGGTTCAAAATTACGTTGCATCTGGAATCGAAGCGAATTGCTGGTTGGCGAAGGATTCAGGCACTTCTCAACCCTATGGTGAGGTTGCTAGCCCCGGTTCAGACACAGTAAACTCGCATGGACTGGTTGCAGTAGATGGCCATCTGTGGACCATTAGTCTTGATTTGTGGGAGCGTGGTTCATGATGAAAAAAGTAGTGAATGATGAGGGTCAAATGCTACTTGCTACAGGTGTAGTGCTAATGATGTCTCTGCTTTCTATGGCAATTTTCGGTGTTAAAATAGCAGGAATTTCAATGCCCTATGATACTGCAGGTGACGATACAATTCAAGCATCTGGAGATATCGCAGACAGCCTTCCCACACTCGCCGAGGATAGAGCAGAGATTTGGTATAATTCTGGGCTAAGCGAGTTAGAGAGTGTTCAAAAATCAATGGACTCTCTACATGATGATGTATTGCATCATGGAGAGATAAGAGGGGTTGAATTGAAATTGCTTAACATCACTGTTACCGAGGATAATGGAATTATCACCGTGTCTAGTGAGCTCGGTGCAGCAGATCGTAATTCAATGCTGACAAGAGTTATATCATTTGATATTGATTTAGATAATTAGTTTGACTTTCGCCATTCATTCCACGCCAAATCTAGCCAATGGTTAACTCTCCCAAGGCTATCTTTTACGATAGTTGGGTCCAGAGTATTCCAATCCGCAATCCTCGCCTTTTCCTTCAGCGAGTCTTGAATTGCTCTAATTCGCGGTAATGCTGAGATGTATCTCTCAGCATTTCTGAAAGAATGGGTTTCTCTTTGTTTTAAGAAACTGGTATGCTGCTTCTCGTCTTCCACGTGCATCACAATACCAATCGCTATGCCTCCAGAGTCTCTCCAGGAGCGCAATAAACGCGAACTTGGCTCGAGGTGTACACCTTCAAGAATCAAATCAATACCTTCCCTTCTAGCCCTTTCAATGGTTGCTAAAACCCCGGCTTCTACAGCTTTACATGTATCTTGCCAATCTAATACCGCGTCTCCCGAATCTCCGGTCGAAAAAGAAGAACGGTGTAGAGGCCTATTCTCACTAGAGCTCTGAACACGCATAATTTCACGAATAGCGTCAGTAGATAGGAGTCTTGCAAAAGAATGTTCGTTCGCAATTTTTACTGCTGTAGTTGATTTTCCAACGCCGGTCGCTCCGGCTAACAGAATAAGAATGGGTGGACG
>Ga0160423_10001625_pt1 | contig 18819 bp, 15 predicted proteins | sample CRUFie14St8metaG_FD_108191 | JGI IMG/M metagenome (GOLD analysis project Ga0160423, IMG submission 108191) | Marine microbial communities from the Costa Rica Dome - CRUD Field 142mm St8 metaG | ecosystem: Environmental > Aquatic > Marine > Oceanic > Photic zone | place: Costa Rica: the Eastern... | reverse complement strand
TGGATCGAATGGCTTTTCGTGCTCGGGCTGGGATGGCCCTTGAGTATTATCGTGAACCATCACTCCGCATCCGGCCTGGACTTGGCCCGCGATTATTTTCCGGGTGACGATACGGTCCGTAAAATGGAGTCAAAGACCTTGGCTCAGAGCTTTGACCGAGAGGTGATGAATGGTGTCGAACGCTTGAAATCCAAGGGACTTGAATCCATCGCTCTCGATGAGTTGATCGCCTTGATAGAGACGGATAGCTGGATGTCCGGCCTGACGGTTTTTGTGGATGCTCGCACTCCGGAGCAGCATGCCGAGGGGCATCTGCCCTTGGCGTACTTGTTCAATCATTATCGCCCCGAACTCTACCTCGATGAAGTGATGGCCGCCTCGGTCTTTGCCGATCGTTTGATTGTTTATTGCAATGGGGGTTCCTGTGAGGATAGTGAATTTGCGGCTCTATATCTTATGGAGGTGGGTATACCGCGAGAAAAGCTGGCTGTATTCGCGGGTGGCATGCGGCAGTGGAAGGAGGCTGGCCTCCCCACCGTTCTCGGGGATCGACACGATGACGTGGAAGAGTGGCTCGGTCAAATGCCTGATCTCTCTAAACCTGTGGCAACTCCATGAAAGCAGGCTTTTTGTTGTGCATACGCCTGATACTCGGTGGAAGTTTTCTCTATCTGGGATGGGTTAAGACCCAGGATCCGGTCGCTTTCCTGAAAGTCATTCGGGAGTTTGAACTGATTGGAGATCACCGGCTGATGAATATGGTGGCAGCGTGGTTACCCTGGTTTGAGGTTTGGTGCGGCTTGCTGATGCTTCTTGGGTTGGGGGTTCGCGCCACCGCCACGGTTATGAGCATCTTATTGGGCGCTTTTACCTTCATGATACTTCACCGAGCCCTTGGACTCGTAGACTCAAGTGGTCCACCCTTTTGCGATCTGGTATTTGACTGTGGCTGTGGAGCAGGCGAAGTGCGAGTCTGCAGCAAGATCTTTCAGAACAGCCTTTTACTGGTCGGTGCCATCATGCTTGCCTGGGCCAAACCTTTTCTCTGGTGTTTATGGCCGTCGATCACCATGCCTCCTTCGCTGGATAAGCCTAAAAAAAATAGCCCTTCGTGAGGGCCATGAGTGATGCTCCATAATTGAGCCTTGCCTTTCAGTTCCGTGAAAGAGGCAGGTAAGGGTGTGGTGTTACCTAACGGTCGTGGTGGTGATGGTCGGCCCCAGCTTCTGGCTAGGTAGGGATTACTTCCTCTACCTCTGCCTGCAGCTCCATGAGGTCCAAAACCTTGGAGGTCATGATCTGCTCCTGGATTTCCGAGATTCCGCCTCTTTCTTTTAATTTTTTGGCCATTTGATCGGGCGCCATGTTGTAGGATTGCGCCATCATGATGATCCTCTGATTGACCTCTTCGCTAGAAACCTTGACGCCTTCTTCCGCTGCAATTTTTCCAATAATGAAGGCTACCTTGACCCGATCCTTCGCGCTGGTCGCTGCGGCAGAGTAAATTTCGTTCTTCTTCTCATCAATGGTTTCCTTGGCGACCCCTCGCTGCTGGTTTTCGCGAACTAGCTCATAAACCACGTTCTTGGTTTCCTGATCGACGACACTTTCTGGTAATTCGCACTGCACCGTGGTGAGTAGATGCTTGATGAGCTGATCACGAACTTTGCGTTTCTGTGTTGTGTTGAGTTCGCTTTCCAAGTCATTGAAAACGCCCTCGCGCAGCGCTTCTGTGTTCTCGGCGCCGTATTGTTTGGCGAACTCATCGGTGATCTCGGGAAGTTGCTTCACCTTGACCTCCTTGATGGTCACGTCAAAGGAAAGCTCCTTGCTGACCAACTCTTTAATGACGAAATCCTCAGGGGTTGTGAGTATGATGTTTTTCTGCTCTCCGGCCTTGAGGCCGATGAGTGGTTCATGAAAACCGGGTAAGAATTGACCTTCATGCACGTGGAGCCAGAAATCGTCTTTCTTTTCGAGGCTGGTCGCCTTGGGGGCCGTTTCAGTGATGGGTTTGCCATCACATTGACCCGAGTAATCAAGAATGGCGTAGTCATTTTCTTCAATGCCACGCTCAACCGTCTCGAATTTGGCCTGGCGGTCTTGAAGAACACCCATGGCCCGATCAATGTCTTCCTCACTGACTGAGCGCATTTCCTTCTGGATCTTGACACCCTTGTAAGTGGGAAGTTCGAAACTGGGAGCGGTTTCGACGGTGATGGCAAATTGAAAAGGCTGTCCTTTTGCGAATTGGATTTCTTCCACATCAGGGTTCCCGACTATGTGGAGGTCCTTTTCTTTGATGGCCTGACGATATCCGTCATTGACCAATTGGCGGCGGACTTCGCTATCGACCTTTTCGGAGTGGGATTTCAGGATCAGGTGCTTGGGCGCCTTTCCGGGGCGAAATCCGGGCAAACTTACGTGTTTGCCAAATTCCCTGATGGTTGTTTCAGTGCGCTCGCTTACCGTGTCTGCTGGTATGTCGAAACGAATCAGTTTTTTGCAGGGCCCTAAATTTTCAATTTCTATGTTCACAATGGCGTTGGTCTTTGCTGAAGTTACCTTGATCGTGATGATCGCTCACCGGTTTATCTTGATGGGGTTGGAATCGCATCAGCTGGCGGTAAGCTCACCACAAAAGGTAAGTCGATTAATTTAGGTATCACGCGCCTTGCCGTCAAGTGTCTCTGGTGCCCATTTTAAGTCTCTGGCTACACGGCTATAGGACCATGACAGTCGGTTTCTTGTTGGTTCAACTGAGGTAGGTAATGGTGTCTTTGAGCCCCTCTTGGAGACTCTTGAGCGCTCTTGGTAGCAATTGTTCCATCTTGCGGGTATCGGGTTGCCGGCGCTTCATGTCCCCGTCTTCCAGCGCAGGAAGGTGGATGATGGGTGAGCGAGATTGAGTCTCAGCGATGATGTGCTCTGCCACCGTTCGGATGGATATCTGATTCGGATTCCCAATATTGACCACATCATTGATGAAACGCCCCTGCATCATGGCGGCAGTGGTGGCCTCAATATTGTCGGTGATATGACAAAAGGTTCGCGTTTGTTCACCGTCGCCGTAAAGCGTGATAGGGGCATGGCGAAGCGCCTGTTGGACGAACCGAGTGATGACAAAATCCTCGGATTGACGAGGGCCGTAAGTGTTAAAGAATCGAAAAATAGTGTAGGAAAGTCCATATTCCTTGTGATAAGCCCGTACCATCACCTCGCCCAAATTTTTGACAACTGCATAAGGCAATCGTGAGTTGAGAGGAGTGGTTTCCTCGTGCTGGGGCAGCTCGACGGGCTCTCCGTAAACTTCAGACGAAGAGGCGAGAAAAACCCGTTTGATCCCGTGCTGGTGACTGAGGTCCAGAATGTTTTTCAATCCATCAATGTCTTCTAGAACTTTCATGGGATGTTCTTGAGTCCGTTGCACGCCAACCACGGCTGCGTAGTGGAAGACAAAGTCGAATCCACCGTCTACCATGCAGGCCTCCATCGTCGGACGATGATTGACATCCCCCTCAATCCAGGACCAAGCGCTGTTGTTGGGTGCCGGGAGGTGCGCACGTTTTCCGGTCGAAAGATTGTCCAGTAAGGTCAGGTGATACCGTCCTGCTTTCAAGAGGGCTTCGGCCAGCCAACTTCCGATGAACCCGGCGCCTCCGGTGATTAAAATACGTTCCATGACCGAGGATGATCTGAAGTTTAGGCCTGGGGCCCTGCTATGGGGGTGATCGGTAGGCTCGAGGTTTCTGTGCCTCGAATGACCGTGATTTGAGTGGGTTCACAAATGGTAAACGCGTCCAGGGCGTGGGTGTAATCATAGATGTTTTTGATGCTCTGATCGCCCAGTCCCACAATGACATCCTTCGTATGGAGTCCAGATTCAACCTGTAAGTAGAGAATCCCAATCATCAGTGGCATTGCCGAACATGGACCCGAGGGCAAAATCAACCGTGCCTTCATCTCCCCATCATAATCGGGCTTTGAGCGATCTGCAACGGCTGGCATAAGGGTTTCTTTGACTTCGAGCTATTTGCGCTTTTGTTGGTTCGACCGGAAGGATAATATGCCACTCATGCTAGATGACCTGACTTTGTCTCTTCATGATGGAAAGTCTCTGGACTCGACCGCCATTGAAGGTGCCATCGACGCCATGGTCCGTGAGGAGCATAGTGCCGAACAAAAGGCCGCTTTTCTGACGGCTCTGGCCAGAAAGGGGGAAACCGTAGAAGAAATTTCCGGGTTTGCATGCGGGCTTCGGGCCATGGCGATTCAGCCGCCGATTCATAGTTCACTTCGGGATGAGGCTATTTTGGATGTCTGCGGAACCGGTGGGGATCATCAAAACACCTTCAATATTTCGACGACGGTGGCCCTTGTGCTGGCTGCTTCTGGTGTGACGGTTGCCAAACACGGTAATCGAGCGATTACCTCAAAATCCGGTAGTGCCGATGTGCTGGAAGCCCTTGGCATACCAGTAGATCTTCCTCCTGACCAAGCAGCGGATTCGCTTCACGACCATGGCTTTGCCTTTCTGTTTGCGCCTCATTACCATCCGGCGTTCAAGTATATCGTCCCGGCTAGAAAATTGTGCGCAGCACAGGGCCAGCGCACGATATTCAATTACCTTGGTCCTCTGCTCAACCCCGTACAACCCAGTGCACAGCTCATCGGCGTGCCGCGCCCCGATCTTTGCTCTCAACTTGGTCAGGTGCTTCAAAGCATGGGGGTCGAGCGTGGTATGGTTGTCTGTGGATCGGTGGGGGAAGCTGGATTTCTCGACGAATTGTCCACACTGGGAGAAAACCACGTGGCTGAATTCTATCAAGGTCGAGGGTTTCACAAGTCCAGCTGGCGTCCGGATGGATTTGTCCAGCACGAGGCGAAGCTCTCTGATCTGGCGGGGGGCGATGCGAACTACAATGCGCAACTGCTTCGAGATATCCTTGCGGGCACCTTACGTGGGCCCAAACGGGATGCCGTGTTGCTGAATAGCTCTGCTGCCCTGCTAGTGTCCGGAAAAGTGTCTTCGATGCAGGAAGGTTGGGACAAGGCCGAACAGACTATCGATTCGGGTGCCGGTATGGAAACCTTGCGGGCTCTGAGCCATCAGGATTCAGTGGTCTAATCCCCTGAATCGCTTATGACTGAAACCGAGAGCCCTTTAGAGGTTTGGTGTTGGCTAGATGGAAAGCCAGGCCATGAGAATCAGACTCGCGGCTTGGTTAAGGCCATCCAAGAGCTCCGATTGTGCGAAGTTCGCGAATGGTCACCGCCTGTTTCTTTTCTGGAGGGTTATCGGTGGCGAAGGCAGTGGCAAGACCTTGCAGATGCCCTGTCACCTCCTGAGCTTATTATAGGAGCTGGACATGGAACGCATCGGTGGATTCGCTTGTCCAAAAAGCGTTATGGTGGAAACACCGTGGTTTTGATGAAGCCGTCATGGCCATCGAAGTGGTTTGATTTACGGGTGATTCCTGAACACGATCATCGGACTGAATCGAAGGGGGTGTTGGTCACTCGTGGGGTGCTCAATGGGATGACTCCAGAAGGTGAGCATCATTCAAAGCGTGGTTTAATGTTAATCGGGGGTCCTTGTCGCCATGTCTTGTGGGATCAGAAGTGCATTCAAAGGCAGATAGAAATCATTTTAAAAAGAAATCCCTCCGTTCAATGGGGCGTTACCAATTCAAGGCGAACACCAACCCAGATGTCTCACTTTCTTCGTAAGCTGCATGAATCTGGAAAAATCCATTGGTTTCCCGTAGAGAAAACCCCTCAGGGTTGGGTGGCAGAACAGCTATCTAATTGTAGCCAGGCATGGGTCAGTGCCGATAGCGTTTCCATGGTTTATGAAAGCGTTTCCTCCGGCGTTGCGACGGGTCTCATGGAACTTGAGTGGGCAGGAAAAAGCAAACTCCAAGCTGGGCTAGAAAGCTTGGAAGCAGATGGTTTACTAATGCCCTTTACTAAATGGGAGAGTGAAGGTGTTCTTTCCATTGGGTCCGCGCATCTCAATGAAGCCAGGCGCGTTGCAGAGTGGATCGATGCCAGGTGGATTTCAAAATACCCTCCCCCCCATGAATAGCAACCGCCCACTCAACGTAATGCAATTATTACCGGCTCTTGAGGGCGGTGGTGTCGAGCGGGGTACTTTGGAAATGGCGCGTGCGATAGTCGATCGCGGTTGGAATTCGATCGTCATGAGTGCAGGGGGTAGGATGGTGACTCAGTTGGAAAAGGAGGGGAGTATCCATGTGACTGCCCCGATTGGCTGCAAAAGTCCTTTGACGCTCCTACAATTGCCTAGATTGCTTTCACTTTGTAGATCCCACTCCATCGATATTCTTCATGCGCGCTCGCGAATACCTGCCTGGTTGGCTTGGTTCGCAGTGAGGTTCCTGTCGAGTAAAGATCGCCCGGTATTGGTGACCACCATTCATGGCCTCCATTCGGTCAATTTTTTCAGTTCCATCATGACCCGAGGTGATCATGTGATTGCAGTTTCCGAGACAGCCAGGGAATTTGCCCTCGAGCATTATCCCAAACTGCAAGCAGATCGTCTTCATATTGTCTTTCGAGGTGTGGATCCCAGGGAGTTCCCCAGGGGGTTTCATCCAGACAAAGACTGGCAGAATCAATGGTTCGAAAAATATCCAAGATGCAGGGGAGCGCGACTGGTCTGTCTCCCAGGGAGAATCACTCGTCGTAAAGGTCATCTGGAGTTTGTGGAACTCATTGCTGCCATGCGCCAGCGCGATGCTCGTGTGTTGGGCCTTATAGTAGGAAGTTGGGATCCCCGTCATAAAAGTCTGGTGGACGAAATAAAGGCCCAGGCTCGATTCTGTGGTATCGAAAAATCCTTAATCTGGGCCGGTCATCGCAGCGATATGCAATCAATCTATGCCATTTGTGATCTGATTGTCTCACTTTCCCAAAAGCCGGAATCTTTTGGTCGTAGCATGCTCGAGCCCTTGAGTATGGGGAAACGTTGCGCAGGGTTGGATCATGGCGGAGTCGGGGAGGTGCTCGAGCACATGTTTCCAGCAGGAAAGTTGTCTGTCCGTCAAAATGTCCAGCAGTGGGCTGATCAATGTATGGGATTGTTGGAATCCAAGTCACCCTTTCCACTAGCCAATGCATTTCCACTCGGGGACATGTTGACAAGGGAGATGACATTGTACGAAGAGTGGGCCAACCATCGCATGAACAATGATATTTTGTAGCCGTAATCTTGCTTTGAAACGTTCCTTACATGAGGTCTTAAACCTCATCATTTCTATGCTTCAGTTGATGCGTGCTCTCTTCTTAATTTTGGTTCAGGTCGTGACGTTGTGCTGCTTGAATGCAGTCGCTCCATCGCGCCCAAATGTTCTGTTCATCATGGCAGATGACTTGAATGCGGATCTGGACTGCTATCCAGGCGGCAAAGCTCAAACACCGCACCTGGACCGGTTGGCAGCCAGAGGGGTGCGCTTTGATCGCGCTTACTGCCAATTTCCGCTTTGTGGGCCCAGTCGTAATTCTATGCTCTGCGGTCTTTATCCAAACACCACTGGGATCATGCGGAACTCGCAAATATTCAGGCAAACCATTCCTTCACACCACAGCCTGCCGCAAGCCTTTCGTCTCGAGGGCTATGTCTCTGCCAGGGTAGGAAAATTGTATCATTACAATGTGCCCAAATCAGTCGGCACCAATGGACATGACGATCCAGCCTCCTGGGAAATTGAGACGAACCCAGCTGGTTGTGATCGTCTGGAGGAAGAACCTTTTATTTTTAGTCTCAAACCAGGTCAGTTTGGCGGTGTGCTCAGCTGGTATGCCTCACCACAGCCGGATGAAAAGCATACCGATGGTATGCTCGCTGAGGATGCCATCTGGCTGCTGGAGCGTTTTGCCAAGCGGCCTGATCGCCCTTTTTTTCTGGCACTGGGCTTCTACCGCCCCCACACACCCTATGTGGCGCCCAAATCCTACTTTGGAGCTTATCCCACCGAAAGCATCCGCCTGGTGAAGGGAGTGCAAGAGGATATCCAGGATCTACCTGCGATGGCCTTGGGGAGTCACAAGGCCGAACACGATCTGTTGACCGACCCCCTTTGTCGTGAGGCCATACAGGCCTATCGGGCCAGTGTAAGTTTTATGGATGCCCAGGTAGGCCGCGTGCTTCAGGCATTGGAACGCCTTGGGCTCAGCGAACAGACCATCGTCGTTTTTACGAGTGATCATGGCTATCACTTGGGGGAGCATGGACTTTGGCAGAAAATGAGCTTGTTTGAGGAAAGTGCCCGCGTGCCCTTGATCATGGCGGGGCCGGGGGTGAGTGCTCATGGAGAGGTCGTACCTGCACCCGTCGGTTTGGTCGACTTGTATCCGACCCTGACTGCTTTGTGTGGAGTTCGGGCGCCAGTTGATTTGCAAGGACAGAACCTCGCAGTGATGCTGAAAAACCCACAGACGAAGGGCCGTGGGTATGCTCTCACCCAGGTCACCCGATCGCGTAGGGGGCTAGAACCCAACCGTGTCATGGGATATTCCCTTCGCACCGAACGGTGGCGCTTGACCCTTTGGGATGATCAGCGCGAGGGAGTCGAGCTCTACGACCATTCCGCTGACCCTGCCGAACAACACAATCTAGCGGGAGAGGCCATGTGGAAGGATCTTCAGGATGAACTGATGCAAAAGCTCCGCACGGCCGTAAGGCAAACGCTGCCAGTCTCAGGGAGTGTTCCCAGCCTTCGACAACTCATCTGGCCACCAAATTTGACCCATCCTTAAGCCTTCCATGGCCCCTTCTAATCGAGAAGGGACCACCTTTTTGTTGCCATGCCCTCTCTCATGGATTACCTGGTATATGATGAGAGATGCGAACAGCAGCTCCTCACCTTAAAGTATGAATACTTGGTTAAAGTTTGGAAGCGGCTTGGCCACAGGAGCCTTGTTGTGGATGGTATTTCCCGAAGCCATGCTGGGCAAGGTAGGGAGATTTGATCCACCTGATTTACAAATCGATGAATCCCCCCTTCAGGAACCCATCAAAGCGGCAACAAGCTTTGCAATTGTCGTCAAGGCGACCTCTCCATGTGTGGTTTCAATTCAAACGGTTCAAGAGCGCTCCTCAGCTGCGGGGTCCATGGATCTGGATGCCTTCAGGCGTTTCTTCGACCCAGATGGACGATTTCCCATGCCGGAGGAACGGGATCTTCCAGCACAAGGTGCCGGCTCGGGGGTAATTGTCTCCTCCGATGGATTCATTCTCACCAACTTTCACGTCGTAGAGGGTGCCCAATCGATTTCAGCGGTGTTGGCTGATGGCACGACTTCTCTGGACGCCGAGATCGTTGGGGCCGACAAACATTCTGATTTGGCGGTATTGAAAGTCGAACGAAAGGGTCTCTCGGCGATCACTCTAGGTAATAGTGATCATTTGGAAGTGGGTGATGTGGTGTTGGCCCTTGGAAGCCCCTTTGGTTTGTCTCAATCCGTCACCATGGGGATAGTCAGCGCCACGGGGCGGGCACAAATTGGCATGATGGATATCGAGAATTTCATCCAGACCGACGCCTCCATCAATCCTGGTAATTCTGGGGGAGCCCTGATCGATGCCCAGGGGAGACTCATTGGGATCAACACCATGATCATGAGTCGAAGCGGGGGCAATCAAGGGATCGGCTTTGCCATTCCCGTTAATATGGCTCGCAGCGTCATGGATCAAATGGTGGAGTATGGTGACGTTCAGCGAGGCCTTCTAGGGATTTCCATGCAAGAATTGAACGAGTCCATGGCCAAAGGTTTCGGGCTTGATTCCACGAAAGGTGTTTTGGTGGGTGACGTTACGCCTGAAGGCCCTGCGGAGGCGGGCGGTGTGATTCCGGGAGATGTGGTTGTCACTTATAACGAAAAGCCGATCAGCGATATGAACGCCTTGAAATTGATGGTAGTGGAAACACGTCCCGGGACGGCCGTAGCACTAGGTGTGATACGCAATGGTGCCTCTAAGGTGCTGAAAGTGACCATCGGCGCATTGCCGGAAGAAGGCTACGCCGGCTTACTTGGAGGGTTTGGTCGTATGAGGCCTCCTCTAGAGGACAAGCGCCAGTCTTGGATTGAAGGTATGGATGTGGCCCCCATGTCCTCAAGACTCAGGCAACGTTATGGCATTCCCGAATCGGTGGACGGATTGCTCATCACTCGCATCGAACCTTCCAGCTTCGTTTACGACCAAGGTCTTCGAGAGGGACAAGTGATTCTGGAAATCAATCAGCAACCTGTCGCCCAATTGAGTGATCTGGATGAGGTGGGTGCTTTGACTTCAGGCCAGTCGTCCCTTCTCAGAATCTGGTCTTCTGGCTCAGCGCGTTTCATGGTGATTGAACGCCCTTAAGAATCGATGTAAAGAAAGGGCGCCCTTGCGTTAGGTGCCCTTTCCTGACCTCCTTAGGGATTATTTGGCTGAAAATCGGTGAACGGTACGTTGGGTGTAGGTTTCACCGGGGCGCAACAGGACGCTTGGGAAATGGGGTTTGTTCGGAGAGTCTGGGAAATGTTGCGTCTCCAGACAGAATCCATGGCGCTTTTCATAGGTTCTCCCGCTCTTTCCAGTGAGTTTTCCATCTAAAAAATTTCCGGAATAGAATTGTATCCCAGGCTCCGTTGTTAGGATTTCCATGATTCTTCCGCTCTTGGGTTCATGCACTCTGGCTGCCATTTCGAGGAGACCTTCACCAGATTTACGCAACACAAAGTTGTGGTCGTACCCACCAGGGTCGCCTGCCATCAGCGCCATGCGGGAACCGATAGAGGTAGGGGTAGTAAAGTCAAGCGGCGTGCCTTGGACACTTCGGATCTCTCCTGTAGGAATAAGCGTGTCATCGACTGGGGTATAGAAATCAGCCATCAGCTCAAGCTCATGGTCCAAGATGGCGCCGCTGCCTTCACCGCTGAGGTTCCAGTAAGCATGATTGGTGAGGTTCAACACCGTATCGGCATCGGTGTGAGCCTGATAGTCGATCGTCAGCTCGTTTTGTTCAGTCAATGTGTAGATAACTTCTACCTTGAGATTGCCGGGATAGCCCTCCTCTCCATCGATACTGGTGTAGGTCAAAGCGACCGTTGAACCGTATTCGGTAGAAAGGGGCACGGCCTTCCATACTTTCTTGTCAAAACCGATCAACCCTCCATGGAGATGGTTAGCATCATTGTTGGTGGCGAGGGTGTAGGACTTGCCATGAAGCGTGAAGGTCCCTTTGGCGATTCGGTTACCGTAACGGCCAATCGTGGCGCCAAAATAGGGATGGCTAGCTTCATAAGACTTCAGATCCTTGAAGCCAAGAGTGATATCCTTAAGTTGCCCGTGTCGATCGGGTACGTGCATCTCGGTGAGAAGGGCGCCATAGGTGCTGACTTTGGCGACCAGACCTTTTGCATTGGTCAATGTGTAGAGGTGGACTTCTTGTCCGTTGGCAGTGGCTCCCAGAGGAGATTTTGCCACGTTTGAGTCGTTCGGCATGGGTTTTTCTGTTGATTTTGATTCCGAGGTTGTTGGGGACATGCTATAGCAGCCTGTACCCAGAAGTATGACGCTACAAAGAAAGGACAGTCGCATGGAGAAGGTCTTTATTTTCATGGGAATTTGATCGTCGACCCACAGTTCCAACGGTTTGCGGGAAGGAACTATAGAATTTTTATTATTTCATGACCTCTCGATGCTTGCAACGCTTTGCGTATCTTGAGGTGAGAAATTGAATAAAAAAGCGAACTTTGAAGCGGAGGTGTCGACTAGGTACACATCACTATCATGGTGTCCTGCTTGAAACGAGGGTGATATATTTAGGTTCAAAAGAGATTATTTGTCAATCTAATATTACAAAATTGTAACAATGAGTGGTTACCAAGGGGCTTTGATACAAACATTTTGCCGCAAATCCAGGATACATGCTTGGCATGCCTGATGCGCGCTACTATGTTTTCCGCATACCGTTCGCAGCGCTTCGTTCCTTACATTCTAGGCTTTGGAATCGTGCGAGGCTTATGTGAAAATGACACCATAGAGCACCATGGCATTCAAGATAGGAATTGTTGGAGTGGGTCGTATGGGGTCCAATATGGCCCTTCGACTCAAGGATTGCGGGTATCAAATCACGGCTGTCTTCGATAGCCAAAGTGAACTCGCCGAAAAAGTGGCATCCTCCGTAGAAGCAACGGCTTGCAGGCATCTGGATGAGGTGACCCAGTTGGCACAATGGATCGTGACGGTGGTCACCGATGATCAGGCGATGGATCGTATCTTCAAGACTTCGGGGAGAAGCCTCCTCAAAAATGCCAAAGGAAAGATCTTCATCAATTGTGCAACGGTGAGCCCAGCCACTCACTTAAAAGTGGAAAAACGAGCTCGCAAAGTGGGAGCCAGAACTTTGGAAGCCTGCATGGCATCAAGCATCGCCCAGGCACGTCAGGGAACTCTGTATCTGATGTGTGGAGGCGATCGGCGTACCTATAAGCGTGTCGAGCCATTGTTGAAAGATCTGAGTGCCTCTATGCGCTACATTGGAGCTTCCGGCAAGGCCTCTGAAGTCAAAGCCTTGGTCAACATGGTCATGAATATCAATACGGCTGGCTTGGCCGAGGGGTTGGGCTTGGGAGCTGCGCTGGGCCATGACCTGGGCATGTTGCGTGAAGTTTTCTCGCAAACAGGTGCCAACTCCAGGGTGTTGGAAACAGATGGTGAAGACATGCAACATCGAGACCATGACTGCTATTTTTCCGCTGCTCACGCAGCTAAAGACTCTGGCATTGCTCTTTCCATGGCAAAACCCGCTGGCATTCCATTGCCCCTGGCTGAGGCAACCTTTCAACAGTATGCCTTGATGGAACAGTGGGGGCTGGGCGAATGGGACAAGTCCGGTATTGCTGAAATGACCTTTCCGGGGCGGGCGCTCGCCAAGAAGAAAGCGGCCCGCAAGCGCCAGGCCAGAAAAAAATGAGGTGAAGCGGGGTATCAGGCTCCTGAAAAAGCCTCCAGAAACCTGGTTAGAAGCCATCCTGGAAAAACGCCGAAAAGCAAGGTCAGCAGAGTGCAGGTGAAAACCAGCCCATATTGAGAGGTGCTTGGTTTCAACTCCATCGCTTCGTCAGGCTGATCTTGGCAAAAGGCCGCTTTAAGGACTCCCAGATAGTAATACAGGGAGACGGCACTGGCTCCTAGAGCCAGAACCACCAGGCCGATCAGACCCAAAGTTTGATGCGGGGTGTTGAGGGCTGCAATAAACAAATTGAACTTGGCGATAAAGCCTACCAGAGGTGGGATACCCGCAAGGGATAAAACCAACAGCATGAGGCAAGCTGCCAGCCAGGGGGCGCGCCTCCAAAGCCCCTCAAGTTGCCTGTTTTCAGCGTCTTTTTGACTCCCTTGGGTGAGTTCCAGCAAGCTGAGAAGCCCGATGACCGATAGCCCATAGGTCAACATGTAGAAAGCGATGGATGCGCTGGCTTGTGGAGTCGGTGAACAAAGACCCAGTAGGGCATAACCCGTGTGGGCGACCGCTGAAAAGCCAATGAGCCGCCGGAGCTTTGTTTGCCGAAGGGCGGCAAGATTGCCCACCAACATTGATAACACGGCCAACATAGCAATCCAGGGAATCCAACCTTGTGTCCATTCCCAGCCATCCAAAGAGCCCTGTGCGCCGATGAGCCCATGCCAGAGGAAGCGGCCCATCACGAAAAAGCCAGCCACCTTGGAAGTCGAAGCAATCAAGCATGTAACAGGAGTCAAAGTTGAGGTATAGACATCCGCTACCCACCAGTGAAAAGGGGCTGCTGCTACCTTGAAGCCAAAACCTACCAGAGCCATCAATATCCCCATCATGAGAAGCGGATCGTTCTCGTTTGTCTGGCAGTGCTCCGCAATGCCAGACAAACTCATGGTGCCTGCGACTCCAAAAATAAGACTGAATCCATAAAGGACAAAGGCCGCAGAAAGGCCACCGATCAGGAAATATTTCAGTGCCACGCGTGTGGCGAGGGTGTTGGTCTTGTCGATAGCGGCCAGGATATAGAGGGAAAGTGCGGTGATTTCCAGGGCAACGAATATCATGAGCAGGTGATCCGCTCCAATCAGCAAGCTCATACCTGCGATGGCAAAGAGCATGAGCGCGTGGAATTCTCCTTGGTTTCCAACATGCGAAGGAGAGGCGGTGTGTTGCCAAAAAATCAAAAAGCCCATCAGCAATAGGCCCGCTTTGACCCAGCGCGTGGCATCGGTCACGATGAAGGCTGACCCCAAACTGAATCCGGTTGATTGATAAAACAAACTCACAAAAAGTGCCAGGGCCAGGCCGATTATCCCTATTACACTATACAATGGCCCTAAGTAGGATTGGGTGGTCTTACGCCCAAAGGAGACTGCAAGGATGATCAATGCGGTGACCACCGTCATGCACTCTGGGGCGATCAATCGAAACAAATCCGTATGTATGGCTTCTTGAATCATGGAGAAGAAAGGACGCTAGGTCCTACATGGGAGCCATCCCTTCGGTGAGCGGTTTCAGCATGGGTGATTGCAGGCAGGGAGTGATCCAGTCAAGCATCCACTTGGGATAAAGGCCTACTGAAAGGGTGGCAACGACGAGCAAACAGGCGCCCCACTTTTCCTGGAGGGTAATCGGTTCAAGGATGGGGGCTCTCCCTGAGTCGGTGACGAGAGCACTGGGCCAGAAAACGGTCAGCATGGCGCGCATGGTGTAGGCCACGCCAAGAATAATCCCGAGTCCTGCTACGAGACTAAGCCAGGCAAAGCTTTGCCAGACACCGGCCAGCACATGTAATTCGGCGACAAAACCGCTGAAACCAGGAAGCCCAATGGAGGCGAGTCCTGCGAGCAAGAACAAGGTGGATGCAAAGGGGAGTTGCGCGCGGAGGGTCATCCACTGCAACTCTTTCAAATCCCTGGTATGAGTACGTGCGCAGACCATGCGGCCCACCACCGCAAAAAGTAGACCCGCAATAATACCATGGGAAAACATTTGCAGCACGGCTCCACTCAGGCCCGTTTCGGTCGTTGCCAGGAGCCCCAATACTACGAAGCTCATATGACTCACACTTGAATATCCGATGATGAACTTAAAATCCTGATGAACAAGCGCGACGAGCGCCCCTGCGACAATACCGACTGCCGCCAAGAGAGCCAACTCCTCCCGCCACATGGCTGCTCCCATGGGGAAAAGTGTGAGCGGGATCCTGAGTGCTCCATAAGCACCCAATTTCATCACAACGCCTGCAAGCAGCATAGACGTGCCGGTAGGGGCAGCTACGTGGCCCGTGGGCGCCCAGGTGTGGAAGGGCCAGAGGCCGGCAAGGATGACAAACCCAAGAAAGGTGACCGGGAAGGCCCAGCGCTGAAACCCTTCCTCGTAAGGGAAGGCGATCAGGTGCTCCAAGGCAAAGGATTCAGCTCCTGACACCACAAAGGTAGCCATGATGCCGACGAGAGCAAGTGCGCTCCCTACAAAACTGTAGAGAACGAGCTTCATGGCTCCATACGACTTGCGTGTGAAACCCCAGATGGCAATCAGGAAATATTTTGGGATGATGGCGATCTCATAGAAGACAAAAAGAAGAAAGAGATCGAAGCTGATGAAGACGCCATAGACACCTCCTATGAGGGCCATGAGAAAGCCGAAGAATTCCCCCGTGCGATGTTCGATATTCCAAGAAAACAGAATGGCCGACATCGCCGCAATCCCCGTAAGCAAGACCATGATCAGACTGATCCCATCATAGCCCAGCAAGTAATGAATCCCCAGGGAAGGGACCCACGAAAGGTGAACGATGGTTTGAACGGCCCCACTATCAGGAGCAGTTTTGAAGATGAGGATACTCAAGGGCAAGAAAGTGGCTACCACACTCGTGATCAAAGCGATCCACCGTGCGTAGGATGGGCGACTGGCCGGACTGCAGAAGCAGGCCAGGGAGGCAAGAAAGGAAAGATAGACCGTCCAGGCTAACATCTTAAAAAATCATCCTCTCTATGGTCAGGATTATTGTCGGATTGATACGCTCCATGATCAGATGAGGAAACCAGCCAAGAAGCACAATAAGGATAAACAGGGGTGCCATCAGGGCCATTTCACTTCCGCTCAAATCGCTGAATTGCTCGGATTCCGGATCCGATTTTCCATGGAAAACATGCTGCAGAAATCTCAAGAGAAAGATGGCTGTGATCAATAATGCTGGTAGTGAGCCTATGGCAACCCAAGGGCTCAGTGCAAAAACGCCTCGAAAGATGAGAAACTCCCCGATAAACCCGCTCAAGCCTGGCAATCCAATGGAGGCAAAAACGGCAAGGCCCATCCAGCCCGCAAATCTGGGCATGATCGCACGCAATCCGCCAGGCCCATCGACGCGCAGAGTTTTTTGAAGACGGCTTTCTCCAAGATGCGTGAGGTAAAACAAACCTGCGGAAATGAGCCCATGGGAGAACATTTGCAACAGGAGCCCCCCCAGGGCAAAGGTCTTGGCAGTTTGCATGGAAGGTTCTCCCATGCTCGGTTGGCCAAGGACCAGCAGTGCGATCAAGCAATAGCCTAGGTGATTGATCGATGAATACGCCAAAAGACGTTTGAAGGAGGTCTGCCCCATCGCGGCAAGGGCGGCGTAAACCAGGCCGAAAACCGCTATCGCCAAGGTTGCTTGTAACACGCTGGAAGGCACATAGGGGAGCAGAGGGATCACCATCTTCACCATGCCTACGAGCCCCACTTTGGACATCAGGCCTGTGAGGACCATGGTCACTGAAGTGGGGGCCCTTTCATAAGTGTCGGGTAACCAGCCATGCACAGGTACCATGCCCACCTTGATCGCCAAACCCCCGAAGGTGAGTGCAAAGAGCAGGGTGATGAGCCATTTGACTGGAAGATCAAACCAGGCCAGGCGCTGGCCAATGGCTTCTGGGAGGGCTTGGGTGGCCGAGGCTTCCGCCAGAACCGTAAACTTATAGGAACCAACGGCAGAGGCAAGCCCGAGGTAACCTACCAGTAAGGCAATGCTGCCCAGCATGGAATAGAGAAAGAATCGCAAGGAAACCTTCTCCCTGCCAGGGTCTCCCCACAAGCGTACTAGAAAATAGGTTGGAACAAGGGCTATTTCATAAAAAAAGAACCAAGCGAAGAAATTCTGTGCCGTGAACACACCGACAAGGGTGCCCTGTATCATGAGAAGGCATCCGGCAAAGCCCTCATGGTTGTAGCCAGCTCGCTGAGACGCTGCGATGGACACCGGCATGATCAGTGCCGTCAACGCAAGCATGATGCAACCCATGCCGTCCATTCCCAACTCATAGGCAACTCCCAATGAAGGAATCCACTCGATGGATTCCTTCCACAACGATGGCCCTGATTCCATGGGTGCCTTCATGCAGAGAATCAGCGTGACGAGAGAACTCGCAAGGCTCAACCACCATGCTGTCGAGGTACGGGACGGTCCCGTCTCACGCTCTCGAACGATGAGGGCAAGGCCCGCTAAAAGGGGCATCCATAGGATCAGACTTAACCAGGGAAATCCGCTCATGAAGCACCTCCGAGCTTTAAGATTATGAGTAGGAGAATGGCAGCAGCGGCCATCCACTGAAGACAAATCTGAACGCGCTTTTGATGCATGCGGCGGATTTTTCCAGCCTGAATCATGATTCCGCTGCAGGTGAAATCAAAACCGGCATTGATGATCCACTCATCCCAAAATCTTGCCAGCCAAGAAATCAGCTGAGTGAAAGTGGCGACAAGTGGCATCATGGGTCGGAAAAAATGGTTTTCCACCCAGCGGCAGCCCATGGCCATATGCTGAGTCCATCTGAGGAAGGTGTATTGATAGGCCTCATCCAGATAGGCTTTGGCTCGAAGGAATCCAAAGCTCCCCGCTAGGAGACGTTCTTCCATGGGATCGTCGTCACGGGCTGGGTCATACACCAGTGGGCTGTAATACCACCAACCGAAGAAGAGCCCCATCAACACGAGACAGGATGAACCCAGCAAAAGCAACAAGGTGGAACCATGGACCAATTCACCGGGCTGCCAAACAAGGGCCTGGCCTTCCAGAAAGGACTCAAACCATGGGTAAACGGGCGTCCCTATGAAACCAGCTCCTATCGCGAAAACCGCAAGAATTCGAAGTGGCCAAAGCATGCTTGCAGGGCTTTCATGCGGCGAATTGTTACCTGAGCTGGCTGCTTGATCGGGTGTTTCATCTCCGCGATAACGACCAAAGAATACCTGTGCCATCTGGCGAGTCATGTAAAATGCTGTGAGTAAGGCGCCCAACAACCCCATCGCAAAGGGGATCCTTCCGCCATGCCAGTGCAGCGCCGCGTGAAGAATGAGATCCTTGCTCCAAAAGCCAGCTGTCACAAGCGGGAAGCCAGCCAACGCCATCATGCCGATTCCATAAGCGATGAAGGTCGTTGGCATGCGTTTTCGAAGACCTCCCATGTAGCGAATGTCCTGCTGATCGTGGCATCCATGAATCACCGAGCCAGCGCCGAGAAAAAGCAGCGCCTTGAAGAAAGCGTGGGTGATGAGGTGGAACATGGCGACTGCCACGCCTCCGGTACCCAATCCCAGCATCATGTATCCCAGTTGTGAAATAGTGGAGAAAGCCAGAATACGCTTGAGATCTTGCTGCGCACAGGCCACCAAAGCGCCGCCCAGAGCGGTGATGGCACCAATCCATGTGATGAGATCCAGGGCTTGGGTGCCTGCTGCAGGAAACTCAAAAAGTGGATGGATTCGCGCCATGAGAAAGACCCCGGCAGCCACCATGGTGGCTGCA
>Ga0160423_10001624_pt1 | contig 18822 bp, 17 predicted proteins | sample CRUFie14St8metaG_FD_108191 | JGI IMG/M metagenome (GOLD analysis project Ga0160423, IMG submission 108191) | Marine microbial communities from the Costa Rica Dome - CRUD Field 142mm St8 metaG | ecosystem: Environmental > Aquatic > Marine > Oceanic > Photic zone | place: Costa Rica: the Eastern... | reverse complement strand
TTCAGTTCGCCTACCCCGCCAGGCCTGACATTGTCGTGTGCAAGTCCCTAACCTTAAAGGTGAAAGCTGGGCAGAAGGTTGGGTTGGTGGGGCCCAGCGGCTCTGGCAAGTCCACCGTCATCCAACTGATCGAGAGGTTCTACGATCCTGACGTTGGAAAGACAATCTTTGACAAGAAGGACGTGAAGAAGCTCAACTACAGGTGGCTGCACAACCAGATGGCGCTTGTTGGTCAGGAGCCGATGCTGTTCCAAGGCACCATTTTTGACAACATCGCTTTGGGGTACAATAACAGCAAAGAGGCGTCCGGGGACTGTACGATGGAGCGCATTGTGGAGGCCGCAACGCTGGCCAACGCCCACGACTTCATCATGGACCTCCCACACGGGTACGACACCGAGCTTGGGCAGGGCGGGACCCTGCTGAGCGGTGGGCAGAAGCAGAGGATCGCCATCGCTCGAGCGCTGATTCAGAAGCCCAAGATCTTGCTCCTGGACGAGGCCACCTCCGCGCTGGACAACAAGAGCGAGGCCGTGGTGCAAAGAACCCTGGATAGGCTCATCGCCGAGTCCAAGCTGACGACCGTGATGATTGCGCACAGGCTGTCCACTGTGAGGAACATGGATGTGATTGTGGTCGTGGACGAGGGCAAGGTTGTGGAGGCTGGGAGTCACGACGAGCTCATGAGGCTCAAGGGCCTGTACCACGCCCTCGTGCTGACCTCTGGCCACAGTGTGTAGGGTTGTATTTTTCTTTTCCATTGTTTTCATGTTTTTTTTGCATCCTGCTCCTGGGCCCTCGAGGCCCTGCCCGCCAGCACGGGACTTGGACGTCCCCTCCCAGGCGAACCATCGCTGTCTTTCGCCGTTGCCCGTGCCTGCTCCTTCCCGTTGAGACGGGCTGGTGTTTTTGTCCCCACACCGTCGTTTCCCTCGGGACTGTGCAGTTGCATGTACTTTTGCGTGTACTCCTCCCCGTATCGAGAGGCCGCGAGCTGGGCGTTTACAACACTTACCACGGCCTCCAGTACCGCACAAAACCTGTCGAATGAGAAGAAGGAGCATCGCAGAGCAGCGGTGAAGCTTTGAGAGTTAGTACCGCCATTTGTGTTCGTCAATCAAGCGCTGCGGGCAGTGGTATGCTCTGTCAAAATCGAACTCACTTTTGCTGCGCCTGTCGGAGAGCAAGGGTGGGCAGACCAGAGAAGCACTTGAGGGCCTCGATCCTCTCGCGCTCCGCCATCTCGCCTCCCACCAGTTCAAACTCTCCCTGCGTCTTACCACTTTCCTTCACCCGAACCTGCACCCCATCACGGCTGTCCTTGACCCGCGCTCTGAGGCCCACAGCTCCCTCGCCGAACTTGTTTGCCGCAAAGAGGGAAGACGAGCCCCCCAAGCCGCTGGAGGAAAAGCGGCACAGCAGCAGGGCCTGTCGAGCTTCTAGCAACAGCACGTGGAGCCCCTTGGCCCCGTCCGTCGGCTGGGAGGGGCCGGAAGCGAAGCCACCGAGGCGAGTGGTCAGAACCGCATCGCTCGCCTCAAGGCACCTCGCGAGGTCTGCCTCCTGCGTCCCCATGCCCTCCAGCGCTGGATCTTCACGGTGGTGCTGGGATTATGAGCTCAAAAAAGGGTGCCGGGAGATGAGATCAGGAGACAGAGAGGGGAACACAGAGAGAGAGAGATCTGAGACGGACCTGAACAGGCACTCGGCGGTGCTTGAGCGCCATGGTGAGGACGGTTGGAAAGTTGGCCGCGAAGACGAGCAGCAACGGAAGGCTTGTCTTCCTTCTCTCCCCCGCCAAGTCGCTTAGCTTTGATGAGCACCAGCAAGCCTCGGAGGCGAGCCCTAGGCGCCCTCTCTTTCCCTCTGAGACCCGCGTCCTGGTCGAAACCATGAAATCGAAGACCAAGGGTGAGCTTCGACGCCTTATGAACATCTCGGAGCCTTTGGCGGCACTCAACCACGAACGCTACAGGTCTTGGGACTCGGGCCAAGAGGGCAGGGCCGGATTCGTTTTCGATGGCCCTGCGTTCAGGCATTTGCGGTGTCAGGACATGACAAACGAGCAGCTCAGCTGGCTTGACGACCGGCTCTTTATTCTTTCAGGGCTGTATGGTCTGATCCGGCCGCTCGACTCCATCAAGCCCTATCGTCTGGAGATGGGGACCAAGCTGAAGACGTCCAAAGGAGCCTCTCTGTACGAATTCTGGAGGCACCTTACGGACCGCCTCTTGTCAGAGCTGGACGAAGGAGACACTGTCGTCAAGGTCGCATCGAAAGAGTATAGCTCGTGCGTCGACTTTGAAAAGCTGATTTCGGCGGGATGTTCCGTGCTCGAGATCAAGTTTCCGGGGCCGGCCGTGTATGCAAAGCAGGCCAGAGGGGCCATCGTAAGGTGGGCCTGCGAGAACCAAGTGAGCGACTTAACCGATCTCCGTGATTGGTGTGGTGACGCGGGGGAGTTTGAATTTGAGGGGGAGGAGAGCGACAGCAGCCAGAAACGAGTCACTTTCACTTTCAGGCGGGATAAGGCTGCAGCAGACGCCTGGAAGCGCGGGAAAGGAAAGAAGTTGAAGCGTTAAATTGAGTGGTGCCTACGGGGCTGCCGCTTCCACAACCCCCTCCATCTCACTGTTGTAGATGTTCAGGCACGATTCCGCCAGCAGCGATACTTCCTTTTCCGCACACTTCTTCATCTCTAAAAGTGGCTGTATCCCGTTCTCGCTCTCGTCGATCTGTTTTTTGACCATCCCCGGAAAGGCTTTGAGGGTGTGGTAAATCGCAGTTCCAACCTGCTTCTTCACAGTCAGATCCGCCTCTCGGTTCCCGCCCAGCTTAAGCAAGGTCGTGAGGCCGCCGCTCGTGGCAAATTCGTCGAGGACCCTCCCAATCCCGAGATCATCTGTACCCACCACCCAGTTTGCTAGCCCCCTCGCTACCTGGGCCGAGACGTCCGGATGGCTCACCCTCTTCAGAAGCCCCACCAGGGTCTCCACAATGCCCTTACTTGTGAGCTCTTCTTTGAGGAGGGCGTTTGCGCATAAGTTCGCCAGCGCCCCCGCGCACATCCTCAGGGTCTGGCTGTCTCTCCCTGTCCTGCTCAAGTGGCTCAGGGCCTCGAGGCCCCCGAGCCTCACGACCTCCCCTTGGTACTTGGAGTCAATGGACAGGTTCGCAACCGCGGCGCACACCAGCCTCTGCAGCTGGCTGTTGCAAACCCCACCCCCATTCCCATTCTTCTCATTGTCTCCTGCATTGGGCTGGAGAACACCGAGGAGCTGTGCGAGGCTGCCCACGATGTCCGGCCGCCTCTCTTCCCGGGCCGCTAGGTTTGCGATCGTCCTGGCGGCGATGATTCTCACCTTGTCGGCATCCCTCGGCTGGGAGGCCCCCGGGCTGCTGCCAACGTTGGCACCACGGACTCCCCCAGGACCGATGGTGCCGCCGTCCTCGGTCCCGCACGGGCCCTTTGTCGCCAGAGGGATCAGCTGAGACAACGGAATGTGGTCCTCGAAGGCCTGGGTCACTGTTGAAAGCTGGTTTTTCAGGTTCTCAACCTCCTCGGTGAGCAACAGGATGACGTTTCTGTACTCGCTTGAACTCCTCTCCATGTCCTCCTTCCTCTCCTCGAGGGACAGAGGGATCTCATCGTCGCTGTGCTGGTCGTAACCTTCGAAGGGGCCACCCGCCAAGGCCTTGGCCCCACCTCCTCCCCGCCTCCTGTTGCTCTTATTCCCGAAGAGCGAGCGCTTTCCCTCCCTCCCTCCAGTCGTCTTGGTCTGCTCCGCTTCTGCCGCCGCGAGCTTGCACAGCTCGAGCTGCCTCCGTGTCGCCCTGTGCGCCTCCTGTTCCTCGGCCAGGGCCCTCTCCAACTTCGCCCTGGTCAGCTTTCGCTTTGTCGTGGCAGTGTCCAAGTTCCCGCCAAGCTCGAGCTCCTCCCTGTGAGACTCCTCGAAGTGGCTCAGAGCCGAGTTCAACTCCCGCAGCTCCCCCTGGCTACGCTCAAGACTCCGCTGCAGGGACTGCGCGTTCGGACAAAAGAGGCGTTCAGCGTCCAGCACGATGCCGTCTTGACGGGTCCTGCCGTCCGGACAGCCTTACCTTATTTTCCGCGCGCGACTGCAGGAGAAGAAGTTGGAGGTCCGCAACCTCCTCCCTAGCGCGCCGCTGACCCGTCTTCGCCGCATCCAGATCGGCCAGGGCGCGGTCGAGGTCATCCATGCCGCGCCGAAGTAGTCCAAAAACTCACACTCCGCTGCTTGACAGGTTTCGTACAAACTGTGGGAATGGCGTGATGCCCAGAAAGGTCTGCTCACAGGAGCTCGGAGAGGGGGGGTTGGAGGGCGGCAGGAGGCGGTGGGGGGCGCGACATTGGGAGGAAGGTGAGGATGGGTGCTACAAAATAAAAGAAATAAAAAAAAACGTTTACGGCGGGGTGCGGGTCTTGAGGTCATTCATTGTCGGTCCCTTGGGGGGCCCCTCGCTGCGGCCGAGCCCTTTGTAGGGCGACTGCGATGTATCCAGGTCTAGGTTTCCAAAGTCGAAGCCAAAAAGGTCAAATCTCTTCTTGTCTTCCTGCGGCGTGAGGGGTGCATCATTATGGACCATGGCCTGCGGCGTGAGGGGCGCATCGTTGCGGACCACCGCCTGCGGCGCGACGGGCGCATCGTTGTGGACCACGGCCTGCGGCGCGACGGGCGCATCAATCTGCTCCTTCTGGACTCCAAAGGGGTTGGTCTGCTCCTCCTGGACTCCCAGCTCCAATGCCAACCACGCCTGCTCGTTGTGGACCACCGCAGCCAGTGCTGCATCGGCAGCCGTCACCACAAGGGATTCCGGCTCCATGGCGGGGGGGGCGCTGAGCCTCCTGGAGCTGGGGTTCCGACGCACTCTCCTCGCCACCGGGGCGCCAGCGGGCTGCTGGCCTGCCGGGGCATGGTGCTCCTGTTCGAGCCCTTCGAGCCCGAAAGCCTCGATGCTCCTCACACGCCCATAGGCGTCGCGGCTTACCTTGACCTGGCGCACCTCTGGGGAATCGATCAAACTTCTAGGAACGACACCACCCCCAGCTCCCGGCGAGTCGATCAAGTTGTTCGAACCCCAGTCGTCCGCCCCTCCGGTCCCCTCGGCTAGATTGCGCTTGAAGCTGTTCCTACCGGCCGTGTACGTCTCCTCCCTCGCCACACCACCGATGTTGTCGTCCGAGCTGATTCCCACGCAGGACCTCGTGTTGGCAGCCTTTGCCCTCCTCTCCTCGAGATCCTCCGCGTCTTCCGCGAGCTCGAGGATGTCCCTAGCGCGCTTGCTGATTCTCGCCCCGGCGTCCTCCCCCGTGACGGGGTCGATGAAGACCAGGGAAGTCAATTCTCGCAGCTTTGGCGCAAACCTTGTCGCAGATGGGGGCGAGGCGTGGGGAACGGGGGAGGGAAAGGAGCTCGTCAGGGATCTTTCTCGCGCCTGACCCTTGCGGTTCGCCTCACCTTCCGATCCTGATAGGGTTGACGCAGTGCTTGTCCCCGCGAAGAAGGAAGAACTCCAACACGATCAACGCTTTGAAGCACTTTCTCCACTTTTCCTTGCGCTCGTCCAGGCGGAAGTACAGCACGTTGAAGATCTCGTTGAAGACCTCTGGCCCATACGTCGTGGCACGGGCGAGCTCGTTGAGCTGGGTTCCCGTCGGACCCCACTTCTCGCCGCTGGTCGCGTCCTTCGTCCTCGTCGCCCAAGGGTCCTCGTCCAGGGCGCTCTTCTTGAGCCCCTTGTACAGCTTCTTGACGTTCATCCTTTCCCGCCTCGTCTCGTCTTGACTCGCCTCGGGAGAGGTACGCGCGAACCTCCTGTGTGCCTCTCTCCTGTTCGGAAAGGGTTTGCCCTCGTGAGAGACGAACATGCATGCGAGGGGCACGAGCGTTACGGAAAATGCGGCGGTTCAACATTTCCATTCCAAAAAAAAAAAAAAAAGGAGACCTGAGTTGCTGGAGTTGCTGCCGTTGCTGCGAGGAGGTAGCCCTCGGGGTAGCGGTAGCCAGGCGCCTTCGAGATGGTGTGGGGCAGATCCCACGCGCGCGCGGTGGAGGGGACGTTCTCTCACGACGAGGTGGCGAGAAATCGTCGCGGGGCTGGCGCGGGCGAGGCCAAGACGGGCAGCCACGTGACGTGGGAGTCTGTGTCATGGGTGAGTCACCTTCCGCACCCTCAGGGAGACTCCGCGGGAGGGAGCCAGGCCGAGAGAGAGGCAAACGCGAGCGGACCTGACACACTTTCCCGCCGGACTAACGCCCTTTCGTCCACGCGCAAACGCCGCCACACCCACCGCCCTCTTCCGCGACTCTCGCAGAAGGACGGGAGCAAGTACGAGGGCCTGGTCAAGGACGGCAGGTGCCACGTCAGGGGGGTGCTGCGGTACGCGAACGGGGATCGTTACGAGGGCGAGTACAAGGACAACCGGATGGAGGGCCTTGGCGTGTACGTTTGGAAGAACGGAGCGTAAGTCCACCGGAAAGACTCGCCCCCCCCCAAAAAAAAAACACGGAGTGCGGGCTGCACGCAAGCAAGCTCCCCAAAGTGGAGGACGCTGCTGAGTCGCGACGCGACGAATCTTCCTGCTGACCTCACCGCTTCGCTTCGTCCCGTGCTTTTCCGTCTTCGGTCTTCTCAGCGTCTATCGAGGAGAGTGGCGCAAGAACGACATGCATGGGTGCGGCGTGAAGCTGATTCCCAAGGGAAACGGGGAGATCGTGCCGCAGGAGGGGGAGTGGCTGCAGGACGCGTACGTTGGGGACGTCATGGCGTGCTCGAAGTATGCCTCCAGGAAGAAGGCCATGGAGGCAGACGCTGCCGCGCTGGAGGCCAGAAAATTGAAGCCACGGGACGTGGGAGGAGAAAAGTCTGGCGGGAAGAAGTTTTTCGGACTCTTCTGAGCCCTCTCGAGTACATTTTCTTCCTTCTTCTGTCTTGTCCCTCGGGTGCAGTGTCTCACTCTTTCGTTGTTGTCTCGCCGAAGGGGGCCTTGATTGTTGTCTCGCGCAGCCTCCTTCTCACGACAAAAAGGGTGGAAATTTTGGACGGAAGTTTCTGGAAATTTCGTTTTGGCGCGAAAAAAAAAAAAACGACACCACACCAGGGGGACGGCCGACCCCCAAAAGAGAGAGGGCGCAGCGAACGGGGCGCGGACAGGGAAACTGAGAGAGAGGGAGAGAGAGAAATAAGAGATGGTTGCAGTGTCGAGCGATCCGAGGGTCGCCCAGCCCTCCGCGTTCGTGCGTGCGGAGTTCGAGCGCCAACAGCGCGAGCAGGGCAACCCGCGCCCGTCCTCCTCCGTGATCCCGGGAGTGTGGGAGGGCTTCCTGCCCTACCTCTCCGACCCGTCGCTCAGGGCCCTCGTCCCGAGCCTGAACGATCCTGACGTCGCCTTGCTGGCGCCCAATGGGACCCTCGTTCGATACACCGGCATGGTGAGAGACATGCTGAACCCCGAGTACTTCGCGGGTGCTTACCAGAGCGCGCAGACGGGGGAGTGGCGCACCACCAAGTACGAGGACTTCGCGGACGAGGACCTGGGCGCGGCGAGAGACACTGTGGTGTGGGAGAGGAAGCCCCTGTTCTGCGTCTCCGTTGCTGGCGAAAGCGACTGGGTCCGTGGAAGGCAGACGAGGCCGCGGCTCGGCGATCCGGCGAGCGACGCCCCCGCCGCACCTGGGGGCGAGCCCTCGAGGAAGAGGCCCGCAGATGAGGAGGGCCCCCAGGCCGCGGCGATGATGGACTGCGATGATCCCCAGACCGTAAAGAGAAGGACCGAGGCGGAGGGGCAGAGCAAGCCCCCCTGCTGTTCAGGAAGTGCCACCAACTCGGCGGCCGGCTGCTGCCTCAGCCCTGGCGGGGACCTCGATGCCGGGGCCCTCGTGAACCAGAGCCAGGGCGACTCGCCTTGCCTGGTGAAGCTGTACGATGCCGTCGGCGGCAGCGCGGGCCAAAGCCAAAGCCAACAGCGGTTTGGCTTGGAGGGGATCAAGCTGAACGACGTGATTGAGGTGGTGGGCGTGCTGGGCTCCGACCCAAGGCTCGCGCTCTTCCAGTCCGGCCAGGCCGGTGAGGGGGAGGAGGTCACCGCTGAGGACCTGGCAAACAATCCACCGGCGTCCCAGGTTCCCAGGCTGCACGTCATCTGCGGCAGAAGGGTCGGGTGCTACGGGGAGCTTGCCGAGCGCGCCAGCATCGCGGCCAACCTGGAGGCACTGCGGGCCTCGAGGGAAAGGGTGGAGGCGTCGAGGGCAAAGACCCTCGATTATCTATCGAGGTCGGTCGGCGGCGACAGGCTTGCGGCAGAGTACCTCTTGCTTCACCTGCTGGCTCACTGCAGGAGGGATGGAGGGAGCCCCTCTGCGGCAGTGGTTGGAAAGCACTCCCTGAACCTCGTGGGGGGGCGGGACTTCTCGGCCCTGGACTGCGAGGCGATCCTCCGCGTGGTGGGATCTCTCGTGCCGAGGATTCGGTCGCTCCCCGTGTCGCTGCGCGGCCTGAACGCCGGCCCGCTATGGCCGCGGAAGGACTACAGGGTTTCCCGGCTGGTGGGTGGACCCCTGCTCCTGGCTGATCAGACCCACTTGTTCCTGGACGAGACGCAGCTTGGGGAAGGCCAGCTCGGCCAGTGTGGCGTGCAGAACTTCCAGGCGCTCAAGGGCCTGGTGGAGAACCAGCAGGTTGAGGTGGATTTCCAGTTCTACAGACTGCCGGTCCCCTGTGACGTTCCTGTCACCGTCCTCAGCAGGACCAAGAGCCTCCTGCCCTGCGACACTTGCGTTCACGTCGCGCGCATGCAGGGGCAGCAACACACGGAGCTGCCGTCCGAGACGGAGCTGGACGAGCTCAGATCGTACATCGTGCACTGTTGGATGCTCGATTACTCGATCCCGGACACTGTCTCGGAGGTCTTGCAGCAGGACTTTGTGCTGCAGAGGCAGAAGGACCCCAGCACTGTGGGGGCGGAGCACCTGCACAGGACGCTGACTCTCGCTAGGCTCCTGTCCGCGAGCAGGGGAGAGACCTCGCTTAGCGTGGAGACCTACAGAGCCCTTGGGGAGCTGGAGGAGAAGAGGAGAGCGCGAGCTGGCGGATGAAAACCGATGTTGTTGAACGTTTTTTTTTTTAGGTTTCAATTTGGCGTGCGATCGGCAGTGCCGATTCGGCACGATCAGACGATCTCCAAAATTAAAAAATCGAGGCTCAGCGGAGGGCAGGGTCGGAGAGGTAGCTCCGCGAAACGAGCGACCATGGCGCACCCTCCTCCCCCGGGGGGTTCTTGGCCCCCACCGCCGCCTCTGTACCAAGGAGCGCACCAGCAACGAGGTCCCCCTCTGCCTCCTGCTCCAGCTCAAGGGCAGCAGCAGGTGTTCAGGAGGCCGCCCCCGCCGCAGTTTGGCGCCGCTGGACCTGCACCTCCTTTCGGGGCTCCGAGGCCCGCGCCCGCGCCCGGACCGCCCCCGGGGCCTGCGCCTGCGCGACCTCAAGCGCCCCTCCACCCGTCAGCCAACCCGAACGCGGCCAACGCGAGGTCAGCCGCTCCGAGGATCAATCCGGCCCAGATGCCGAGGCCCAAGCAGGAGCCGAGGGCGAGGCAACTACAGGTCTTCGAGACCCGAAACTACAACAGCGGTACCGGTGCGGGGACCAACGGGCTGGCGGCGAGTGAACCCCAGTACGACGACAGGCTGATGCGGGGAAATATTCTCAGCTCCTCGGCTTCCATCCCCCCGCCGCCAACGTCCTCAAGGTTCGTCGTCAAGGATCTCGGCAACTGCTCCCCTCGCTTCCTGCGGAGCACGTACTACCAGGTTCCCGTGACAAAAGCCGTTAGGAGGACCTGCGAGATGCCGTTCGCGGTGGTTTGCCAGCCGCTGGCGCCGGGGGACCCCATGGACACGAACGGCGGGAAAGTTTGTGTGGTTGACGCCAGCAAGGAAGGGCCCGTGCGGTGCTCGCAGTGCAAGGCCTACGTGAACCCGTTCGTGAGGTGGCTCGACGGGGGCAGGAGGTTCCAATGCAACCTTTGCGGCTCGATGAACGAGTGCCCCCCCTGGTACTTTTGCAACTTGGGTCCAAACGGCACGAGGAGGGATCAGTACGACAGGCCAGAGCTCCAGTTTGGTAGCGTGGAGTACGAAGCCGGCGAGCAGTACAAGGTAAGGCCTCCGCAGAGGCCCTCGTGCGTCTTCCTCATCGACTGCTCGGCGCAGGCTGTCGAGTCGGGTACCACGCACAGGATCTGCGAGGCGATCCTGAAAGTTTTCGAGGGGGAGGGCGAGGTCGCCCCCGGGAGGGTCGGAATCGCCACCTTTGGCCGGACGATAGAGTACATCTCCATGAAGCCAGGCCAGTCGTGCCCTCAAATCACAGTGGTGCCCGATGTCGAGTCCCCCTACGCCCCTGTGCCAAGCTCCTTACTCCTTGACGCCCAGCGGGACAGGAAGGAGTTGTCGGCCATCCTGCGCTTTGTGATGCAAATGCACAGCTTCGCCGGGGCAACTGGAAAGGGGCAGGCGGCTTACCGCTCCCAGGAGTCTTGTGCGACCGCTGCAATCCATTCCTGTGGGAAGGTTATCGAACGGACCGGGGGCAAGGTTGTTGCCTTTGTGGCGAGCCTGACGAATCTCGGCGAGGGCTCTGAGGAGAACGGGGAGCTGCAGACCAAGAAGGCTGAGAACTCTCTTGTGAGGATGATCTGGCCAAAGGGGGACACCTACAGAAAGGTCGCGGAGGAGCTTGCGGAGAGCCAGGTGTGTGTTGACGTCTTTTGCTTCAACCGCACGACGTCCTCTCACCTTGATATCGCGAGGCTTCGCCTGTTTCCCGAGTGCTCCGGCGGGAGCTTCGTTGGATACACGGAGTTCGACGGTAGCCAGAGTGGAAACGGGGACCACAAGCGCTTGGTGCACGACCTGAGGCACAACCTTACCAGGGAGCAGGGGCACGAGGCGCTCCTCAGGGTGAGGGCGAGTGCGGGCCTCGAGGTAGAGGAGTACAGAGGGAACTTTTTGGTGAGGACCTCGACAGACGTTGACCTGGCGGGGGTGGATGCAGACAAGACAGTTGTGGCGTACGTGAAGCACGAGGAGAAACTCAAGGAGAGTCAGGAGTGCTCATTCCAATGTGCGCTGCTTTACACCACCAGCAGGGGGCAGAGGAGGATAAGGGTCCACACACTGTCCCTGCCAGTGACCTCAGTCCTTGGGAGTGTGTACCGGTCCGCAGACTTAGATGCACAGATGCACGCCATTCTCCGGCAGGAGGTGCACAGGTAGGTTTGCCCCAAGCAAAACACATGAGTGAGAGGAGGCCGGCCTAAAACAAAATTGACTCATCTCTTCTTTTTCCGCAGGTTTCCTCTGCGCAAGATGCAGCCGCTGCAGGTTAGAGAGGCGGCAACTGCGCAGTGCGTCAATATTCTGTACGCATACAGGAGATACTGTGCCACGGCCTCTTCAACGGGCCAGCTGATCCTCCCAGAGGCCCTTAAACTCATGCCACTCTACATGCTTGCATTCAACAAGATGAAACCCTTGCAGCAGAAGTGTGAGCCGGATGTGAGAGCGGCTCTGGTGGCCAAGGTCAGTGCAATCCCCATGCAGGACCTGCTTCCCACGCTCTTCCCACGCCTTGTGGCGTTACACAAGCTTGCAAACCTGCCCAGTGACCAGCTTGGTGGGGAGATTCAACCTGAGCTCTTGTCCTGCTCCAGCGAGTGCATGGAAGACGACGCATGCCTTCTTCTACTGGAAGAGAGCGTGGGGTACGTCTGGGTCGGGCTTGGAGTCTATCCGCCTGTCCTGGAGAAGCTCTTTGGCGTGTCAACCTTCGAAATGATCCAGAAAAAATTGGATAAGACCCTTGTTGGGTACAGAGGTGAGTCTAGTGAGATTCTGGGTTTTGGTCCCCCATCATCTTTCGTCGATTCAGTCAACTTACAGGCTTTACTTCGCTGTGTCTTAATGCAGATGAGCAAGGTGAGAGAGATGGGGATGACCCTTGCCTATGCTTTAGAGCTGTTGCCGCACTTTGCCCTGGCAAGTGCGTCAGGCTCAAGTTTGTGGCGAGGGGTTCCATGGCGGAGACCAAGATGCTTGCAAAACTTATTGAGGACAGGACGCAGAACGGGATGTCCTATGTTGAGTACCTGTGTCACATCCATAGAAAAATTCAGAACAAGTTTTTGTGAAAGCAGGGGTTGGGTGGAGGCCAAAGGGTGGAGCAAAAACAAAGATAGATTAAAGTGTTTTCCAAAACATTACAGAAGTGTCAGTGAAGGACGTTAGTGTGGCCGGAATCAGACTAGATTGCACTCAACATCCTCCCTGAGGTTCACTGTCCCTCTACATTTCTCACTCCCGCAGAGGCACACCAAAGTCTCAGCAGAGCTGAACCTGTAGTCATATGTGAGCTCCTCACCAGCCGGTATGTCCCTCAGTGCAGCGAGGATAACGCGACCCGAGCCCACTTCTCTGGAGAAGCAGTTCGGCTCACAAGAGTGGTTCAGAAGCTGGGCCATGTTGCCCGCCTGGCAACAACACAAGCATAGTAAGGGGAAAAAATCTCAGCGTCGTCAGTGATTGCCCGTAGAGCAGAGCATACAGAAAAAGAAAACCCACCTTGGTGGCGTCAATGGAGTTTCCCTCAGACACAGACATAATGTACGTCCCGCTGCCGACCTTGCCCTTGTACTCCTTACTTCCCTCCCTCCGATCCGCTACAGAGGGTCGAACTTCCTCTCCCACATACTCGATCAAAAAGTCCCCTGCCTTGTGGGCCATCCTTGCCACCACGCCATATCCATGAATGGCGCTTCTAGCCGCAGCAAGCCTGTCCAACACTGTCTGCCTCGTCCACTCCAGCCTCTCTGCTACTGGCGCACATTCTGGAGGCACGCAGCACACCGATACGCCCCTCACTCTTCGCTCCACGCCCCTTGCACCCGAGACAACGTAGGGCACAGCCTTCCCAGCGCCTTGCCCCTTGAGGTTGCGGTAGTACTCCACCAACCCTAATGAGCCGCCATTCTCACAGACTTCCACTGTCTTGTCCCTGGCGACAATTTTTGGACGCTCCCCCCGTTCAAATTGCTGCCTCTTCTTTTTGCACTTGAGGCAGACGGCATCCAGTTTAATCCCATCCTTTCCATCTTCTGAGATTTTCATGTCCCACCCGGCTTGCCTGGCACAGAGCGGATGCGCCGCTGCGTAGCACTTCTTGTCGGCAGTGCACTGAATGGAGGGCCCCCTCTCCACCTTGCAGAGCTGGCATTTGAGCTGGAGTCTTGCCGGCCGGATCCTGTTAAGGCCCTCCACCTCACCGTTCTCCAGGGTGGTCTCGGGAACCCAAATGGCGCATGTGGTGTGGGCCCATCGCCCACACGATGTCCTGACCATTATCTGCCTCTTGGAATGGCATGGGCAGAGGGCGCAGGCAGGCTTGGGACCCGAGCCAGAGGTCCACTGGGCGAGCGCATCCTGACCTAAGCAGAAGTCCTTTGCCCCTTTTGATTTGCCATCGCCATCACCACTAAGGAGCTGGCACGACCTGCACAGCCAGAGCTCACCCGGTTTGAGCTTCGCCTGGATTCCATAGCAGCCCATGTGCACTAGAGTCCGGCACGAATCGCACTGAGAGCCCAGCAGGCGAGCATAACAAAGGGGAAAATGAAACGTTAGATGGAGACTGTGGTTGGTGAGATGCGTGGCCCGAAGTCTCACTTACCTGGATAAGCTGGTTCACATCCGTCTCCTTGTCAGTGTAGCACACTGCGCACCTGTTCGGCGGATGCTCGATGGGCACTGGCTCAAACCCAAGGCTCCGAGGGCACTGGGCTATTGCCTCCCACTTTGCATTGGCTCTCCTCACCTCCTCGGCCAGCGTCCCCGTCCTCCTCGCGTCGGCATTTGCCTTCCAACTCTCATCGTCGAGGGGGGAGTACCTGTCGAGCCACTCCATTCCCGGAAGCCGCTCGATTGCGATCTGCACCCTCCGCAAGCTGTAACCAAAGAGCTTATGGCCACTGTAAACTTGCCTCCTCGCCATCCCTAGCTCCTCCAGACGCTGCCAGGCCCTCTGGGCTGAATCCTCCGTTACAGATGCGGCCTCTTGACTGCTAGTGCCCCCAACAGCCACGGTGAAAGAGGGGCCCCCTCCATCTTCCAGAGGTCTCCTCCCAATCGAGCACTGCACCTCCACCTTCTCCCCAGCAGGCGAGAGGACGACCCTCTTGCTCCTGTATCCAAGTGGGTAGACGTACTGTTCGTCATGAAACCGCCTGTCGCCCGCCTCGATCGCACCGATGTCCTCCACCACAAGATTCGATCCGACGGAGAAAGACCTGGAGAAGTTGTTGGTAGGCCCGGCCTTCAAGCTCGACTTGGACTTGCATCGGCCCCGCTTTTGGACAACCACACCGCAATCGTCCTCCTCAATGTCATCGAGGAGTTCGTCGTTGTAGAGGGGAATCATCTCGTCCGGCACCTCGTTCTGGCTCAGGTACCTCTCCGCTTGGGCCACCGCCCTCCTGAATCGGGAGCTCTTGTACCTAACAAAAAAGGCAACACAAGAGCAAAAGTGATTGTTGTTCAGTCCAAAAATCAATCGAAGATGCCCTGAGGTTTCCTAGACACTTACTTGAGGTGGAAATGCAGCAGCACGCCGGTGTCCCAACGCCAGACGTCGTACGGCTTTGAGGAAAATTTGAACCTCTCCGGCTTGTCCGGATTTGGTCTGGCCTCCTCATCCTCCTCTTCCCCCGCTGCATCGACACTAGCCATCAGTCCAAGGGTCTGACCGTATTCGTATGAGCCGAAGAAGCGGAAGCAGACAGCTTTCTCGATCCGTAGCTTCTGACAGCTGCTCTCCTCAAACTCTTCGTTAGTTATGACAAGGGCGGGCCAGGGAGGGTAACCCTTCATTTTCGCCCACACCAGGTTGCCCTGATCGGTTAAGGAGCAAGCGGCGGCCTGATCGCACGTCGGTAGCGAGCAACGGAGAAGACTCCGATCGAGGGACTCCGTCGGCCGCAACGCGATCCTCACCTTTTCCTTGGCGAAACTTGAAAAAAAAAAAGTCAGAGAAAGCCTCGTCAGCAAGAGGAGAGGGGCGAGTGAAAGCGGTTGGGGCTAGAGTGTCAGCTTACTCCACGTCCTCCTTTGTCCCATCTTCGTACACCACCGTGCAGGAGGTGGAAGGCCCGCCACACTTGGATACGGCCACCACCCCGGAATACCAGGCAGCGTCAAGCGGCCATAACACCCGCACCCTCCTCCCGTCGAGCGCAGCGAGTTTGGCACCAGTCACGCCTCGGCGCACCAGGTCGACCGCCTGGTAGATTCGACCCTCGCGAACGAGCGACTTGGTCTCCCTCTTGAAGTCCTCGAACGCCCGCAGCAGCTTTCGGCCGTGCTCGTCGAGGCAGTCCCCCAACGCCTCACTGCCTTCCCCAGTTCTTGCGTCGCTTTGATCCCGAGGCACGACGCGGACGCACGGTGCGTAGAGCCTCTTGCTGGCAGTCGCGCCGCCGAGGCATTGACTCTCAGCGCGTCGCTTTGATCCCGGATCGGGGGCACAAGCGCCTGGCATGGTTGGCGCGCGGCACGGCACCTCTTTTTCGCGCGCTCCCTTCGCTGTCACATTTGGTTCGCGCGCATTCTTCTTTTCTTCTTTGAAGGTGAAAAGATCTGTCACAATTTTCCTGAGGCATCATGGTAGAAGTCTTTATACAATCACTCGCTGCCGCCGACAAAGATGTCGAAGACGCTCTCCAGCGTGAGCTCTCGATCTGCCTCCCCACACCCCCTCCTGTCCTTGAAGTACCTCACGTTAGCCTCTGACACCTCCAGCCTCTTCACCGTCTCCAACAGGGTCTTCTCCGCCTTCGCCCTCTCCTGCTCCAGCCCCTCCGCCCTCCTCTGCTCCAAGAGGATCTCGTCTCTCAACCCCAGCTCCGCCTCGGCCTGGAGGTCCAGTCTGGCCCTGAGTTCCAGCAGCCTGGACTCTAGGTTCGCCTCGCTGGCCCGCAGGTTGTCGGCCCTCCTCGCCATTCTCTTGACCTGGCCCTCCAGGTCAGCGCACCTCTCCCCGTGCTGCACCCTGAGCTTGTCCAGCTCCTGCTCCTTCTGCGACTTGAGGATGTCACAGTACCCGCGCAGGTGCTTCATTTGGAAGTTCGCGGACTTCAGGTCGTCCTGGAGCTTCTTGCAGTGCTGGTGAAGGTCAAAGCCGCTGGTGGTTGCATATCGCAGCTCCTCCTCCTTCTGGTCCTTTTCTTGCTTGGCGAATCGCAGCGCGGTCTTCTGCCTGTTGGTCTCCTCCCTCAGGCTCCTGGCCAGGGCCTCTGCCTTGTCGGCCCTCTTGGTCGCCTCAGCGTACTTGGTGATGCTCACCCAGTCGCTCTTCTTCCGAGCCAGCACCTTCTCGCACTCCGTGAGCTTTTGCTTTGCCTCCCCAAGTTCCCGCTCCAGCTGCTGCGCCTTCTGAATGCTCTCGAAAGCCTCCTTAGCGGTCTTCTCCGCCTCCACTTTTGAGTCAAGGAGTTGCATCTCGAGCTGGGCGACCTCTGACAGCTTCTCCGTCTGTTCCGAATTCTGGATCGAGTACTCGGCGCACTCATAAATCAGGGCCTCCCTCTCGGTCATCGCAGTGCCTTGGGTAGTCCTCCGATCCGAGATCTCGTTCCCCACAGCGGTTCCTCGGCGCTCCCCTGGAGAGTGGAAAGAACCCTCCGACGCTGTGGATTCCGTCTCTGTCTCTTCCTCTCCCTCCATGGAGACTCCCGGATGGTCAAGGTCCTCCAGCTTCTCAAAAATGAGCATGAGCTCATGCTGGATTTGCTCCATAATCTTTTTCGTCACCCTTGCCGGCCTTTCCCCGCCGCTCGGCGCGTAGTACTTGTTGAGCAAATCTCTTATTCTCTTCACCACGTGGCTCGCACCTATCCTCGCCTTGAGGCCCATCTTCTCCGAGTGCTGCAGCCGCTCCTCGAGCTCCGACAGGACCACAGAGTGTCGCGCCATTTCCTCAGACCTGATGGATTTTAGCTGCTCCTTCAGGCGCTTCACCTCCCTCTCCAAGCTGACCACGTGCCTCTGCCTCTCTTCCAAGCGCCGCTTTTGCTCCTCCCCCCCGTAAAGATGGACTGCAACGGTTTCCCTGGATGATGACCCAGGGACGGGACTCTCCGCCCGATGCAGAGGAGAGCCCTCGTGCCCCCCTTGCTTGCTGCGCAGAGTTTCCATTTCGGCCTTCGCCTCTGTCAGTCTCTCTTTTGCCGAAGCCAGCTCGCTTCTCATCATATTCGTTTCCATCTCCTGGGCAAGGAGCTTGTGCTGGGCCTCATGCAGGTGGTCAAGGGTCTCATCTAGCTCCTTGGTCAGATAGCTCTGCTTCTTTTCGAACTTCTCGAGATTTCTCTCCATTGCCTTAGCATACTCAGCGTTCTCCAGGTCTGTCTTGAGCCAGAGGTCCTTGGCCTCCTTGTGCTTGAGGAGAGTGCGCTGAAAGTGCTCCCTCTCGCTTTCCAGCTCCGCATTCCTTTCCTCGACCTCTCGCCGGTGCCCGAACTTGAGCGTTTTGATCTCCTCGACCCACTTCTTGTTGTTCTGAACAAGGTCGCTCTCCAGTTCCTTGCACTTTGATTCCAACTTTCCCAGGCTCGTCTTCATGGCGGACACGCCTCCCTTGTGACCCATCTCGATCTTGTGGACGACCCCAGCCTGCCGCCTTCCCAGGTCGTCGACCCTCCTCTCGAACTGCGCTTCCGCTTCGGCGATCTCGCCCTCCAGCCTCCTCACAATCTTTGACAAGAGTCTTAGCTTCTCGTAACGCCTCTTGCTGCTGCCACCGCCGCCAACATTGCCCTGGTCTTTCAATTTGGAGTCGTCCCCTCGGGTGGTGGCAAAGCCCAAGGACGGTGACGGTGTGGCCCGCCTGGTGTCGGGGGTGTACGACGACGACAACGAAGTTGAGGGTTGGGAGTCTGATCTCCCCAATTCATATCCCCCTCCTTGTCTTCTGTCCTGCCAAGCCTCTCTACTGCCGTGGGAGCTGCCAGGACGAGAGGGAATCTCATGGACAGTGCCTCCCGCTGCAGCGGCTAAATTGTGCGCGCTGGACAACCGAGATGGAGGATCGCCGACCTTGGGGGCGTTGTCCTCCTGCCCCGCGCCCTTCGCCGCTGTCACAGTCGCCTCCCCTCCGTTTCTCTCCGCAAGAACCTGTGGAGCAACTCCCACCGCGCCTCTGCCCGCTTGGGCTGCGGTTCGCCTTGAACGGGATTCCCTCGACAGAGGCGCAGACTGTTGAGCGGGACGTACGCCGAGGCAAGACAGGTGAAACGTAGTCAGAGTTGGTTCACTATGCGTGGACCGAGATCGCGAAAGATAGCAAACTTGCTCCCTTCGGATAGGGCTCTCCAAGCTCGTAGTTCGTATCGTGGGGCGATTTCGTCATACCTGTGGTCTGCCCCGCCACCTGGACTTGCTGGCCACCACCTTGTCCGACATCTCCCCCGCGTTCGCCACCCCGCTTTGCTTACGCCTTGCCTGCGAAGAGGAGGCCGAAGGGTGACCGAGGTCCACCGCAGGAGCGGCGGACTTCGGCCTCCTGTCAAAGGAACCAACCAGGCCAGAGCCTTGAATAAGGTCGGCAAGGTGGGAGCTTCTTCGTATCTGGTGCCGCCTCGCCATCGCTGTCGCGCGGTTGGCGGGGGCCTTCTCCCCCTTCTACAGTTCCTCGGCTCCTGTGCCTGTCTGTCTGTCGCTCTGAGCGCCTCGACCTGGGAGCTTCAAAAATAGA
>Ga0160423_10001623_pt1 | contig 18831 bp, 12 predicted proteins | sample CRUFie14St8metaG_FD_108191 | JGI IMG/M metagenome (GOLD analysis project Ga0160423, IMG submission 108191) | Marine microbial communities from the Costa Rica Dome - CRUD Field 142mm St8 metaG | ecosystem: Environmental > Aquatic > Marine > Oceanic > Photic zone | place: Costa Rica: the Eastern... | reverse complement strand
TTCCTCATTAAGGAGTTTGAATTAATTGGAGCAATTGGTTCTTTAGTCTTCGCCAATTTTGTGATGAATATAATAAAATCTATTGTGTCCAGTAGAATCATACACAGCTCCTACAATCTATTAGAACTTTGGGTCATCATTTATGCTGTTGCCATTATAAACTATGCGTGGAAAGATTATGCAATTATCTTAAATATTACTTCTATCCTATATTTATTATTAAGACTATATCTGATTTACAAGTCAATGAATAAAAAGAATGTTCAATAATTTCTATCTTAAGCCCCCTTTTGGACCCCAAAGAAGTTAATTTTACAATACCAAAAAGATAAGAATGAATAACTATATTATTGTTGATGGTGAAAAAATTGGTGAAAATGAAATACCACATTTTTACCCACTTTCAGTAGTAAAATACCAAAACTCATACAATACTATAATTCGCTTTATAGTTGAAGAAATATATCAAATTTCAAAATCCTCAAAAAAATATCCTGTATACGTCAATCTCCTTGCTAGCAAATCTTTGAAAGTCAAGTATCTGGCAATTATACTAGAAACATCAAAATCTCACAAAGTTGAAGAAATAAGTCTTGATTATTTACCAACAAAGTTTGCCTCCTTGTTTAATATTTCTTTGAAAGAAACAAAAAGAAAACCCAACTTTATTGACAAAGGAGAACGGCTTGCAACCATACCTAAATATATTGCAAATTTAATTTTTTCTGTTTTGGGTGTTTTTTTTAAGAAAAAAAAAGGAATAAATCCAGAATCATTAGTTAGAGCTTGGGTTGACGTTGACGAAAAATTGCATAAAGATGAGTTTTATAAAAGCATGGTTTTCATTTATCCATTTGGAATAAACTTTAAAAGATCAATAACGTTCATAAATAGGGTCTTTAAAATTCACAATAATGTTTGTTTAAAAGGGGTTCGATACAGTGCTTTATACATGCTAAAAACCCTCTTCTCTCAACAACTTATTCATGCACTTGTAAACTTTGAGTATAACGGGATGAAGGCACATTCAAAAACACTTTTAAAATACAAAAGAGTATATACTTCGGATGAGTTCCAAATTGCTTCTCCTATATTATATGGCAATGAAAAAAGTCCTTTTGTTGTAAACAAAGCGCACGGAATGGGATGTTACAACTTAGAGGTTAATTATGATGAGTTTCACCTGTTTAATAAAGTTCAAAAGGATTTTTATTTTAAAAACAATCCTTCGATTAAATACAAAACATATGAGTCAATCTGTGAAAATGAAATAACAGAAAAAAAAGGTGATAAAAATTTTGTTTACATCGACCAAGGGGATCTAACTAAATACCATTATTTCTATGAATCCAAGCTTCAAAGTAAAATAATTGAATCATTAAAATCGATTAAAAAAATGGGTGTAACGAATGTTTTCATAAAGTATCATCCCAATAGAAGTGAAAAAGAAAAAAAAGATTTCTATAATTTGCACGGTCTACACCCTATCGATGGATTTAATATGAGAGAAAATTATGTTTTTATAAATTTATACTCAACATCTTATTTTGATTACAAGAAGTTTGGATCGTTTTTATTTGTGAAAGACCATTCCTTTTCTCCAAATTATTTCTTTGGAGATGATATTAATAGCATCCATATTGATAAACTTAAGAATACCCTTTTAAGCTATGAAAATTAAATATCTAATCTCTAAATTGATAAAAAAATCAAGGCTTTCATCCATAAAAAACAGCTCCATTCATTCATCATCAAAAATAGAATCAGGAACTCTTTTTGTAAACAGCTCTATGAATAAACACTCTTTTTGTGGCTACGACAATGAAATTATAAACACAAAAATAGGTTCATTTTGCTCAATTGGTAATCATGTTAAAATTGGTGGTGGAGAACACCCCTACAGCTGGGTATCAACGTCACCCGTATTCTACAAGGGTAGGGACAGTGTAAAAGCTAAGTTTTCTGAATTTGATAGAGTCGAAATTCGAACAACAATTATCGGTAATGACGTATGGGTTGGACAAAACTCACTGATAAAACAAGGCATTACAATTGGACATGGCGCTATAATTGGAATGGGTAGTGTTGTTACAAAAGACGTTGAACCATATTCCATTGTGGCTGGAGTACCCGCAAAAAAAATTAAACTTCGGTTTTCTGAAGATTTGATAAGTAAACTTATTAAATCAAAATGGTGGGATTTAAAAGAAAATGAATTAAACAAAGCTGCTGAAAACATAAAAGACCCTATAAAATTTTTAGACTCAATTAATGAGAGTAACTTTTAACTTAATAATTGTAACTCTGAACAACAAGGCTTAAATTTGGACTTTAGAAGTTTGACCTATTATCATCGTTACCTGAGATATCTAAGATTTGTTTACTTAATAACAAAAGACTTTACAGATGACTGAAAGAGAATATCAAGTATGTTCAACATGCGTAATGGATACAACCGACAGCAACATTTCATTTGATGAGAGTGGCGTTTGCGACCATTGCAATACTTTCTTCAGAGATATTAAACCCAAATGGCATACCGATGCAAGGGGTGAAAAAGAAATTAAAGAAATTGTAAAAAAAATAAAGAAAAAAGGGAAAAGTAAAGACTTTGATTGCATAATGGGAATGAGCGGAGGTATCGACAGTTCTTATCTTTTATATTTAGCAGTAAAAAAATTAGGATTACGTCCTTTGGTTTTTCATGTTGATGCGGGCTGGAACTCTCAAGAGGCTGTAAATAATATCGAAAAAATGGTTGATAAACTTGGTCTGGATCTTTACACTGAGGTTATCGATTGGGAAGAAATGAAAGATCTTCAGCTTGCTTATTTTAAAGCGGGCGTTTCAAATATTGACACACCACAAGACCATAGTTTTTTTGCAACAATGTATAAATTTGCGAATGAACACAATGTAAAATATATTCTAACTGGAGGGAATTACTCAACAGAATGTGTTCGAAATCCTCTGGAATGGATGTATTACCAATCTGATTCCATTCAACTAAAGGACATCTATAAAAAATACGGTTCGGGTAAACTCAAAAACTTCCCCATAACTAATATTCTCTGGCATAAAGTATATTTACCTTATGTAAAAGGTATCAAATTAATTCGCCCTCTTGATTTTATGGAATACGATAAAGAGGCAGCCACACAGTTTTTAGTTAATGAATTTGGCTATCAAAGATATCCTCAAAAGCATTTCGAATCTAGATTCACTAGGTTCTATGAATCCTATTGGTTAACGGAAAAATTTGGATACGACACAAGAAAAGTTCAATATTCAAGCCTCATTCTGACCGACCAAATGACTCGCGAAGAAGCGTTAAAAAAATTAGAATCACCAGCTTACAATCCTGACACAATAAAAGATGATTTTGAATACATCGCTACAAAACTGGGGATAACTGTAGAGGAACTTCAGGGCTATATGGATCAAACCAATAGAAGTAATAAAGAGTTTAAATCACAAGAGAGTATTTACTCCATTGGAGCAAAAGTAATGAGACTCGTTGGACTCGAAAAAGGAGGTAAAAGATGATAACAATAGTTGATTATGGCTCTGGAAATATTGAAGCTTTTGTAAATATATACAAGCGTTTAAATATTCCATGTGAAGTAGCAACAAAACCAGAACAAATTTTAAAAGCAAAAAAATTAATTCTTCCTGGCGTTGGATCCTTCGACGAAACAATGCGAATATTAAGAGACTCAGGAATGTTAAATGCGCTCAACAAACAAGTACTGGAAAATAAAACCCCTGTGATTGGGATATGTGTTGGAATGCAAATTTTATCCAAAAAAAGTGACGAAGGAGAGCTGGATGGTTTAGGCTGGATTGATGCAGAAGTTAAAAAATTTAATATAAATAAATTAAAAGAGAAGCCACATTTACCTCACATGGGATGGAACACATTTCAAAGTGAAAAGGACAACCCGATTCTCGCAAATTTAGTACCTGAGAAAGGATTTTATTTTTTACATACGTACTATTTTTCATGCAATAACCCAAAAGACGTACTAACCTCTACTGTATATGGAGAAAGGTATACCTCTGCCATTAATCATAATAACATCTTCGGAGTTCAATTTCATCCTGAAAAAAGCCACAGTAATGGTGTCCAACTGCTTAAAAACTTCGCTAATTTATAATCATGCTCAGGTCAAGAATAATCCCATGTTTATTGGTTCATAATAAAGGTTTAGTAAAAACCGTAAACTTCAAAAACCCTAAATATGTTGGAGACCCGATTAATGCGGTTAAAATATTCAATGAAAAAGAAGTAGACGAATTAATCGTCTTGGATATCGATGCAACAGTTGAAAAACGAAAGCCCAATTTTCAAATGATTAAAAATTTAGCAACAGAATGTAGAATGCCTCTTTGTTATGGAGGGGGAGTCACAACGCCAGAGGATGCAAAAAAAATCATAAAATTAGGAGCGGAAAAGGTTGCATTAAGTGCTGCCGCAATCGAAAATCCAGGCCTTATTAAAACAATTGGAAAAGAGGTTGGTGTGCAAAGTATTGTTGTTGTAATAGACGTAAAAAAGAAGGGGATTTTTGGTAAATATGAAGTTTTTACACACAATGGCAAAAAATCAACAGGTCTCAACCCTGTGGAATTTGCAAAAAACATCGAAAAAATTGGGGTTGGAGAAATTGTAATCAACTCAATTGACCAAGAGGGCACAATGAAAGGTTATGACTTTAAGCTTTTTGAAAGCATAAGAAAATATATTTCGGTTCCTTTAACAATTATGGGTGGAGCTGGCTCCAGTGAGCATATTAAGGAAGCCTTAAACAAATTCGGTGTAATTGGTGCTGCTGCTGGAAGCTTATTTGTTTTTAAAGGAAAATATAGAGCCGTTTTGATTCAATACGTCGATAAAACCTTGTTTTTTGGAAAAAATAAAGAGCGGTAATCACTCCGCTCATTATTTTTTGTTCTTCAGTTCATCTGTCAGGATTTGTTAGAAGAAACTTTTTTTAAGTAACACATTTAAGGAAACGGCAAATTAATCAAATTGTTACACTAACCTCTAAAAAAGTGCCTTTCTTCAATTATACCTTAATTAATCATTCGTTCTATTCTGCACAGCACCTAAGTTATTAGTACTTTTGCAAAGATTAAGTATATCATTATGGATTACAACTTTAACAGAGTAGAGAAGAAATGGAGAGAAAAATGGGCCAATGATAAAACCTATAAAACTTCCAATATATCCAAACAAGCCAAATGTTATGTTTTAGATATGTTTCCATATCCTTCAGGAGCAGGACTGCATGTAGGACACCCATTGGGATATATTGCCTCAGATATTTATGCTCGATTTAAAAAATTAAAGGGTTTTAATGTACTTCATCCAATGGGTTATGATGCCTTTGGTTTGCCAGCGGAACAATATGCAATTCAAACCGGACAACATCCCAAAATTACCACCGATACCAATTTAAAGCGCTACAGAGAACAATTAGATAAAATAGGTTTTTCATTCGATTGGGATAGAGAAATTAGAACTTGTGATCCGAATTACTACAAATGGACACAATGGATTTTTGCCCAGCTTTTTAAATCGTGGTTCAACAACCAAAGTCAAAAGGCAGAAAATATAGATACTCTTATACTAATTTTTGAAAATGAGGGAAACAAAGACGTTAATGCGGCATGCGAAGAAACGCCCTTATTTTCAGCAAAAGAATGGAATGCGAAGACAGAAAAGGAGCAATCAGACATCCTTCTAAATTATCGTTTAGCCTATTTAAGTGAATCAATGGTCAACTGGTGTCCTGCTTTGGGTACCGTACTCGCAAACGACGAAGTAATTAACGGACTCTCTGAACGAGGCGGCCATCCAGTAGAAAGAAAGATGATGCTTCAATGGAGTTTACGAATCTCTGCTTATGCTGAACGGCTATTACAAGGTTTAGAAGAAATCGACTGGACAGACTCTTTAAAAGAAATGCAGCGCAACTGGATTGGTAAATCCACAGGAGCTTCTGTCAACTTCAAAATAGCTCGTTCTAAAAAATCAATTGAAGTTTTTACAACTCGTCCTGATACAATCTTTGGAGTTTCGTTTATGGTTATCGCCCCAGAACATGAGTATGTTGATGAATTAACCTCATCCGAGCAAAAATCAACTGTCGAAAAATATGTGACGGCGGCCAAAAACAAAAGTGAACGAGAAAGAATGGCGGACGTAAAAAACATTACAGGTGTTTTTACTGGGGCCTATGCCATTCATCCATTTACAGGTCAAGAAATTCCAATATGGATTGGAGATTACGTATTGGCAGGATACGGAACAGGGGCAGTAATGGCTGTTGCTGCTCACGATTCTCGTGATTATGCATTCGCTGAAGAATTCAATCTGCCAATCCTTCCAGTAATTGAAGGAGGAAACATTCAGGAGGAAGCTTACGAAGCTAAATCTGGAAAGGTAATTAACTCTGATTTCCTAGATGGTTTAAAGGTAAAGCAGGCTATAAAAACAGCCATCTGGAAAATTGAGAGTGAAGGTCTAGGAAAAGGGAAAACAAATTACCGCTTAAGAGACGCTATCTTTGGAAGACAAAGATACTGGGGAGAGCCTATCCCTATGATTTTCGAAAATGGAATTCCAAAGTTGTTGGATGAATCAAATTATCCATTAACGCTTCCAGATGTTGACGAATACTTACCCACTGAGGACGGTGATCCTCCTTTAGGAAGAGCAAAAAATTGGAAGCCAGAAAATGGCGACCACTATGAGCTGAGTACAATGCCAGGCTGGGCAGGTTCTTCTTGGTATTATCTGCGCTATATGGACCCTCAAAACGATGGGACGTTTGCCTCAAGAGAAGCAACAGATTACTGGAATCAGGTTGACCTTTATATTGGAGGAACCGAACACGCCACAGGGCATTTGTTATACTCAAGGTTCTGGTGTAAAGTATTACATGATTTAGACTATATCGGTTTTGATGAGCCCTTCAAAAAATTAATTAATCAAGGGATGATATTGGGCACCTCTGCCATAGCCCACAGAGTAAATGACACAAATACTTTCGTATCCAAAGGCTTGAAAGATAATTACAAAACGACCCCAATTCACGTTGACGTCAACATTGTGAAAAATGATGAATTAGATATAGAGGCGTTCAAAACGTGGAGGCCAGAATTTGTTGATGCTAAGTTTGAATTAGAGAATGGAAAATTTCTATGTGACGAAGAGGTGGAAAAAATGTCGAAACGGTGGTTTAACATAGTCAACCCAGACGATATCGTACAAGAACACGGTGCAGATGTACTTAGATTGTATGAAATGTTTTTAGGACCATTAGAGCAAGCAAAACCATGGAGCACCAAAGGGATTGACGGTGTTAGTCGATTTATCAGAAAGTTCTGGAATTTATATCATAACACCGATGGGGAGTTCTTTGTTTCTCAAGATCAAGGCTCGAAAGAAGAATTAAAAGTCCTTCATACACTTATTAAAAAGGTACAAGATGATATTGAAAACTTCTCTTTTAACACTTCAGTAAGTGCTTTTATGGTTTGTGTAAATGAACTTCAGCGATTAAAATGCAACAAATCCGAAGTGTTAAGAGAATTAGCTATTGTAATTTCACCCTATGCGCCATTCATTACAGAAGAATTGTGGAATAGACTTGGGGAAAAAGAAAGTATAACCAAAGCGTCCTATCCTGAATTCAACCCTTCTTATTTAATTGAAAACTCTTATACATATCCTGTATCGTTTAATGGTAAAATGCGCTTTAAGCTCGAATTTCCTATAAACATGGATAAGACTGAAATTGAAAAGCAGGTTCTTGAACACAAAGATACCCAAAAGTGGTTGGAAGGAAAAACACCTAAAAAAGTAATTGTAGTGCCTAAAAAAATAGTAAATGTTGTTCTATAAATACTTTCAAAAACAATAACCTAAAGTTGAAAAAGACCATACAAATAAGTTCTGTTAGTTTCGTGTTTCTCTATATCATGGCAGCTCTATTTTATCCGGTTTTTTTCAACCCCTCAAAGCTGTTTTTTTGTGACTTAATGGAAAACAGTATAGGATTCGAAGAATCGATAAACTATGGCCGTCCTTTCGCAATAGCCGCTTTGATAAGTGTTGCAACTGTTATTGCCAGCTTTTTTATTTGGTTTGCCAATCAATCCAAATGGTCAAAACTCAAGAAAAACTTCACAAAAATAAGCGGAAGCTTATCGGCATTTTTGACCGCTTTTATTTTCACAGAACTCCACGATCAACTTCTTCTACTCGCCTCGGTAATTGGTTTTTTTCCGCTCACAATTATCGCTACAGAAATGCTGAAAACAAAACCTAAACGCATTTCAATTTTGGGTTTAATTTCTTTTCTACTGCTTGCGGTTTACAACATAGTGTTCTACCTCAATATTTATGAGCTTTTTTGGCCTATAATGCAGAAGATATGTATCGCTATTTGCTTAATATGGATTAACCTTGAAGCTGTTAAAACACAAACATCGAAATTTGCACTTTAAAATTATTCCCTGCTTAAATTTTTGGTTACTGCTCTTCAAAAACCAATGTGATTTTATTAAAATCAGCAGCTGCATTTATAACGGTTCTGAATTCTTCATAACGCTCTAAAGGAACAGAAATCTCATCATAATATTCATAACAAGTGACCTTCAGTGAATTGCCATTAAGTTCATATTTACTGGTAAACTCCATTGTATTTCTCCCATCCTTTGAAGAAGAATAATCCATGTTTAAATCACTTAAGTTGGTAATTTTATACCCGTCAGGAATTTTAATATTTAGAATCCTTTTATACCCATGATTATAAGTGTTTTCAACATCGAACTTTCTTGCTGTATCCTGATACATTTCAACTTGAGCCCCAATAACTAAGCCCATCTTGAATAAAAACTTTTTTCCCGCCTGTTCAATTAAAGAGGATGACTCTGCATCTCCTTCGTAAATATATGGCTTGTCAAGCATGTAGCCATTCATTTCTTCATTCTGAGTGGTGATGTTTGTAATTTCAGCATCTTCAGCAAAAGATTTTAGATTTGCTTTTAAAATTTCTTCTTTTTGCTCTTTTGTAGCCACAGCCATATATGGCCGAGTGTATACCGCACTGTAACCACAAGATTCATGCTTAATGTGTGCTTTTACTTTTTCAAAATCTTCAGCAAACTCAATATCCAAGGTCATATTATCATAATTAACATCACTATTTGTTCCTGGTATCTCTCTTATTTCAGGATAAAATGAACGAACACCACCTGCTTTAATGGGTTTTAAAAACAATCCTTTATGATAAGCGTATGGGCTTGGAATAAGTCCAAAACGCATAAAATCATTAGAAGGATCCATGTATTGATTATATTTTGGAAAATAGAACAGTGATGCATCTAAAAAACTATACGTTTCAAAATCTTCGTCAAATTGTTTTTCAAATCGACTACAAGTTATAACCACCTCATGATCAATCCCCAAAAAGTCAAAAATCTTAGCATAAATTCGCATTGCGTTTTGCTTACTGTAAACCTTTCGCTTTACTGCCTCGTGAATATAGTCATAGCCTGTAGGTCCGCGCTTTAAGTTTGCTTTAATGTAGTGTTCTATTTTAATGATCTTCTCTTTGTCATCAGACAACTTATCCCATTTTTCACGCTTGATTAACCCTTTGATTTCTTTTGTTTCCTTTTTTATGTCCTTCTCACTATTTCCTTCATAAATTCTTTTTGAAAAGATTTTTGTGAATTTGCTGTAACTAAAAAAATTTCTTTTATTTTGATTTTCCAATTCAAACAATTTTACTTCAGCCCTCTGAACCAAAGCCTCTCCTTTAGAATAATCCTCCTCTTTGAACTTATCCACTTCATCCAAATGCAAAACATATCGATTAATATCAATTGTGGACGTGTCGTCAATCAATTCATTTAATTTATTGTATGATTTTGTTTTGATTACAAAATTTTTAGGGACAATCAACTCGTAGTGAAAATGTCTTTTAGGAAACTCATCTTGAACCCTTACATCAAAATAAAAATTATTAAATCGTCCAGGTTCTTTAATTGTATAAGTATATTCCACTTCACTTCCGACCTCAATTCCTTCAAGAGCGAATATGGTAAAAGGTCCATAGTTTTCATAATTATCAACTTCTTTTCTATTGCTGTCGTCAAACTCTATAACATTATTGTCCTTAGTTATCGCCCGAGCCTTTAAATTAATTACATCACGTGAATTAGACATCGAAATATAAACCTTATTAAACGCTTCAACAGCGTTATCGTTATTTAATCGAATTCTCTTGTAGTAAAGAGTCTCTTTAATCAAAACATCATCATATAAAATGCCCGATTTTGGATCTACAAATGCTCCATACTCATATTTACAAACATTTACATCCGATATGTAAACGGCATTACTCTTTTTTTCTTCTTCAGTTAAAGTTGTTAACTTAGGTTTCTCTTCCCAAAAAGCATCATTAAAAGGTTTTGCAGTACCCTCGACTTGACTAAAAACAGGTGTAAAAACAACTGCTATCAACCCTACAACAAATAATATTCCTCTCATCTAATAACGTTTTACACTATTTCTTTCTTACAATTACAACCTCTTTGTATGCTTTTTTTAATTGTTTAATCATGGAATTCCATTCTTCAAATTGAGCTTCCTCAATCATAATCGTATCCACATAAATATTCTTTTTCAAAATTATTTTATTGTCCTTTTTCTCATAAACAATATTAAAACCAAAATCTTCACCTTTAAATTCTGAGTTTCTTGGAACATAGGATACCTCTGATCCATGTGGAACCTCAAAATCAACTTCATATCTTAGGTCAACTTTATATTTAAACTGCCTAGCGATTCCTTTTCTATCTTCAATGTCAAGTTTACTATTTTTATAATCCCTATCTAAATTTAGGTTTACGTAAGTTTCATCTTCAACCGTTTTACTGTAGTCATCCAAGTTAAATGTATAATTTATAGTGAGCGATGTATCTCTATTTTTCAACCCAATAAAACTTGATTCGTCAACTCTAAATTTATTATTTCCCTTCTCTAAGTATGACTCAATATAGTTCCTCTGATCTTCCTCATTATTCATATTAGCAAGCTTATATACATAATTAAATTTAGTATACCCTTCCGCTTCTATTTTCCCCATTCCCACTAATTTTGAGCCTTTTAATTTCATAGAGATGTAATCATATTCTATGTTTTTTTCCTTTTTAACAATGGGAACTCGGTACAATTCGTAACTTCCTTCTCCTTTTGAAATTAGCGCTTGTTTGCCCTGGATAAATTCTGTTGGGTACCCATATGGAGTATAGGTTCCTACCGCATCTAAAATAATTACTTGATTGTCTTCATTTCTGTATGAAGCAATCATGTGATTGTCGACAATAGGTGTTGCTATCTCCGTGTAATCGTATGGTAAGTCATCGCTTCCAATCCATGTAATATTTGCTTCAATTCCAGCATACTTCATCATTTCCGTAATAATACTCGCCATATCTTTACAATCGCCGTACCGTTTCCGGCAGACACTTGATGCAGATCGCGGGACAAAACCTCCCATACCATCCTCAAAGGCGACGTACTTTATATTGTCTTGGACCCAATTAAAAATTTTTCTCGCTTTTTCGTCTCTGCTGTCTAAGCCTTTAATTAAATCAACGGTAATCGTTTTTAGTGTTGAATCTTCCCTAACGTTTAGATCCTTTATTAAGGAATAATACCAATTGTACAAGCCGTCTAAATTTGGCAATACGGTTATCGTTGTATCTTTTAATCTCATTTCACCAATATATGCGACAATATGAGGAGTATAATAGCGTAAGTTCGGAGCTCCATAAGAAGACTCATAGGCATCTTGGTTTTCTACTTTCCAAGTTAATGTAGTAACTCCTCCCTTCTCAACTTTCGTTCGTTTTATTTCAATATTGTCGGTATTAAACAACTTATAAAAAACATCAACATTAGAGGGGAAAGATATACTGTATTCTGACTTTAAAGTAGGCAAATAATTGATTAAAAAAGTACTTCCTATAAATTGAGGTTTTTTTATGACCTCTCTATACGATAAGTTAATTTTTGTACCCGGATCTGTACCCGGAAACTTAAATGCAATTTGCTTATTGTCGTGAAAAAAGTAACTCCCATCATAAATATCCTCTGTTTTGAAATCGGTTACTTTCGTTTTTTTTAACCGTTCAGGATCTCCATTTTTAGGCATGTAGGAGAACGCTCTTATGTTTTGTATTTCAGAGAATTTCGAAAATTGTATATTTTGATCTCCATATGCTCTTGCCTTATCGCTCAAATACAAAATTTCCCAATTTACATCACTATAGATTTCAAACTCATTTCCTTTTGTTTTTATAATAACATGCTCCTTCTCTGATAAGTATATGGCATGTTCATCATTGTATTTTCTCTGAAGGTCTTTAAGATTCGCGACTTCGTTTCCAGCATAGGAAACGTGCAAAACTGCAAAGAAAAAAAACAATATAAAACAAAAGAAATTCATTCTCATAAAAACAATTAACATTTACAAAATGATGCTAGCCTACAATCCATCAAGGCTTATAACAACGTCATCCTTATACAATAAAATATACAGGAGGTTTCCATAGTTGTCATAAAATTTACTTATTCCTTCTTTTATGCCTTGATTAAACGTAACTTCCGAGAGAAGATAACCTTGTTGATTGTAAAACTTCTGCATCCCATTTAATCTTCCAAAATCGTACTCCCCTTCATACCTTAAAGTTCCATCTGAGAAATAAGCCTTAAAGTTACCATGACGTTTATCGTGTATATATGTAGCTTCAACCCACGGCTTTCCATTACTATACATTCTTTTGTAAGGCCCTTCATACATTCCATCTTTTTCAGTGTATTCGGCAGCAAGTTTTCCGTTATCATAATAAGTTTTTAATGCCCCATTACCATCTATAATGATCGGTTCAATAAGCTTGCCATTTTTTAAATAGTTGTAACTTACACATTCTCCTCCGTTATAAACCCTATTAATTGCGAGTTTTCCAAAAGCATCATAATTGGAATACTCACCATGGATAAAATCTCGTTCCGTTTGCGGAAAACAATTTAAAGCTCCATTTGAATGAAAATATTTTACTCCAGAGCTTTCTCCATTTTTGTCATAGTATGCGATTTCCTTTACTTGTCCTGTGATGTAGTATCGGATTATGGAATCTTTAACTATGTCATTTTGATATACAACTTTTGCTGATAAATTTCCATTGTGATAATAGCTTTTCCATTCTCCTTTTTTCTTACCATAAGCATATTCACCCATCTCTTTTATTTTTCCATCAGGAAAATAAGAAGCATATTTTCCATGACTTTCGCCATGATTTTTATCAACACTTTCAATAATTTGTCCATTAGGGTAATAAAATATCTTTCGCCCATGATATTCTCCTCCACTAAGATTTGATTTTAAATACAAGTGGCCACCGGTACTTTTAAACAAGTACTCCCCATTTCCCTGAGGTGTTTTAATTTCACATACAACATTTCCCTTTTGGTCAAAAACTTCAGATTTATACAGTACCTCTCCTTTGTAAAAATAATTAGACCGCTTCTCTCCAGAAATAGCGTAAAATGTAACATGCCCATCACTTTTTCCGCCGATGTAATAAGCCTCTTTAAATAAATTTCCATTTGGGTGATAAAATTTCCAAAGACCTATTTTCTCTCCATCGATATATTGCCCGTTAGCATAGAGCTCTCCGTTATCGTAATACGATTTATATTTACCGTGGAGATTGTCATTTTTATAATACTTCTCTTCATCTAGGCCTCCCCAGGGAAAGTATTCTCTGGACTCACCCGATAAAATACCTTTTGTATAATTTCTTTTTTCCTTAATCTTCCCGTTTTTCCAAAAAATAATATACTCTCCATGAAAAGTGTTGCCTTTTTTTGTTCCTTCAATATACTTGAAGCCAAAACGATCATTCAACAAATAATCCTTTTTGCCTTTTGAAAGCAAAACCCCATCAGGGCTATAGTTATAATATTTTTTTAGCTTCCCATTTTTAAAAACATGCTCCCAAAGTACCTTGTTGTTTTGTATATAGTCTTTGTCAGCGCCATGAAGCAAACCATTATTATAGTGCCTGTACACCATTGTATCTCCGTGAGAATCAAGCTTCAGGTAATCTCCATGCAACACCCCGTTTTTATAATTGTATATGTACGCTAAGGACCCATCATAATAGTAATCACGCCACTCGCCATGTCTCTTTCCTGATTTATACATTCCTTGGCTAACAACATTTCCATTTTCATAGTACTCAATAGAAGAACCAACCGCCTTTCCTTTTAAAAACGTTTTCGTTTTTATTGTGTCTCCCTGAGGGCTGAAAACATACAATTTACCCTCTCTAAACCCTTTAACGATATTAACTGTTGATGAAAGTCTTCCATTTTTATAATATTCTTTGACCAAACCATCTACTTTATTATCCTTAAAGTTTTTGGAAACATTAAGGATACCTGTACTATTGTATATTTTAACCTCGCCATTTAATTCGCCCTCCTTAAACGTGCCTTCATAACTGGAACAGCCATTTTCTCTTGTAAAATAGGCGAAGCCATCTAGTTCTCCGGCCTTATACACTCCAGATTCTTTAATATACCCCTCTTGAGCATACCATACATTCTTTCCGGTTAGCATACCCTCGTTATTGTATTCCGTTTCTGCAGCTGTTTTTCCAGTTGGGTATAAATATGTCCATTTACCTACTTTTACGTTTTCTTCATTCCTGTTCCCAAAAGCAGTTAATACTCCCATCTTGTCCAGAATATAACCCCTTTCATCCACCTGCCCATTAACACTAAACTTGTTCCTATTCACTTGATTGTTCCAATATTTAATTTTAAACTTTTCAAACGCTTCTACATCGTCCTTGTAATCAATCATCACTTTTTTTATAGAAGGGTTATTAAGTATGCTCACGACATAGAGGATATATCCTTTTTCTAATCCCTTTTTCTTGACCTCATTTAAAAACTTGGCATAGTATTTCATTGTGAAATCCTCTGAATCATCAGTTAATGAAGAAGTTTCTTCTTCCAAAAAAGTTTTAAAAATTAAATCTGTGACTAAATTTGTAACGGATTTTAGAGGTAGATCAGCCTTATACTTTCCTTTTAGAGCTAAACCAGACGATATTAAACTATTTATTTTCTTGAACATTTTAGACTCTTCTTTTTCTCTATTTATTTCAAAATTACCTTGCATCATGTCTCTCATCTTCCTAAAAGCTTCTCTTATGCAATTGGCATTTCTATTTGAAATGATTGCCATTTGAAATCCTAGTATCGATTGAACTTTTCCACCTTCCTCACCCATTAATTGAGCAAGCAAAACATGTGAAAAAGAATGTTGTGGATGCTGAATTATAATAGACTGTAATAACCTTTTTGCCTCTTCATATTTCCCTTGATGTTTGAATATTAACGCTCTTAAATATTCATATTGAAAACCATACAAAGGATATTTCTCTGTGCCAAAACCAATAGTCTTTTCAGCATTTACAAACTCTTTTAAATCGATATAGGCTTTTATTTTATATTCAAAAGCTGTGGATGAAAAAACCGATTCCTCCAGAATCATTTTGGCCGCTGTTTTAATGACCTCTTTATGATATCCTGCTTTATATTCGGCAATTAATTTACTAAGTTGTGCCAAATAATATAACGTATCACTTTTGTCTACTTTTTCAAAAGAAGTAAACGCCTCAGAAAACTCCTCCCTTCCCAGGTGATCATATGCTTTTTGAAAATAATCTTTTGATGTTGTATGTGTATAATCAGCCTGAGATAATGTTAGTTGAGCGATAAAAAGAGCTGTATAAATAAGGATTTTTTTGATTCCATTCATATTCCCTCTAATTTAATTAGAATCCTTTGATTCTCGAGTACAAGTAAAAGATTATTCTACATCAAATAAGTTAAACATGTTGGTTTCTAAATAGCTCCATTAGTTATCTTAACAACAAACTGGTGGGTATAATTAATTGCAGTATCAAATTAAAATTCATCAAAACATGCACTTAATACATGCCTAAAGTCATCGCACTAAAGGCATCCTCAAAATGAGTTACATTGGATTTTTTGTCTCCAATTATAATAGATATAATATCAAAACGAGCGGGTATTTCTAGATGAAGGTTTTCGAGATAAACACTTGCAATACGTATGATATCCCTTTCTTTTTCATACTCAACTGCGTATTCTGGGTCTCCATATTTGTCAGAAGAACGCGTCTTAACCTCAACAAAAACAAGCTCCCCATGATCCTCTGCAATAATATCCACTTCTAAATGCCCCATTCTCCAGTTAGTATGATAAATAAGATACCCTCTGCTTTTAAGATAATTAACGGCGATTTTTTCGCCCTCTTCTCCAAGCTGGTTGTGAAAAGCCATCTTAAATTTTAATTTGATAATTATTTCCAGGAATAGCCTTAATGGTTCCGTTCAATTCTAAATTGAACAATAAATAAGAGACTTCTTGGACAGTTAGGTTAAGTCGACAAGCTATTTGCTCCTTACTGGAAACTCCTTTTGTCTCAATAATTTCAACAATACACTTTTCTTGATTCGTTAAATTACCGAATAAGTCTTCTTGCTTCTTTTGAGAGATTGTTTCGGTTTGAATCCAACTCATTGCATTTAAAATATCTTGACCTGATTCAATTAACATTGCTTGATTCGATTTAATTAAAGCATTACATCCTTTCGAATAGTTATCAATGGTTCTTCCTGGAGCCGCAAAAACATCTCTTCCATACGAATTAGCCATATTTGCTGTTATAAGCGCACCTCCTTTAGATGCAGCTTCAACTATAACTGTGGCGTCGGACATTCCGGCCACTATTCTATTTCTTTTCGGAAAATTTTCTCTTTCAGGACTTGTTCTGCTCATAAACTCAGATAAAAGCCCCCCATTGAATATCATTTTTTTTGCTAACTCTCTATTTTTTTGTGGATATATTTTATCAAGACCATGGGCCAAAACCCCAACTGTTGAAATGCCATAATCCAGAGAAAATCTGTGTGCGAAAGAATCTATTCCATAAGCCAATCCACTTACCAATAATATATTTTGATTTTGTAATTCTTCTACTATTTTTCGAGTTAGGTCTTGACCGTAAGCCGTTGCTTTTCTAGTTCCAACAACGGAGATTATTTTTGCTTTATTTAACACTGAAGTTCCTTTATAGTAAAGAATGAATGGTCCGTCATTACACTCTTTTAACTTAACTGGATAATTATTATCATCATAGCTAAATATGGAGATATCATGTTTTTCGGCAAACTCGATTTCATATTTTGCTCTTTCTATTGCTTTGTTCTTCAAACTCGCACATAACAATGTTGAAAGGAGAAAATTTCCAATACCGGGTATCTCTGATAATTCTTTCTTAGATGCCCTAAATAGACATCGTGCACTTTTAAAATATTCGGTCAACAACTTAGCATAAACATTCCCAATTCCAGGGAGTTGAATAAGTGCAATTCGATATACGATCTCTTGATTCATAATTAAATAGCGAATGTGCTATTCTTTAAATCAATAGAACGCCATTGACAAAAAAAGAATTGTTTTTTTGAGTAATTTCAGTCTTACGGGTTAAAAAACTTACTTAATTCGATAAAAACCTAATTAGAATCTTCTTTTAAAGCATTCCAACCTTGCGCCTCTAAAGCGTGATTAGAACCGTCTTTAGCCGTTAGCGTTTGGCCTTCAGACTCATTTAGAAAATGGCCAATTACAGTGAACATCGGATGATTTTTAATTTTTTCATAATCCGATAAATCTATGGCGAAAACCAATTCATAATCCTCCCCACCGTTTAAAGCACACATCGTCGGGTCTAGGTGATGGTCTCTGGCTCTATCGAATGTTTGTTGATCAATGGGTAATTTATCCTCATAGATGGAAACACCGACCTTTGAAGCCTTACACAAATGCATTACTTCAGATGATAGTCCATCTGAAATATCCATCATAGCATTGGGTTTTATTCCTAAAGATTCAAACTCTCGAACCACATCTAAACGAGCCTCTGGTTTTAACTGACGTTCCAAAATATAATCGCAATCCGACAAATCGGGTTGGACACCAGGACTTTCTCTATAGATCTGCTTTTCTCTTTCCAAAATTTGAAGCCCCATATAGGCACCCCCTAAATCACCAGAAACAATAAGCAAATTAGACTCTTTTGCACCATTTCGATAAACAATCTTCCCTTCTTTTCCTTCACCTATTGCCGTAACACTTATGGTCATACCAGAAACAGAAGAGGTTGTATCCCCACCTATTAAATCAACATTGTACAACTCACAAGCTAAAAATATTCCCTCATATATTTCGTCTATTGCTTCTAATGAGAACCTATTTGACAAAGACAAAGACACTGTTATCTGTCTCGGAACAGCATTCATAGCAATAATATCTGAAATATTTACCATTACAGCTTTGTATCCTAAATGTTTTAAAGGAACGTAACTCAGGTCAAAGTGAACTCCTTCAACTAAAAAATCCGTTGAAATTACAGTTTTAGAATCGTCATCATATTTAATAACAGCAGCGTCATCTCCAATACCTGTTAATGTAGAAGCATTCCTTATTTGAACTTTATTTTTAATAAATTCAATTAGTCCAAACTCTCCTAAGTCTTTTAACTCTGTTCTATTTTGATCCTCCATTTTTCTTTTCCATTGACGCTCCAGCCTTACTTGCCTCTCGAAATGTTTGAATTTCTTTTTCAAAAAAAGCATATATGGGAC
>Ga0160423_10001622_pt1 | contig 18838 bp, 46 predicted proteins | sample CRUFie14St8metaG_FD_108191 | JGI IMG/M metagenome (GOLD analysis project Ga0160423, IMG submission 108191) | Marine microbial communities from the Costa Rica Dome - CRUD Field 142mm St8 metaG | ecosystem: Environmental > Aquatic > Marine > Oceanic > Photic zone | place: Costa Rica: the Eastern... | reverse complement strand
ATTAAACTTCAAGTTAGGAAGCAAAAGGAGGGAGAAGCAGAAGACGGGATACCCCTCAACATTAAGTCAATGTTTATAGGCTTTTTTTTGGAATCTCAGATGGGATTAGCGTATGTACCAATCTCCACTTTCAATGACAGGATAACCACGATTAAATTGAAAAACATAAGCTATTGCAGTAGTGTCGTCCTCTAAGAAAATTTCCTCGTCCATATAAAGATAAGGAACACCCTCGATAGTATCTAATGCTTTCTTAGTCCTATCATCAATCTCCCATAGTTCTCCTTTTATTTCTTGCACACCCTCTTTGCACAGGGCTGGGAACATACCGACATCAACTAAGGTATATAAGGGTTTTGTCTTAATATCTTTGATATATTTGCAATCTATGTTGTCAGATAACATAAAAGAACGGCTATCGCCTTTTCTCAATGTTCCATAAACAAATAATTTAATCATCAATCATCTCCTGCCCAATTTGGATTACCTTTGTAAGTATCAAGAACTCTTGTTTGATACAAGTCGTCCATAGTTAAATATATTCTCCTAGCAACAATGTAGCCTTTTTTAATTAGCCACTTGTATGGTGCTGAGAATACTCTGTTCTCTATCTCTTTAAATCTTTCAATCATCTAGTTTGTCCTTAAAATAAGAAACGAAGTCATCATCTAAGCTCCAAATCTTAATAATCTTAACAACGCCGTCCAAGTATCTATATACTTTTCTAGTCATAGCTATTCTAATTTTCTCTAACATGTGGACGTGGAGGGAGTCGAACCCTCGTTAGTCAGCTTTTGTATCCCCATACAAACTCTTACTCTAAACCACTCACGCCCTAGAATCTTGCAGATGATGAAAGTGTCCTGTTTCAAGATACCTTTGTCTTTCTGCTTTGAAATCCCACTTTGGCTTTGTTTCTTGTTCTCGTTCCCATGATAGCTTTTTCTCTAATTGCTTATCATATTCACGGAGAGCTTTTTCAAACATACCTATAGTTTTTAAAGTCATGTTTTCAAACTCTCTATCTTTCCAATAACGTAAAGTTTCACCAAACGTATGGTCGTTTTTCGACATCACTTTTGATAATTCAACGATACTGCAATTCCTCTTAGTAATAGCCTCATTAATGTAAAGAGGGTCAAGTATAAACTCTAAGTCGTCGGGAGTTATGTAATTCTTATACTTATCGGGAGCTAATCGTTGATAATCTCTTAAAGTATCACTAATAGCTTTGTAGGTTCTGTACTTAGGTATCCTCTTTTTCGACTTCACGCTACGAATATAGCCACTTTTGACACCTATAGCTTGTTCAAACTTACTAATAGTAATACCATGCTTATGGTTTAAAAACTTTTGAAAAATATCCCACAATCTATCTTGTTTGATAATCCTAGTTCTCCTCATCATCTCTGTCTCCCTCTTGTTACCCACTTACGAAAGACGGACGGGTAGAAAATTCCTAGGAAGAAAGGAGGCAAAAAACCTAGGCGAAACCTACCCGTCCTAAATCCTAGGCTTAATTTTACCAACCACAAACGAAATCTATTGTATTTCATTTGACCTTCCAATCCTTTTCTGTGCCTTCCTCCTCGAATCTCACATTGTTAATGACAGTATTTATTTTGTTAGCTATCCTATCAGCAATTTTACTTTGAACTTCAGTATTCCAAAGTTCCTCCTCAGCATTGTATTGCTCAATATCTTTATTAATAGAATCAACGAGGAGCTGATTAATAGCCACTATCAACTCCTCGATTTTCTGATTCGCCACCTTTTTCTCCTATCGTCTTTTACGCTTGTAAGCGATATACCTCTGCATATCCCTACTAAACTTGTTATCGTGTCCTACGTGCCAATCATCACACCAAGGGCAATCGTATGCTTTAGCTCTAGCATTACGACGCTTTGGACTTTTGTTCATGGCTATAGCTATGTCTTGTGCCTCGTGTTGTAAGAACTTCTTTTTTCGACGACACCCATAACACTTCGGACATTGACATTTGCTCCCGTTGACCTCGTACCAACATATCCTATTCGACGTCATTTTCGTTGTCGGGTTGACGCTCTAAGGCTTTTTCAAGTTGCTTGTCTAAGAAATACTCAGACTTGCCCTCGAATTGAGACCACAAATGTAGTCCTACTCCTATAGCCATAGCACATCTTTTGACTGCGTCTGATACTGCGTCTTTGAGTCTAGCTCCATCTGTTTTCCAATTAAATGGATTTTCGACATCACCAACTTCCTCAACAGTAACAAGTTGTCCGTCTATTTCTACAGTTAAAGCAAGTACACAACCTGTAATAATTGGTTTGTAATTACCCTGCTTATCTTTGACTTCCTCTCGGATAATCTCTTTTACCTCTTGTGAATAGACACCAAGAACGCTAAGTAATCGTTGTCTAATGACAGAGTGTTGTATATAATCTCCAAACTTCCCTTTTGGTGCAGAGTGTATAAACTCCTTTGGAAATGGTCTTGATAGTTCAAATAGTTGTTCCACTATAATCCTCCTGTTAGTTATCTAATTCTATGATTCGTTGACCCAATTGTCAAGCTCACTTGCAGTTCTCATCTTTTGTTGCAAAGTGCTTAACTCATTTGGGGACAACCTAGGCGATACTTTCTCTAAAGACGCCCAATGTTTCGCTAATGATGTTGGAGTAGCTTTGAACCCAAAGTTAAGCAAATGATTTTTTGCTCTAATTGGAATATCGTTAACGTCTACATCAATATCATTAAGTTCCTTTACTGCTTTATTTAACTGACCTCTAGCCATTGAGGTAAGTTGGTTCATATCATAACCTAAAGCAATACAGATAGCTTTAAATATCTGTTTATGTCTTGTGCCCATATCCTCGACAATGACTTCCCAATCATTTAGTGCTAATTCACTTGTATCGGGACTACCATTTTCATTGTTTGCAACTTCGTTGCTAATAGTATTGTCTTGTCTTGTCTTGTCTTCTCTTGTCTTGTCTACGTCGGACGGGCTACGGACGTCCTCGGGACGTCCTGTGGACACGTTCTTATCAAATTTATTAAGGTTAACAACCTCGTATTCAATAGGTTTTTCGGGCGTTGATTCAATCTCAGCCTCACTTGTCCACTCTCTTGTGTCGCCATTACTCTTAGCAAATCTATTAGCAGACGTTTTTGCGTTTGCTCTTTGCCTAGACTGACGTTTTCTCTCTGCGTCCTTTTGTCTGATTTCTATAAGAGCACCTGTATATTCAACCCAATCATGAATTGTTAATTTGCCCTCTACCTCATCAATCCAACCATGTTTGATTAATGCTTTGGTAAAGTCAGCAGGCTCTCCCTCCCATTGTGCAGAAAAAGGCACAAAGTCTTTGTATCTTGTTATGTCGCCGTCCTCAGCATAATCTACTGCCCACCACCAAAATAGGTGTAAATGACCTATTGCTTGTGGGATAGTTATACCGAGTTCGTTAGCTAATAACTTTAATTTAGGGTGTTGCCCTAATGCTTGTTCGGATTTAATCCAAGCCATTGTCTAACTCCTGTTCTTTGTTGGTATTCCACATGTCTTGTAGTTTATCAACTATCTCGTTTAATGTCGACAATCTACATAAAAATAGTCCGTCGCCACTTCCGTGTGGCATGGCTATCATACTAAAAGGTTTGTCATCAAGCCCTTTAGATATTGCATAATCATAACTTTGTGATTCTGCAAGTTCAAACTTTTTAACAATATCTCCTACTTGTTTACCCGATTTAACTTCAAATCTAATGGGACTATTCCAATACTCCTCATCACTTGATTTTGTTAGTTCGTTGTCGGGAACTCCAAGTAGTTTCTTTGCTCTATCTTGTGAGGCTCTACCCTCAACACGATTAGTTTGATTCTGTTCTTGTACAAGTTTTTTCTTTAACTCGTTAAGCCTGTCTTGTATGTCGTCATCAAACGTCATAGTATCTATTGCCCTGTAATAAAGCGAAAAATGTTTTTTCGTCCATACAGTAAACTACAGGCTCTCCGTCAGCTGAACGTCTTTGCTGACCTTTTTGTTTCTTTAACTTTTTCCAAGCAACTACAACGGGAAATCTCCCTGCTTTTCTTTTAGCTTTTGCAACTGTTTGGTGTAGGTTAAGGGCTTGTCTATTCTTTGCCTCCATTATCCAACGTTCGTTTGGTAGCATATAGTCAACCCTGTAGAACTCTAGGTCTCCCTCATCACGATTACCACCCTCAGCTAAGCGTCTAGCTTTATGGTGGGTGTTGTATTTGTTGATAAGGTTAACTTGTTGAGTTTCAAAGGTTGTGCCCTGTTTCTTTGGTTTGTTAACCATTATTTTCTCCTGTTCAAAGCCTCCGATTTAAACAACTCAAAGTATTCGTCATCTTTCTTAGGCTTGTTAAGTTCTAGCCATACTAGATATTGTGCCGTATATTCAAAAGTGTGAGTTATGAATCTGACCACCTGTGGTGCAGTTGTTAATATCTCTGCGTCTAAAAGTGCTTTAGCAAACTCTCCAACTTCAATCCAATCTGCTTTGAACTGTTTAGTTCTTTCAGTAAGAATTGTTTCTTGTTGTTTCTTTGCTAATGTTTCAAAGTAATCCTCTGTTGCACTTATCAAAGCGTTAGATATAAACACACCGAAGTCCATTTCCTCATCAGCTTGTTCCATGTCTACTTGTGGACAAGCAGGGTGGCACTCCATATTTGGTGGTGCAGAACATATTGGGCAAGTTTCTAGTCTGTATTCGTCAGAACCACTTGGGTCTATTGGGTACATACTCATAATTGAATTCTAGTTCAATATAGAAAGTTAGGTTGTATTACCCGAATATCTCCTGTGCTTTTTCTTGTGCTTGTGTATTTGTGCTTCCAGCGGGTTCGACATCATCTCCCATTGTATAGTACGATTCATCAAGCATTTCCCAATGTGATTCAATTACTCTGCCGTTAGAGTCAAAAGTAAAACCACCTTTGTCTCCATTTTCAATGCTGAAATATTTATAGCTAATGTTTTTAACATCAAACTTATCTCCTATTTTTTCAATCATTTGTGGAGCAGGACTCCATGCAGTATCGAAAGCATACTCTAAAGACTCTTTGTCTCTACGTATAAGTCGAGTTTCAACATCTCCCCATTTAGTACCATAGGTTTTTATGTTCCAAGCATACCAATCACTAGCACCATACTTTTCTCTAAGTTCCTCTAGTTCTTGTTCGGTAAGTTTTTCCATAGTGTAGCCCTCTCCAAGTAATTCCTCGTCGTTCATACTATAAAACGACATGGCTTTCATTTGGTCTAGCTTTACTACGTTACCCTCTAAGTCTTTAAAACGCCTTACATTATCGTCTGTGCCGTCCAATAAAGCGATTTCTTCGGGCATTGGAACTAAACTTGTAGCAATAAGGTGTCTATCCTCTACACTTCCGTCCTCATTTGTAAATGTTGTTCTAACTTTGTTTTGTATTTCATCTAATACATCAGAGTTAGCATTTATTACTATTTGATTCTCTACCCAATTAGGCATAATCTCCTCCGTCCACACTCATACGAGCGTTATATTCTTGATAGTCCATATATCTATCGTGTTCGTCCATAGCCTCTACTGAGTAGGGACTAAAACCATTTGCTTTTGTATAAGACCAAACATAAAGTTTGTGAATTAATGTATAGGCTTTTTTCTGAAAAGATGTTTGTCTTTTATCAAGCCTTTCCAAAGCAAGTAGTGTTTTCTTATAAATGAATTTGCTCATCTTAACCTTTCTTTTTGGCAGGGTCTATCCAACCTCTGTTTCTGCCATAGCTGATAGGTGCATGGTTATAGCACCAATCTTTCTTGTTGTACATGCTAAGAGTTTTGTCGCAACCTTTTTGTTTGCATACACGACCTTTATCGTAGGTCTTGTTCTTACGCATGTTGTACGATTTCGTACCTGTTTGGTATAAATTACTCATGACCACAACAATCACATGACGGGGGTTGGTAATCCATTTCGTCATCATGTAGTCTGAATACTTTTACTGTTCTGTCATGACGTAGACAATCTACTATCAATGAGTTAGTTTCTAGTTCAATACCAACTTGAAACTTGGCGTACTCTCTTGGAGAATCGACATTACCATTGTCGTCAATCTCCTCTAAGCACAACCCACATGACATATAGAAGTCTGCGTCTATTTGGATATTCTCCATATAGTTACTCCTGTTCTTGATTATTGGTTAGGTCGTCAGAATACTTAGTTCCAAGCAATCTGTCAATCTCCATTTGTTCTTTTATCATCTTGTCTAAAAGCAAATCCTCTTTGCGTTTTTCTTTTTCAAATGCTCTTAGTTCAAAGACAAATTTTAGTCTGTCGAAAAGTTCTTTTAACTTATCTCTCATTTTTCCATTTCCTTTCCCAACTTACTGAATCCTCCCAACACCATTGACTTGACGACCAATCTCGCCATTGTGTCCTGCCATAAATATCCTCGGCTAGTATTGAGGCAAACAATATGTTGTAATACGGCGTATATTGAACTCTCGTTTGTTCAAATCCAATATTGTGCCTATAAGTCTTACCATTGAAATCGTATGGTCTACCCCAACGGAGTATTACCCACTCGTCCCACATTGGTAAGTCATATTCCTCTGCAACCCAATTCCATGTCCATGGAACAAATTGCATTAGTCCTGTGTCTTTGTTGTCTGTTCTATGTGCAGTCGCTTTACCACGACTTTCACACCAACCAATGCGAATAGCAGTATCTAAATTATCCTCATCAAAATGTTCATAATAATGACCTGCCCATTGTTGCATTGATTTGGGAACGTTGTCTTGACAATTAAAGTATTGGTTAATGATTTGTCCGTCATCTACGGACATCATAGGGCTACCTAGGGTAGCCAAAAATATAATGCACTCAGCAATCATATCTCACTCCTTAACTTAATTGGTTGTAAAAAAGGGTAAAGGAATCCAAAGCAAATGTCAACTATTGAAAGTAAAAAGATTTAGTAAACTAAATCGTCTTGAAGTTCTAAGTTATCTTTGCCGAGTATGAGTTGTCTAGCATGCATTGAGGCTTGTGCTTGTGTTTTACCACCTGTTTTGGTAACTAACCACTTACCTCTGCCTGAAATCTTGTAAATTTCAGCGTCATATTCGAGTAATAAAGGGTTAAATTTAACAACCACTTCATATTGGTCGAATATAAACGATACGTCATTGACTGTATTTGTATCTATTTGTGCTCTCATCTGCCTTTATTATACCCTAATTAAATATTTTATTAAGTATTTAAATTATATCATTAGAAAAAAAGTGTATCGATAAACTTGACAGATAAATCTAGTAAGACTATCTTAGTAGGTAATGTTGTAACGTAGCAGGGTGGTCAGTCCCGACCAGACCACCACTCAGCCAGAGTAAATGCGTAGAAACGGCAGAGGGGAAAAGGATAACACGGAAACCTTTTGGAATCTCACAGAGATAGTATTGGTTAGCTATTCCCACTAACGTGGGGGTAGCTTGAAAGATTTAGTAATGGTTGGTGGCTCATTACCACCTAGACACGAAACAACTAATTGCAGACCACGTTAACTGAGTCTTTCAAGCTATCTATATAAACACGGGGATTGACCTAGTGTACGTAGATAGTCTTCCTATACTTGCTATTACTCTGTTTGGGTGTGATTGCACGACTTAAATGCGTGGCGTTGAAATAATACGCAAATCTCTGACGACCACATGCAAGCAGGGTGGTAGCTTAAAGCCAATAGGGTTTTTGGGTGTTTTTTTATGCAGGTCTTTCATTACCTGTCCTTTATTTCCACCCCGTATTTTTACCTGTTGGCTTTAAGCTATCGGCAGTAGGTTGCTAAGGTTGGAAATCACGCAAGTGATGAAAGGCGATATGAACAGATTAACTTTCCAGTTTCGTCCACCTACTGCCCGTAGCTTGAACTACATACTAGAGGTACATAACTCACATACCCTGTTTGCATGTACCGAGGAATACCACGGATTTATCCGTTGTGTGTGGTTCAAGCTATGCATAACATAGCCACGAATACGTTGTGAGTGTTGGTGGGACAGCTGACACTCATAGCAAACTAACTAACAACAGAAAGATGACAATGAACAAATACAACACACGTAAGAATATCAACGTCAATATTGACGACTACTACTATCACGACACTTTAGGTAGAGAGTTTGTTGAGCATAATAGATATTATGCAAAGCAATTCCAAAATTGGCTTGACAGATACAATCCCGACAGTAGAGGTACTTCATCTAGTAATCATGAATACCAAAGCATTGTTGAGGATATGAAGTTAGCTAAAATGGAACAACTCATACTTTGGGAAGCGAACTATCCCGAACTCGACATCAATGACTATCAAGACGATAGTATTGTGTGGAAGTTTAAGTGTGAGGGTTGTGGCTCTTGGTCAACTTATGGTGTTGAATTCAAGCACCTAGAAACAGATGAATCAATTAGAATTGGTTCTGATTGTGCAGAGCAGTTCAGATTAGGTAACGAACGTATATCTGACATTGAAAGATTAAGAACACAGTTCTCTGCAAATCAAAAGAAAGCTAGAAATGTAGCTAATGTACGTAAGTTTATTACTAGAACAAGTCAAGAAACTTTTGATAACGTAATGAGGTTTGCAGGTAAGAACAGAATCCTACGAGATTTCTCTGAAAAAATTCAATGGTTTGAACTAACCGACAAGCAAATCGCTTTTATTTATACTTTAATAGATAACGAGATTGCTAAAGAAACTGCAATAGCTAATAAAATCAACAATGGTGTCGAACCATTGACCGAAGGTAGACATACCTTTGAGGGTAAAATAGCCAAGTTATATTACAAATCTGAGTGGGATATGTGGAAAGTTATTATTGTAACTGACGACTATACCTTTTCAGCTAATAAAACTGAGTCTATGAAAGATATGCAAGAGGGCGACAAATTCGTTTTCAACGCAACAATAGTACCAAGTAAAGATGACCAATTCTTTGGTTATGCAAAAAGAATATTTGTAAAGGAGATTATCAATGACAAATAAATCAATGAGTGCTGATGACTTTTATGCGTGGTTAGACACGTGTCCTGTACATTGGCGACACTATAAAACTGAGGAGGATTACACAGTAGTTGGATTCTTTGAAGTATTACATGATGATGAGGACGAACAATGAGCGTTTATCATTATGAATCACACGACCCAAAACAAAAGTCAAATGATTTGGGCATAACTATTTACTTTGACACAAGCATAAGTATGGACGAGGCTATAACACAAACCTCGTTATTACTTGACGGAATAGGTGCTGAATACACCTTTGATATGTGGACAACACCACAGGAGGAGACAAATGAATAAATATACGTTTGCTATCGACTTTGAAGTGAGCATTACTGCAAGTGATTACGAACAAGCTATGGAGTATTTAAATAATAAATACTTTAATGGCAATAGTGAAACTTGTAGCTTTGTCAACATACCCGTTGATGAAGTAAGCGTTTACCCAAACTCTGACACAGTTAATGCTATGACTATCAGAGGAGAGGACTCGTAATGGATAACCTTATAAAGTTATTAGAGGAAAGACAACAAGTTAGTGAAAAGTATTGGGAGGAAACTTATCCCGACGATAGTGCTATTCACAATGCAGAGGAAACTGATAATCAAAGTTGGGAGATTGGTTTTTGGTGGGGAATACAGTACGCACTTGACCAAGTCAACCAAGAGATTGCTAGAGACAATGCAGAAAAATTTTTTCTTAGGAGGAGAAATGACTAAACCATTATACAAACACGAATACGCCGTAACAGAACAAACCTTAGACGTTAGAAACTACACACTAATGTGTGATGACGAACTAACAGAGGAGGAGTGTTTAGAAGTATTCTACGAAGTAGATTACGTTGATAACGCTACAAACGTTGTTAGGTTAGGCGACAAAAGTGTACTTATAAAATTCGACGGAACAGATTTCGGCGACGACGGACAATTAGATTGGGAGGTAATTAGATAATGCAAAATTTATGCCCACACAGATACGAAGTTGGTCTCAGCTTTAGTCTTATCGGTATCGGTAAAGATAAAGAGGAGGCTATCGACGAGGCATTAACTTGGGGTTTCCCAAGTGGTTCTGAAATTAGGGACATGCTAACAGTAAACAATGTAGAACAATCATGGGATATGGACACCTGTGATATATGTGAGGAGGAATAATGTATCTATCAAAACTTATAGATAAAGAAATTCAATACTTACAAAGTTTCATTGATAAAGATTTCTTTGCGTATGATAACTACAAAGATATTGAACTCAACTTAGTAAATATGGACGCACAAGAGTTCATTGATACTGTAAGAAAATGGGACTTTAGCGAAATGGATAATGCAATTTGGCACTATGCAAGAATTACATTATTAAGCGAACTTATTAACACAACATTAGAGGAGGAATAATGTACGAAATGGACGACGCAATTGCTAGTCATATTGTTGCAATAACTAAAAAAGTATTTGCTTTAACAGAGCAAGATACTTTCTATCAACTTGGACAAATGTCCAAATTTATTAAAGAACTTGATAAAGAGTTCGATATTAAATATAAGGAGGAGTAATGGCTGAATTATACCAAGCAGAAATCTATCAATTCATACAACACATGAAAGATAGATTCAACATGGAAATAGCAGTAAGCGTAACTAATGTTTACGACGCAAGAGTAGAACATTACTTTTACGAGGACTTTGAGGAGGAGGAATAATGCCTAATCCAAAAATATATACAATGTTTGTATCATTTTCAGCTATGGATATGGAACAAGCAATTAAATATATACAAGAATTAGATGATAAAGATATTGAAAGTTGTTTGGAGGAGGAATAATGGCTAGAGAATATGCTTATGTAGATTTTACATTTACTGTTGCCTCAAAAGGCAATACAGATGAGGAACTACTTGAATATGCAAGAGAACAATTGTATACCGATTCTCACGACATCATCAAAGATTTAGTGAGACACGGAGGTACAGTAGCAGAATCTTTTGACAGAGATGAGGCTATGGAATATGGAATCGAGGAGGAATAGTGTCAGACTTGAAAGTCATAAACGACAGGTCAACTAAAGACAAAACAGATAGTATGTGGTACAGAAGTAGCGACCACGAGCCTATCCGTACAGTCCAATACAAAGGACGTAAATGGGTAATGTACGCTATGGGAGAAGTAGATTTTACTTATAAAGATGAAAGATACTATTGCCTTAGTAACTGTACAGATATAACAAATGATGACGAGTTAGGTGATGCATTAGACAATGGTGAGCTAGATTTGTTTTTTAACAATTGGTATGAGATAAGACCAAGTATGTCAGATACAGATAGTCCTTATTACAAATATGTAAATGCAGGTTTATATGATGACGTATATGGTTCGCCCGACGAACTAGACAAAGACATTTTAGATGTGTATTTAAAACTAGAAAGGGAGTTTGATGAACGAAACAACTGAACAAGTATATATCGTTACCTATGAGGAAAGATATGGAGAGTTTGAGGAGTATTCATATTTAGCAGTCAAAGGTGCTGACAATATGTCAAGTCAAGAACTTGTAGAAACTATGTGGTATGAAATCGACGGAGTAGAGGATTTCGACGGACAATACCACGACAATCCATACTATTGGGTAGCAGGTAACGAGAAGTTAGTGAGGGTGGCATGGAAGAAACCCATCAACGCTCAACATCTCGACATCATTTCCCAATACATAAGTGTATAGATAATATTGTTATTTTACCTATACATATAAATTTATTAAGGTTAGTATTAAACTAACCAATCAACTTAGAAAGAGAGATACATGAAAAAGTATATATTTGACGTACAGTTCGAGTACGTTGTAGAGGCTGACAGTTACGACCAAGCTGTTAGACTTGCAGACAAACAATTACCCGACGAGAACGGATTAACTACATTTGTTGTAAAAACAGATGACTATGGTTTCGTTCCTAGTGGGGACACAGTCGAAAACATGAGAGCGTGGGGAGACTTTTTAGACCCCAACGTTGCAATCGTAGACTTTGAAACAGGAGAGGTTTTAAGCGAGGGTGTTTCTGATGACAGTTAGAGCACACGTCGAACGTCAAATGTTTAAGCTATGTGAGGACTATGAAATCACACCTAAAGAACGTGAGGACATATTCAAGACATGTTACGAATATCAAAAAGCTATCAATGTCGAGCGTGAAATGGGGGTAATGTAATGACTTACGAACCATGCGATTATCCTATTGGCGTTAACGAAATAGCTACTGTGCTAGACGTTAAGCCGTCAACAGTTTCACAATGGGGAGTTCGTAAGAACTTACCTCAATTCGACGCATTAGTTAATGGAGGCAATACAAAGTTGTGGACATTAGAAACAATTTTAAATTGGGCTAGCTCAACAGGACGTAACAATAGAAACTTAACTACCTGCAAAGAGGCTTTAAGTTTCATAGTCTCAGACATGATGTCTGAAACAGAAAAAGAACTAGCAAGTGCTAGTGCTCGTTGGGATAAACTTTCTGACGAGTGGAACGACTACCGACAAAGCATGGGCTTAGAAACCTATAACAAAGATATGTTTAGGGATTTAGGTTCATACAAGACTGAGGAGGAACAGTAATGAAAAAAGATAGGGGAGAAACCTATAGAGTCAGCATGAGGAATAGTTGGAACGAAATTGAAACCCCAACTATTGCAAGTGATGACGAATTTGACGCAGTTGTTAAACCAAGAAAACTTTGGTATGACAACAGAGAAGTGCTAACCAAAGCACTTGTTATGGCTAAGAAAAATCCTATGCAACTTATTAAGTGCATGGCATTTTCAGATGAGAGCGTATCAGTAGTTGAAACTGAAATGAAAAAGTGGAAAACTAACTTTAGGCAACATCTAAAAGACTTAGACATACACATTAATTTATATACACGAGTAGCAGGTAATAAGTTTTACGGCTACATACAGTATGTACCAAACGCTAAAAGATATAAGACACCTTTGAAAGAGCTCTTTACTGAAGCTCTTGCTGAGGAGGAATAATCGAGTACGAGTTTTGGTACGACGATTTAGGCAGAGTGGTAGCAAAGATACCCATTGATAACGAACAACTAGGGGAGGAGGAATAAAAACTTTTCCCCTATGGAGTATTAAAAGGAGAGATATGTTTGAAATAGACAATACACCTAATGCACCATACTGTCGTGAGTGTAGAGAGCTTGGCTACGATACTTCAAAGGAGTTCGTAGACATGTGCGACTACTGTCAAGATGTCGTCATCAGCAAAACTTTTCGTAGTGAAAGGGATAAAGCAGTTGAGACTTATATTCTTGACAACCATTAATAAGACTATTAAGGTGGTCTTATTGAAACTATTAGGGCTAAAAAGAGAAAATCCCCCAATAAAACGGGGGACTCTCTTACTAACCAACAAAGAAGGAGTTACAAATGAACGGAAGTTCACAAGAATCCAACTATGAAAATACTTTAGCACACGCTTTAGATTTAACACAAGCATGTGCAAAGGAAATTGGCTACATAGCTGAATCAGACGGCGAATCTGCCGATTCAATATCATATTGGGAGGAATACCCTACTGATATTCACGAGTTCATGTCCCTTATGGATAAAGTCGACCAAGTCGGTCGTGCAGTAAAGCAAATAAAAGCTGACATGAAGTTGAAACTTGTAGAGGAGCTAGGCGACAAAGCAGTCAGAGTTGGTAACAGAATCATTGTAGGTAAGACAAGTAAGACTTGGAAACCTTACGATAAGAACAAAGTTATGGACTATGTAGGCGACGATTGGAAACAAGTCGTTAATCCTACGTTCAGAACAACAGGGATAAAAGCACTTGCACAAGAAAGAGGACAAGACCCACAAGTAATATTTGAGTCATTGTTCGAGCAAGTGGAAACAGATAATATTACAATACTTCCCGAAATGAAAGCACCAAAGTATTTACAAAAGCTAGATGACGGGGAAGTCAAAGAATTAGGAAAGGGATAATATGCCTGCAAATATTGAAACAATGTTTAGTGCAGTAGAAACACCATGGCACAGACTTGGAGTAGTTACTGACTCAGCATTGACAAGTTCAGAGGCTATTGTTCAATCGGGATTAGATTGGACAGTAAGTGTCAGACCTTTAGTTACGTTCGGTTCAGACGGACAAACTGAGGGTAAATTAATTGACGTGCCCGATAACTATGCAACTGTAAGGGACTCAGATGAGTCTGTACTTGGAGTTGTTGGTAAAAGGTACGAGCCTATTCAAAACATTGAGTGCTTTAGTTTCTTAGACAATGTCTTAGATGACTATGACGCTAAGTATGAAACGGCAGGTGCTATTGATAACGGCAGAATTATTTGGGTTTTACTTAACCTAGGTAAGAACGTTGTTGTTGGAGATGATGTTACAGTTCCTTATTTACTGTTAACAAACAGTCATGACGGCTCAACATCAATCAAAGCACTAACTACCCCTATCAGAGTTGTTTGTCAAAACACTTTAACAATGGCTTTAGGCAATTATAAAAGTAGTTTTTCTTTCAGACACACTCAAAACGTAAGAGGTAGAATTGACCAAGCAAGAAACTCTTTGGAACTTTCTTACAAGTATGTAGACGGATTCCAAGAGGAAGTCGAAAGACTTGTTGAACAACAAGTAACTGATGACCAATTTGCAAACTTGGTACAAACCATAATGCCTGTGCCCGAACTAAATGATAACGAAAGCAATATGCAAGTAGTTCTCAAAGGTCGTCAAGCACATGAGGACATTATGCAAAACTTTAGAAACCCCGAGTTCTCAGAACACTCTGAGTCTGCGTGGGCAGGAATCAACGCTATGAGTAATTATGAATTGTGGACTGCTCCTATTAGGAACGAGGAGAGAGATATGCGTATAGCTAAAAGAACTATACAGGGTACTCAAACTCCAAACACAAACATACTTCATAGACTATTAATCGGACAAAGGTATGAAAATATTTAATCAATATATTGCTGACTGTGTTACTTGTGGTATGAGAATTACTACAGATGAACACGGACAAAGTAAACAACAACCACTTTATCTCAAAGCGTTCGGTGGCTACTCAGATATGTACGATAATTGGGCAGACCATGATGACGAATCTATGAACTTAATTCCTTTTTGTCATAAATGTGGACATAGGATTATTAGGTTAATGGGTAAAGGTGTTGTTGAATATATTGACCCATTGTCTACTACTTCACACGTAAGACCTTATAAGGCTTATAAAGGTAGAGATGATGTTGTAAGTTGGTGGCATTTTGGTTGGGATAATGTAGTCCTGCGAGGCTACATCTCAGCCATGTGGCACTATTTTCGTATCGGTGGTCTTAGATATTCGTGGGGAGCGTTCATGCATTTGTTTCATGGACAGAATTGGGATTCTCTTAATAAATCTGTTAAGGACTTCTACCCTACAAAGTATAAAGTATCATTTATAAGAGTACCAAAGAGATTTGGTCTCATGATACAACATAAAATTCAAAAGGAGGGTTTTACGTGGTACTAACACAAAAGAAAGAGTGGTTGACTATCGTTGAGTGGCTAAAATTAAGATTTAGCTCTATAAAGTGGAACGACGCTGAGATTCGTTCACTTTACGAGGACTATAAGAATATCGACCCCGAATACATTTGGGGTGCGTCTCAATTATGCTACGAAAACAATACTGACTTTATGTCATCAGCCAAATTGATGTCAGTCGTAAAGGAACTTCAAGCAGTTCCTAAATCCGACAACAAAGCCTTAACTATGGGCGAAGTAATGCAGATGAACAAAGGTGGTCTATTAGATTATCTTAAAGCAGGTGGTTATGAATCATTTGCACATGCAGTATTCGACGCAAAGATTAAAAGGTTAAGAAGTGGTAAGGCGTTACCTTATGAGACAACTCATTGGGATTTAGAAGCTCCTTACTCAGAACAAAAAGACTTGTGGTTACAAGAGTTTAGTCCCGAGTGGACAATAGAATTCTTGGAGCGTAAAAGAGACAAGCAAATAGCAGGAGAAAATAATGGCTAGTAATAATAACGTTACCTTAATCGGTAATATTTTAGAGCCCGAGATTAGAACTACCAATACAGGTAAGACTATTGCTAAGGCTCGTATGGTCGTCAAAACTTATGGCGACGCTGACGACATGTGGGTAAACGTAACTGCATGGGAAAAGTTAGGCGAAAATTTTGCTTACACTTTTGGAAATCAATCAAGTAAATCAGTAAGAGTAAGTGTTACAGGTAGACTCGTTTTAGAAAAATGGGAAGACAAAAACACAGGGCAGGAAAGAAGTACCTACTCTATTACTGCTGATAATATTGGCGTGATGTTGGATTACCAGACAGCTGGTGGGATACAGTATTCTGGCGAGGCAAAACAAGAATCAACTTATGGTGGAGATAAAGTTTCCATGGCTAAAGATATTCTTGGTGCAACTGAGCCTATTGCAAGACCAATGGAGGACATTGGCGAGAACGAAGCTCCGTTTTAATCATGAGCCCAAGAAATATTATATCGAAAGACTTAATTGATTGGGCTAGTGATGACGAAGTGGTTGAAGGAGAGGACGTTATTCCTTTCAGTCAAATGCCCTTTGAATCGTACGTAGAGGACGACGATTCTCTCCAACAACCAACCAACATTACTAACGAGCCAACAAATCAAATGGAAGTAGTGCAAAAACTATTATTTACACATGGCAAAAATGGTGTATGCCATAGTCAATTTATGGAAAACTATATTGCTAGATTCGGTGCATTAATATGGACACTACGACATGAATTCAATTGGGTTATTGACAAAGAGTGGTGTGAGGAGGAATCACACAATCATAAATCCAATCAGTATAAGTATATATTTAGAGGAGTTAAAGAATAATGGAACTTTTACAGAACACTTTTGAGTATGAGTATTTAACAGAGGAAGTTAAAAAAACAATGCTTATGGAATACTTAAAAGACTTAGAGGCAAATCACTATAGCTTAGCTTTAGTTGAGCCTAGTAAATTACAAGAACCACAACCATATCAAGCATGGAGAACTCAAATTGACCAAATAGAGCAACAAATCATGCGTGTGAGGTCGAAATATGCAGAATTCTTCGGAGTTGAGGAGGAATAATGTACGACGAGGATTATGGTTGGGACGATTTAGATGAGGAGTTATCGTGAATAGAGCATTTAGACGAGCACAAAAGTCTAAGAAAAAAGGTTATAACATACGAATAAATCCAAGAACTCAAAAGGGTAAATTGGGTGGTTATGGTGCAGTTAAACCTTCATCAGATAGTCAAAGAATACTTGGTGGATTAGATGAATAAATCCTACTTTGTGAGATTCAACAATAAGGATTATCAAGAAAATCCTAATTTATTAATTGAACTGCTAGAATTAGAACATCAGTTTCAAGAAGTTATAGAGGATTATGATGAAAAGATTAAGTGAACTACAGAAACAAGAGCTTGAATCCTTTGGTTATATCGTTAGAGATGATGATGAACTAGAGAAGAATTTTAAGAAAGTTGCCAAGGAACAGAAGCCTGTAAGCGTGAAAAAGCCTGTAAAAATGGTTAATGATGACGAATCTAAGCCAGATGGCAACGAAGATGTGAAGATGTCAACATCTGATGATGACGATTACAGTTATTTAGATGAGTTAGAAACATGAGTGATACAGATACCTTTATTAAAAAAGTAAAACTAAGTGAGATTCAAACTGCTGATAAAAACCCTAAAGACCATGATGTTGGTGCTATTTACCAAAGCATGAAAAGATTTGGCTTTGTTGCCTTTCCTTTAATAAATTCAGTAACAAATAAACTATTAGCAGGACACGGACGCTTGAAAACATTACACATGATTAAGAGCGAGGGAGAGTTCGTACCTGCAAATATAGAATTAGATGATGACGGAGAGTGGTTAGTACCCTGCTTATTCTCAGCAACTATCGAGGACGAGGCTGAAGCACAAGCCTACTTACTCGCTGACAATAGATTAGTTGAGATTGGTGGATATAACACTATGGATTTGTTGGATTCATTACAAGAAGTTATTAAAGAAACAGGTTCATTAGACGGCACAGGTTGGGACTTAGACTCAATAGAGGACATCATAGCTGATATGGAAAGAACATCTTTTGAGGTCAGAGAATATGGAGATAATTCAGTTGAGGACGAAACATCAGTACAAATAGCCATTGGTCGTTATAAATTTAAGGTTGATGTTGAAAGTTTTTATGAGTGGGAGGAAACAGTAAAATCCCAAACTCAAACATCAGAAGTTAATGAAATCAATGATTGGATTAAATCACAACTTGGCTTGACATAGCCTTTTATCTTGCTAATCTTATTAACAAGAGACTAATTGACATTAGCCTCCTTTCTTTAGTATGGGACGGAGGGGGTGTAAAAACCCCCAATGTCTTTAGTGTTTCTCACTAGGAAAATATGAAGTAGAGAAATTAGTGGAAACACGTCGCACGCCCGACATGGAGGTTCGGGCAGGTGTTCGGTTACACAATCATCTAATATTTATTGCCTTAATAGGCTTATCTAAATTAGCTGATGTTGTAATTTTAACGGACGGCGAATCCTCTGGCAGAGCCTTATCTTTTTTGCATTTTACCCTAAAAAACCTAATGATTATAAGGATTGGTACATACGCTAATCCCATCTGAGATTCCAAAAAAAAGCCTATAAACATTGACTTAATGTTGAGGGGTATCCCGTCTTCTGCTTCTCCCTCCTTTTGCTTCCTAACTTGAAGTTTAAT
>Ga0160423_10001621_pt1 | contig 18843 bp, 20 predicted proteins | sample CRUFie14St8metaG_FD_108191 | JGI IMG/M metagenome (GOLD analysis project Ga0160423, IMG submission 108191) | Marine microbial communities from the Costa Rica Dome - CRUD Field 142mm St8 metaG | ecosystem: Environmental > Aquatic > Marine > Oceanic > Photic zone | place: Costa Rica: the Eastern... | reverse complement strand
TTCCTTTAGGAATTTTATTAAACGATATAATTTATATTGATAAGAATTATAGTGTGATGTTTTTGTTAGTTTTGAAGTTCTAATAATTAAGTCAAATGAAAATAAAATACTTTCAACATCTTTTTTATTAGAATTTTTAGGATCAAAAGTATTGGTACTAAAACAGTCAGTTACCGTGTTATAGTCCACTTCTCATTGTTGATTTTTAAATCCATAACCTATAGTTCTAGGAGGCATCATAATTGTTTTAATTTTAACATTTTTAAATCCTTCAAAAAAAACATCTTTATAAGTTTCTTCGCTAAATCTATAATAATCCCCAGGATACGAGTGGAGTTTAAATGTAAAGGTTGTACTTCTCAAAAAATCAGAGATTAGGTTTTGTCCTTTTATATATTTTGTAAATTTATGACTCCACAAATCTTTATATGAAGGAGTCCCAATAATAAGTATTCCATTATCTTTAAGTATACGTTTCATTTCTGAGATACTTTTCCAAAAATATTTATCGTGTTCCAAAACTGAATTACATAATACACAATCAAACTCATTATCTTTAAAAATTGACATATCATTCGCATTACATAAAATATTTTCAAAGTCTAAGAATTTTCCAGAGTCTACTAAATTAATACCTGTTTTATCACAATTTTTGAGTAATTTAGATGCTAATAAGGACTTTTTATTAAGAGTTGCTCCAATTTCTAGTACTCTACCACTGATATTATGTTCTCTAAAAATATTTTCATATTCCTTATATACTTTTGAATGCATTAGTAATGGTTTTAAATTTTGTCAAACTTACAAGATTTAGTCAGAATATTTAAAGATGTGTTTTAGATTTTCAATTTTAGAATCAACACTTCGTTCAGTTCTACTTTCTCTAATTTTAGAATTTATTTTTGAGTTTTTAAAAATTCTGAGTATTCATTAGAACCCATTGTCATACTTGAAATCAAACTAAGACATTCATTTGTGATTTCAACAGATGAGATATTTTTTTTAAATTTAAATTTTCTCCCATCATACGAGGTTAAACTGTTTTCATCTGAATCAAAACATATATTACAATATAAGTGTTCACCCAATAGTTCTGAACAAGTTATTCCAAATTTATCATAAAACAAATCAAAATCAGATTTTGATAATGTAGTTTTTAATTCTCTACGATTTTTATGATAATTTTCAGGATGGATATTGTTTTTTGACATATAATTTTCTTTTGTACAGTATGATGTAACTTTAAATTTGGTTTCTTCCAACCCATTATTACTAAGATGTTTCTTTTTCTGAATATTTTCTATTATACAATGTTTAACACAAAATGTGTTAACAGTCTCTTTATTTTTTAAATAAAAAATTCTTTTACAGTCTTCTTTTTCATATTTGTGATGTTTAAGTTTTGTATCAATAATATTTCCTCCAAATATCGAACATGTTATACTAAATATAATTTCTAACATATTACAAACTTACTATTTTTAATTACATTCTATAATAGTTCTCACATATGATATATTGCCATTTTGATCAAGGAATGTACTAGAAAGTGTATCTTGATCACAGGTTTCGGTATGTTCTCTATTGTTTTCAATCCATTCATAATTTGTTTCATATGTACATTCATATAAAATTAACTCACAAGAACATTTTTCTTTACAAGAAACAAAAATTAAAATAAAGATTAATAATATTATTAAATTTTTCATGAAAATAAGCATTAAAAGATCTTAATTCTTATAACGTATAGAAGAAATTAAATTTCCTTTTTCATTGTATTTTTTCCAAGTCCCATTTTTATTGCCATTTTGATAAGCCCCTTTGTACTGAATGTTGCCATTAGCGTAATATTTTTTAATTTTTCCTTCTTTAATACCATTGATATAGCTTCTTTCATACTTTATGTTGCCATTATTGTACCACCCTTTGGCGCTACCATGCCGTTGATTGTTTTTATAAAATATATGTGAAACTAAATTTCCTTGATCATCATACTTAATCCATTTTTCATTTTTTAAGTTATTTTTATACGATCCGTTATACTCTAGCGCACCATTTTCATGCCACTTTTTGTATTTGCCATCTTTATTTCCATTTATATATTCAGTATAGGAATATTTCTCTCCATTTGCATACCATTTCTCCCATGGACCATGCCAATGACTTTTTATATAACTTTTTTTGTCAGATATTTGACCATTTTCATACCATTTGTAAAAGGTTCCTTCTTTATATCCTTTTTTATATAATCCTTTATAATATAATTGACCATTTTTATGAAATTTTTTAAACTCTCCATTCTTTTCGCCTTGTTTATAAAAGCCGATGAATGCTAATTTTCCATTATCATGAAATTTTTTATATATACTGTCTTTTTTATTGTTATTATAAAAACTTATTGAAGTCAATTTACCATTTGTATATCTTTTAAAAAAGCCTTCTTTTATCCCTTTTCTATACAGTCCCTCGTCAGTAAGTTCTCCTTTTTTATTGTATTTTTTAAATAGCCCTTCTTTTAATTCGTTTTGATAGTTGCCTTCAAGTTTTATTTTCCCATTTATGTACCAAACTTTATACTTTCCATTTTTTTTGTGATGTATTGTAGTATTACTTAGTTTTTCTCCCAAGTCAATCGTTAAATTATTTTCACAACTATTAAAACTGATAATGATTAAAAAAAATATAATATTTTTCATTCTCTTATTCCAAAATATAATAACTCCCAAGGCTTAGAAAAGAGATTACTTTGCCAATGTTTTTCTGCTGCTGGTATGCTTATGCAGTCATCTTTTTCTACTACTATTTCTTTATCTTTTGAATGAAATATACCTTTTCCTGAAAGAACAAAAAAAACTTCGATCATGTCATCGTGAGTATGAGGTGAGCTTGATTGTTTAGGTTGAAAAATTACTTTGCTAAATATTTGTAAATTATTGTACTCATGTGATTTTATTATTACACGTTTTTTAATTTCAGAGTTATGCGATACTCCAATTTCTTTTAGTCTTTCTGAGTTTATTTTTTTCAAACTTAAAATAAAATTAATTATTTAACTCTGTTAACGCTTTTTGTACAAACTCATCTTCTTGAGTGATGATCATATAATAAATGTCGTTATTCCAAATGTTTCTTGAAATAGTTGCTAGAATTAAATTTTTAAAATAGTTCAATTCTATTTGACCTAATTGTAATTCAAAACTAGGATCTTTTTGATTTACAAACTTTATAAAATCTAAGTATATGTTATCAATGTTTATTTGTTTAAAATTTTTAATTTCTTGATTGCTAAAATTTTTACTTTTCTTAATAGAGTATTCATTAATCCACCCTTTACTAATCATGTAATTAATTTGATAGTAGTTTAGGCTAGTATCTCTTTTTACAATTATATCAGGATAAATCCCTCCACCTCCATATACTTTTCTTCCAATTTTCGTTGTATATATTAATTTATTAGAGTCTATAAAATCTTCTTCTCTTTGATATTTCTCTAAAAAATACTCTTTTTTATTATCTCCGTAATCTTTTTGTATACATCTACCTGATGGAGTGTAATATCTTTGAGTTGTTAATCTTAACAGAGATCCGTCTTCCATTGGTATTTGCTCTTGTACTAGACCTTTGCCAAAAGATCTTCTTCCTATAATAATACCCCTATCATTATCTTGAATTGCTCCTGCAACAATCTCGGAAGCTGATGCGGAACCTTCATCAATAATAACACTAACTTTTATTTTTTCAAGAGTTCCTTTCTTTGTTGCAAAAAATTCTTTTTTCGCTCGATTTCTTCCTTCTGTAAAAACAATTAACTCATTTTCTTTTAGAAATTCGTCACATATTTGGTTCGCTACATAAAGGTAGCCTCCAGGATTACCTCTTAGATCAAGAATTAAACTTTTCATACCTCTATCCTTTAGAGTCGATATTTTACTCATCATCTCTTCATATGTTGTGGCGGAAAAACGATTTATTTTTATGTAACCAATATCATCTTGTAGAATAATTCCAACATCTACACTATATAGTGGTATTTTGTCTCTAGTTATTGCAAACTCTAAAAATTCATTATTATTTCTTTTAATAGTGATGTTAACAATTGTTCCTTTTTCACCTCGTAAACTTTCAATAACATCTTTATTTTTAATACCTATGTTAGCAACATCCTTTTTTTCTATTTTAATAATTCTATCTCCAGATTGAATTCCTAATTTTTCAGATGGACCTCCAGAAATAGCTGAAATTACAACTATAGTATCATTTATGATATTAAATTGCACTCCTATTCCACTAAAACTACCTTTCATATCCTCTTCGATTCCCTTAGTGTTTTTTAAAGGTATATATTCGGAATGAGGATCAAGTTTATTAAGGATAGCATTAATAGTATTTTCCTCAAAATTGGTAGTTTCAATTGTATCAACATAATGATTATTTATTAGATTTATAATACCATTAATTTTAGTGTTAGTTAAATTAATTATTTTTGATTGATTGTTAATACTTCCTATAACGATTCCAAAACAAATCAAAAGTGCGTAAATTAAAGGTTGAAATATTTTCATTACAGTTTCTCTATATTGAATTTTATTATTTTAACTCCAGCCTCTTTTAGAAATTGAACTCCAGAATTATCTTTGTATTCTTCCAAATAAACAACGCGTATTATTCCAGATTGTAAAATTAATTTACTACAATCTTTACATGGAGACATAGTAAGATATAGTGTAGCTCCAGAACAGTTGTGATTTGATTTAGCAGTTTTTAAAATGGCATTTGCTTCTGCATGTAAAACATACCAGTAAGTTTTTTGATTTTTATTTTCACAGCAATTATCAAATCCTGAAGGGGTCCCATTGTAACCATCTGAAATAATCATTCCATTTTTCACAATTAAAGCGCCAACCTGCTTTTTTTTGCAATGTGATAATTTTGCCCATTCAAGAGCCATTCTTAAGTAGGCTTTATCGTATTTTTCTTGTTTTTTCACTTTCATTTCTAATACTTGCGCAAGATACTAAAAAAGAGGTTGTATTTTTAAAAAGATTAGTATCACGATTTTTATATAGTTGTATAAAGAAAAAACCTTCCGGTTAGAAGGTTTTTTGTACCCAGAGCCGGGGTCGAACCGGCACGAGTTTCCTCATTGGTGTTTGAGACCAACGCGTCTACCAATTCCGCCATCTGGGCAGGTTTTGATACTTTACTGCAAAAATATAAGATTGTTACAATAGTTTGGTATTTGAACTTAAAAATAAAATCATTCGTTTATTTCTTTCCTAAAGTGTATATTTGCCACCCTTTTTTGATATTTAAATGAGTAGACCTAATAAATTTTTTGCAGGAACACATACTAAGAAATTAGCTAAAATGATTGCTAATGAGTTTGGTGAATCTTTGAGCGAATTGTCGGTTGTACATTTCTCTGACGGAGAGTTTGAGCCATCATTTGATGAAACTGTTAGAGGAGCAAATGTTTTTTTAATTCAATCAACACCTCCACCATCAGACCATTTAATGGAATTGTTATTAATGATTGATGCTGCAAAAAGAGCTTCTGCAGCAAATATTATTGCTGTAATTCCGTATTTTGGCTATGCTAGACAAGATAAAAAAGGAAAACCTAGAGTCCCAATAGGGGCAAAGCTAGTAGCTAATTTATTAACCGCTGCTGGTGCAGACCGAATTATGACTATAGACTTGCATGCTGATCAAATACAAGGTTTTTTTGAATTTCCTGTTGACCATTTATATGCTTCAGAGTTATTTGTAGATGATATAAAGAATCTTAGTTTACACAACTTAGTCATAGCATCACCAGATATGGGGGGTAGTAAAAGAGCTAATGCATATGCTAAATTATTAAATTGTGGAGTTGTGATTTGTTATAAAGAACGTCAAGAGGCTAATGTTATTGGAGAAATGAAAGTTCTAGGTGATATTGTAGGAAAGGATGTAGTTATTATTGATGATATGGTTGATACAGCAGGAACTCTAACTAAATCAGCAGATTTAATGATACAGAACGGAGCAAATAGTGTTAGAGCGTATTGTACACATGGTATTCTTTCTGGAAAGGCATATGAAAGATTAAATTTTTCAAAAATTAAGGAGTTAGTAGTCACAAATACTATTCCTAAAGAACATGTAAGTAATAAAGTTAGGACTATTTCGGTCGCATCTTTTTTTGCACAAACAATTAATTCAGTTGTAAATAATGAGTCAATAAGTGCTAAATGGAAAAGTAATCAATAATTAAAAAACAAATAAAATGAAAACACTAGCAATTAGCGTAAAAGAGAGAGAGCATGTTGGTAAAACCAATACTCGCGCGTTAAGAAATCAGGGTAATGTACCATGTGTACTTTACGGGGGAGAAAAGCAGGTGACTTTCTATGCTCATGAAAATGATTTTAGAAAACTTGTATACACCCCAGACACTTTTTTGGTTGAATTAGACATTAATGGTAAAAAAATTAATGCGGTTATGCAAGATATACAGTTTCATCCGGTAACAGAAAAAATATTACATATCGACTTTTTACAAGTTTTTGATGACAAACCCGTAACAGTATCAATACCTGTAAATTTGAAAGGTGTTGCATTAGGAGTTAGAAACGGTGGAGTCTTGATGTTTAGAAGAAATAAAATAATAACAAAGGGTCTTATATCGAGTCTGCCTGATTCAATAGAAATAGATATTGAACACTTAAATATAGGTATGTTCATATACATTAAGGATTTAAATATAGAAGGATGTCAGTTTTTAGCTCCAGAAAACTCTGTAGTAGTTGGAGTTAAAACAGCAAGAACTGTAATAGAAGTAGTTGAAGAAGATGAAGAAGAGTTAGATGCATCAACAAGTGAAGAAAATAAAGAAGCAGAGGGAAGTGCTGATGAAGATAAAACTCCTGCTGAATAGTAATGAAATATTTGATCATAGGATTGGGAAATCCTGGGGATAAATATCTAAATACACGACATAATATAGGATTTAAAATACTTGATAAAATCAGTTCCTTATCAAAAAAAACCTTTTCAACTGAAAAGTTAGTTGAATATTTTGAGTTTAAATATAGAAGTCGAACACTAATTTTAATTAAGCCAAATACATTTATGAATTTAAGTGGTAAGGCTGTACTTTATTGGATGAAAAAGGTTAAGGTCAACGAAGATAATATTTTAGTTATTTGTGATGATATAGCATTGCCTTATGGAACACTAAGAATTAGACCAAAAGGGTCTAATGGGGGACATAATGGTCTTAGAGATATTGAAAAATTTTTAGGTCATACTTCCTATCCTAGATTAAGATTTGGAGTAGGTAATAATTTTCGCAAGGGGGGCCAGGCAGAATATGTTTTAAGTGATTTTTCTGAAGATGAAAATAAAATTCTAAATGATAATATAGAGATGTCGATGGAAATAGTTTATAGTTTTGTTACAAGAGGCATTGATAGGACCATGTCTGATTTTAATGGTAAATAATTAATGATATTTTTAATAAATAGATTTTTAAGTTTAAATTTGCATATAATAGTGGTATCGTGGCCGAGTGGTTAGGCAGTGGTCTGCAACACCATCTACAGCAGTTCGAATCTGCTCGATACCTCCAAAAAAAGCTTGTTATTTTGACAAGCTTTTTTTATATATTTGCCTATATTTATAATTGCATGAAAAATTTTAAATTTTTTATAATTCTGTTGCTGCTAGTAAATAGTTATAACAGTTACTCTCAGTGTGATTATGATACTTTGTCACTGCAAATAACACATCTTAATTGCTATGAGGTTCCTACAGGAGAAATAGATTTGTTTGTGCCAAATACTAATGCTTCTTTTACATGGCAGGGACCTGTAGATTTAAATACTAATATTGCTTTTTCATCCACATCTATTCCTATTACGAACTTATATGCAGGTGATTATGTTTTAACTATTTCTGAATATACAATTCCTGGTGATGTCACATCCAATTTAATTTGTCAGATGTCAGATACATTTACAGTCAATCAGACCAATGACATTGCAGCTACATATGTAATGCGAGATAACTGTAATAATTTAGATTCTGCTGATGTTATTATTTCTGTTACGGGTGGTACCCCTTATAATTCAGGAGAGTTATACAACTACCAAATATTTAATAGTTCATCTGTTTTTGTTGGTAATAATGATACATTGTTAAATTTACCTTCTGACATTTATATTTTGAATATTACTGATGAAAATGGTTGTCAACCAAGTACTATTCAAGAGTTCGAAGTTCCTGTTGCAAGTCAAATGAATACATTTATGTCTTCAGTTAATGTTACATGTAAAGATGAAAATATTGGTGAAGCTAGAGTTTTTGTTCACCAAGGGACACCTCCATTTATTTTTGATTGGGGTGATAACTATCCAATTCTTGAGCATGATTCATTTTCTGTAATTAGTGATTTGTCGCCTGGATATTATACTGTGAAAATCACAGATCATACAGGGTGTTTATCTATTGATAGTGTAGAAGTGTTAAGCAATCCTAAAAACTGTTTGGTCATATACAAGGTGTTCTCACCAAATGATGATGATATACATGAGTTTTGGGAAATTGAAAAAATTGAACTTTACCCAGAAGCATTAGTTGCAATTTACTCTAGAGATGGTAATGAAGTTTACAGAAGAAGAAATTATCAAAATATAGAAAACATTGCTTTTACTGGAAAAAATAAAAAAGGACAGTCTTTGCCATCAGGAGTTTATTATTATGTTATTGACTTAGATAATGAAGATGAAATTTTCAAAGGATCTTTAACAATTGTAAGATAATGAATAGACTAGTAATTATTTTTAGTATTTTTTGTTTTATCAATGTTTCTGCTCAGCAGGAGCCGTTGTTTTCTCAGTATTATGTAAATGATATGGCGTTAAATCCTGCTATTTCAGGTAGTAAACCATATAATCCGTTTACTATTCAAAATAGACAACAGTGGTTAGGTTTTGAAGATGCTCCTTTTACCACAAATATATCATATCACGGTACATTTGATGGTCGATCAGCTATGGGAGGATATTTAATGTTTGATCAAACTGGCCCTGCAATGCAGGCTCATATACAATTAAATTATGCTTATCATGTCCCTCTTGATTATAAACATATAAATGTTGCATTTGGATTAGGCGCCAAATTGAAATATTATAGTTTAGATTTTGATATAGATGATTTACCTCCTGGCCCAGATAATGCATTTGATGAAAAGGCCTACGACAAGACCTTAACAGATGCATCATCAGGAGTTTATTTTTATGGTAAGAATTTTTATTCAGGATTTTCTGTTTCTAATCTATTTCAATCATCATTCAAGACTCATATTGAAAACTCTCCGTATTTCAACTCAGAATATAGAAAGTATTATGGAATGGGTGCATATCGACTGAATATTATGAACAATGATTGGCATATTGAACCTTCATTTTTAATACGTAAAACACAATATCAATCCAGTATTGTTGATTTAAGTACGAGAGTTTTTTATTTAAATGACACTTGGGCTGGATTAACATATAGAAATAACGGAACAGCAGTATTCTCAATAGGTTTTGCGACAAATAATATTCATATTTCGTATTCTTATGATCATAATTTACAAGGAGAGATCATGCAACATTCTTATGGAACACATGAGGCAGGAATTTCAATGAGAATTAAAACACTTTCATCACAGAGGCATATAGGATTTTGGTCTTTTTAGAATGAACAAAATTGAACATATTGGTATAGCAGTTAGAGATATAGAACAATCTAATAAGATATTTTCTAAAATTTTTGGAACAAAAAGCTACAAATCAGAAATTGTTGATTCGGAGGGAGTTATTACATCTTTTTTTAGAGTTGGAAGTCATAAGATTGAATTAGTTGCACCGATAAATAAACAAGGTCCAATACAGAAATATCTAGATAACAATAGAGAAGGAATACATCATATTGCTTTTGATGTTGAAGATATATATAAGGAAATGAAACGTATTTCCGGAAATGGAATTAGATTATTAAATGATAAACCAAAAATTGGAGCTGATAATAAGCTAATATGCTTCTTGCATCCAAAAGATACTAATGGAGTGCTCATAGAAATTTGTCAAAAGATAAGCTCATAACATCTTGATTTTTTTCTAAAAATATTGTATTAATTCCAATTGTTTTAGCCGCATTAATATGTTGAATAGAGTCGTCAATAAAGATTACATTTTTTGCAGCTAAATTATTTTCTTCTAGTATTAATTTAAAAGCATCTACGTCAGGTTTTCTTTTTTTAATTTCATGAGAAAAATATACTTTATTAAAAATATTATAAAAATCAGTATATCTTTTTTTACCAATTTTATTTTTTATTTCTGTTATGTGTATTGTATTAGTATTAGAAAGAAGAAAAAGAGGTATTTTATTTTTGATTGTTTTTAGTAATTTAACACGTTCTTTTGGAAGGTCAAGTAACATACAGTTCCAGGCATTTTTAATTTTTGAAATACTTTTACTAGTGCTATTTTTTTTTAGATTTAGAAGAAAATCTTCACTATTAATAGCTCCTATTTCTAATTGATTAAATATTTCAGATTGATATTCTTGGGAGTAGATATATTTCTTTTTATCAAGACCGATAGATATAAACTTATCAATTGTGTTTTGATAATTTATATTGTAAATAACTCCTCCCAAATCAAAAATAATGGCTTTAATATTTTTCATTTCACAAACATGCAAATTATTAAACAATTTTGATAGTTTTGTAAGGCATTTAATGCAGGGCCCATAGCTCAGCTGGTTAGAGCACTTGACTCATAATCAAGGGGTCGTTGGTTCAAGCCCAACTGGGCCCACTATTTTAAAACCCACTTTTCAAAAGTGGGTTTTAATTTTTACGTTATTTGTTATAATATATCTATTTTTGAAGAGTTAGTTAAATAGCTAAATAAATTTATAACAGTGAACAGAAAATCAATTATTTTATTTGTTAGTCTTTTTTTAGTATTTATTTTTTTTCTGTTTTTTCAACAGAACAGAATGAAAAAACAAATGCAATTAAAAATACAATTTATTGAACAAAAAAATATTTTACGAGATGAGCTTGATGATTTAATTGACCAGCATGATAACTTGTTAGATGAATATGGAGATCTAAATGAACAATTATCTGATAAAGATGCAGTGATTCAAGAGCAAATAGCTGAAATTAAAGATTTGATAAGAACTAAAGATGATTTGACCCAAGCTAGTGAGAAAATTGAAAAGTTAAGAGTTATTTCGAAAAGATATTTAGCTAACATCGATTCCTTATTATTAATGAACGAGGAGTTAATTTATGAAAAAGACAGTGTAGTTAAAGTAAATAGAAGTATAAATTGGAAGAATTATAAGTTGAATCAGCAAAATGAAAAACTTTCTGAAAAAGTCAGTAAGGGATCAATTCTTGATTTTTTACATTTTGACGCAGTTGCTATTAGATACAGAAGTACAGGTAAGGAGGTTACAACAAAAAAGGCTAATAAAGTACAAAAAATAAGATTATGCTTTTCTGTTGGAGCTAATTTAATATCTGAATCAGAAATGAAGAATCTTTACTTTCAGATAATAGACCCACTTAATAATATTATTTCATTTGATAATAAAGCAATAGCATATATACAGGGAGATTCTATAGTCTGTACAGGAAAAGAACTTTTCATGTATAATAATAATTTGATGGACCATTGTTTTTTTTGGGAAAGAGTTCAAGTATTATCTCCTGGGATATATAAGATTAATTTATTTTTGGAAGGAGTGCTTGCTGCGAAAACTGAATTAAAATTAAAATAGCTAATGAACAAAATAATTACATATAACGTGAATGGTATAAGAGCAGCTATTAGAAAAGGTTTAGGTAATTGGATTAATAAAGCAAAACCAGATATTCTTTGTTTACAAGAAATAAAGGCTAATGTAGAACAGTTTGATCAGGAGTTATTTAGTAATTTAGGTTATCATTGTTTTTTGCATCCAGCTAATAAGCCAGGCTACAGCGGTGTTGCTATTTTGTCAAAAACAAAACCGAATCATATTGAGTATGGATGTGGAATTTCTGAAATTGATTTTGAAGGCAGAATTATTAGGGCAGACTTTGATGATTATTCTGTAATGAGTGTTTATTTCCCATCTGGAAGTAATCCAGATAGACAATCTTTTAAAATGGATTTTTTAGAATTATTTTATAATTACATTAAGAAGATAAAAAAGAAATTTCCAAACATAATTATTTCAGGAGATTATAATATATGCCATACAGAAATAGATATACATAATCCTATATCTAATAAAAATTCCTCAGGCTTTTTACCTGAGGAGAGAGCGTGGCTTACTAAATTCATACAATTAGGCTTTATTGATTCTTTTCGCCATCTTAACAAAGGGCTACATAATTATACATGGTGGAGTTATAGAGCAAATTCTAGAAGAAAGAATTTAGGTTGGCGTATAGATTATAATATGATTTCAGAACCATTATTGGACAGTTTAAAACAAGTGGAGATTTTATCTGATATTACACATTCTGATCATTGTCCAGTATTAGTAGAATTAGAAAAATAGTTTTTCTTTATATTTGACAATTAAATATCACAATGGCCATAATACAAACCGCTGAAAGAAGTTCTCAGTCTGACCCTTCAGAAAATGTTATTTTTCAAAGACATTTAATTGCATATAAAGAAGCTGCTAAACTAATAGAAGGCACTGTTCTTGAGCTTGGTAGTGGTGAAGGGTATGGCATAAAAGAGTTAGCTCCTTATGCGGAAAAATATATTGCGGTAGATAAGTATGTAACTAAAATTTCTGATGAGATTCAAGACAAGGATAAAGTTCAATTTGTTCAATTAGAATTTCCTCCACTACATCAAATAGACGATCAAAGCGTAGATTGTGTGGTTACATTTCAGGTTATAGAGCATATTCATGAAGATGAGAAATTCTTAGAGGAAATTTTCAGAGTCTTAAAAAAAGGAGGAAAGTTGATTTTAACTACCCCAAATAAATTAATGTCATTAACAAGAAATCCATGGCATATTAGAGAATACGACCCTCAAGAGATGAAAAGTTTAATAGAAAAATATTTTCAAAATTATAAAGTTAAAGGTGTTTTTGGTAATGATAAGGTCATGTCTTATTATAATAAGAATAAGGACTCAATTAAGCGGTTTACTAAATTTGATATTTTAAATATGCAATATTGGCTTCCAAGATGGATATTACAGATACCATATGACATAATGAATAGATTTAATCGCCAATATCTTCAAAATGAAAATTCTAAAATAGTTTCAGAGATTACATGTAAAGATTATATGATTTTAGAAACAAATGAAAATTCGTTAGATCATTTTTGTATTGCTACCAAGTAGATGAAAATTTAAATCCAGAATCTTTTATACTATCAATGACTTCTGATAAAATAGGTTTAAGATTTTTGTAACTTGTTTGGTTGTTGTGTAGAACTATTATAGAGCCTTTGTTAATATTTTGAAGAATATTTTTTTTTATTTGATATGCTGTTATATTTTTTTTAAAATCATATGCCATGATGTCCCACAAAATAATATTATAAATCTTTTTTAATTTCTTTATTTGGCAGCTTGTTATCTTGCCATAAGGTGGACGAAAAAGAATGTTTTTATCCATTAACTCTTGACATTTATTGATATCGTTAATATAATTTTTTGTTTTATTTTTCCATCCATTTATATGAGAATAAGAATGATTTCCAATACTATGCCCCTCGTTTAAAATTTGTTGTACTATGTCAGGAAATTTTTGCATATTTTTTCCTATTAAAAAAAAGGTAGCCTTAATTTCTTTTTCTTTTAGTGTTTTTAATATCCAAGGTGTAGCTATAGGGTCTGGCCCATCATCAAATGTTAGCCAGATTTCATTAGCACTAGTTTTTTTTGTCCATGTTATTGATGGATATAATAATTGTATAATTTTTGGAATTTTAACAAACAATTTAATTTATTGTATGCTTAGGTATTCTTCCATAAAAGTATTAATTCTAAAAGCTTCGTAGTTTATTTCTTCTTCAGCATTATTGAAGATTTTAAAATACTTACCATCTTTTTTTATGTATTCGCCAGGATCTTCTAATTGGTGGATTTGTATTATTCTACCTAGGCTTGCTAATACTTGTCCTGAAATACTAATACTTTGTTTTAGGCCACTCCCTCTTGAGAATTCTTTTAAATATTTTATTTCAGTTAAATAATCATCAATCATTTGAGCTAATATTTTATCTCCTTTTTCTTTTGCCCCTGCCTTGTAATAAATATCAATTATTGGAAGAGCGAAGTAGCTGAGCTTTACAACATCTCTAGGCAGTTCAAAAAGACACTTATCCAAGGTTTCAATTGCTCTTATAGTATCTTTTTTTTGTAATAATGCTTCTGCTAATCTAGAGTAATTATTTCTAAAGTTCATTACCATCCTCGTATTTGTTTCATCAAAATAAATGTTAGGATTATTCAATCCTCCCCAATTAAATTGATTTACAAGCCTATCATACATTTTTTCAGTGTGGGCAACACCTGTTTGTCCATCAATTGATTCTGTTAAATAAGGTACTAGTCGATATGCTAGTCCTTCAAGTTGGAAATATTTTTCTAACCCCATAAAATTATCTCTACCAACTGTAATTGCAAAATAAATTGGGCGTTCCCAATTAAAGTTGGCTAAAATATCAAGAACCATGAGTTTATTTTTAAATATTCCACTTCCTTTTAGTTTCCATCTTATCTCGTCTACAATTTTTTCATGATATTCGACTGGCACAAATGATTTTACAGCTTCTTTATCAACAGTCAATTTTAGCTTTTTAGTTGGGCAATAACTTCTTAATCCAGCCGAAGTATTAATTTTTGCTTTAGGACTGTCACTTTTAATAAAGTCTACAACATCTTTAACTTCAGTAAACGATTTAACTCTTTCATTTATAGGAGTATAATCTCTAGTTCCTGCACGATAATGTTTTTCTTCTAATGAAGAAGGTATAGGAGCTGCTTCATATGTAGCTCTTTTCATTTGATCAATATACCAATCTGTATTGAATAATGATAGATTTACAACTTTTATATCTGTTCTGATCCCTTCAACTTCCTGAGCATACCAAAGTGGAAATGTGTCATTATCTCCATTTGTAAACAATATAGCATTTTTATCACACGAGTTTAAATAATTCTTTGCGACTTCAAGAGCGGTAAATCTTCCACTTCTATCATGGTCATCCCAGTTTTCTGCTGCCATTATTGAAGGAACAATAAGACATAAACTTGTGGAAATTATTGCGCTATTCTTGGTGTTAATGTATTTATTAAGGAATTCATATATTTTTAGCACACCTATTCCTATCCAAATTGAGAAGGCATAAAAAGAACCTACATATGCATAGTCTCTCTCTCTTGGTTGAAATGGGACAACATTAAGATAAACAATTATGAGTACTCCTGTAAACAAGAAAAACAATAAAACAGAAAATGCATCTTTTTGATTCTCTTTGAAATGAAAAAACATTCCAATTAGACCAAGTATTAATGGTAAAAAAAAGTAATGATTTTTTGCTTTATTATTTGCAAGATATTTTGGTGTTTTAATATCACTATCAGGTGTTCCAAGTCTTGTTTTATCAATAAAGTCTATTCCGCTTTCCCAATTTCCATATAATGAATTACCATCCATATTCATGTAGTCATTTTGCCTTCCTGCAAAATTCCACATGAAATATCTCAAATAAGACCATCCAATTTGATACTTAAAAAAGTAGGTTAAATTATCTCCAAATGTTGGTGTTGAATTTTTGTTTCTTAGACCAGCCCAATTAACATATCCGTCAGCATGTCTTGCTTGCGTATTGCTCCAAATTCTTGGAAATAGCATTTTATCTTTTTTACTATAGTTTGGTATTGTATTTTTTCGTTTATCAATTATTATATACTTTCCTTTTTTTTCATCTTTAGTATAAATTGGATTGCCATCTAAGTATGGTTTTCTACTATCTAGTTTTGCATTAAAGTGTTGGCCATAGACAATCGGCCAACTTCCATACTGTTCTCTTTTAAGGTATGAAAGTAGTCCAACAGCATCTTCAGGATTATTTTCGTCTATAGGGGGATTGGCATTAGATCACACAACAAGTATTGCAAAAGAAGAGTAGCCAATGAGTAACATCATTATTCCTAAGATAGCAGTATTCCAAACAGGTTTATTATATTTTTTTGTATATAAAATACCAATCGTAATAAGAGCTACAATTGTTATAAAGTAAATAATAGTACCAGAATTAAATGGTAATCCAATACTATTAACAAAAAACAACTCAAAATCAGAGATTAAACTTACTGCTCCTGGTATGATTACAGATTGAACAATGCCTAATATAAGCATTGAGCATATAAATGCTTTAATTGCTCCTGATTTCGAATACGTATATTTTTTGTAATAGTATATCATACCCATAGCAGGAATAGTAAGTAAGCTTAATAAATGTACTCCAATGGATAAACCAATCAAGTAAGATATTAGTACAAGCCACCTGCTAGCGTTTGGGCTATCGGCTTCCTCTTCCCATTTAAGTATGCACCAAAAAGTTATTGCAGTAAAAAAAGAGGACATAGCATATACTTCTCCTTCAACTGCGGAAAACCAGAATGAATCTGAAAATGTATAAGCTAGTGCGCCTATTATTCCACTTCCAATCACCGCGTATATCTTGCCAATTTCAAAAGATTCATTTAAAAAAATCTTGCGTCCAAATGCAGTGATAGTCCAAAATAAAAATAGTATTGTTAGAGAGGAGCACATTGCAGACATAATATTTATTGCTACAGCAACTTCACTTGTTCCCTGAGCTGCAAAAAGACTAAAAATTCTTCCAAAAAGCTGAAATAGCGGTGCTCCAGGCGGATGACCTACTTCTAATTTATATGCTGTTGCGATATATTCTCCACAATCCCAAAAACTTACAGTTTGTTCAATTGTTGACAGATAAACAATAGAGGCGATTAAAAAAATACTCCAACCAACTATATTGTTTAATTTCTTAAATAAATCCATTTTTGTAGAGTTTAAGATATTAAGTTTATTTTTTTGCGAATTTAAAAAATTACTTCAATTTTACTATAATAATTTAGTAATAACGAAAACAGCAAAAAATATTTTGTACTTGTAACTTAATTTTTAATTTTGCTGTCCAATTAATTTGAGTGGCCGATGGTGTAACTGGCAACACGTCTGGTTTTGGTCCAGAAGAGTCTAGGTTCGAGCCCTAGTCGGCCAACTATTTTTCTTTTGTAACGTTTTTTCCATATTACGTATACATACTATTAAAAAAAAGAAGCATTATTATTGCTATTTACTATTGTGTGATGTGGTTTTTTTTTGTAATTTTGTAAAAAGCTCTGTAAACTAATTATTTTTTGGGGCAAAAAAAACAAGTATTTTGATTCGACAATTTGTAAATAGACTCTCGGTTGTAATGCTGATTTTATTATTAAAATCAACATTTTTATCTTATGATGCCTTAGCACAGGGATGTAATGCTCCTGCAGGATTAAATACAACAAATTTATCTAATTTTAATGTTACATTAAATTGGGCCTTGGTATCAGATGCTCATCACTACAGATTAAGGTATAAAAAATCTGGATCTGCAAATTGGATGACTCGTAACAATATAACAACTAATTCTAAATTTATTCAAAATTTAGATAGTGCAACAGTTTATGTTTGGAGAGTTCAGGCTTTTTGTGATAGTTTAGGTTTTATCTCCTCTTCATGGTCTATGATAGATACATTTACTACGCATAGTTTTCCTTTGGATTGTAATGGAACACCTAATGGGACTGCGTTTGTAGACAATTGCGGTAATTGTGTAGGGGGAACAACAAATCAATCTGCTTGTATTCCCTTTTCTCCATTAGCATCTATTTCATTAAGTACATTAGAATGTAATTCTGTTTCACATATAACATTTGTTGCTAGTCAGGATCCACATGAACCTGACATGTCTTCTGCTGTTTTTTCCTCTGATGGGGGGTATTTTGATTTCTCCGGATTATCGACTAATGATACAATAGGAACAAGTGATATTGTTGCAGGAGGAGGATATATAAGTGTTAACACTACTTTAATGGTAGATTTTATTATTACTGCTGATAAGATTTCGGTTAAAGCAGTTGATAATCTTTCAGGTCAGATTTATGGGTCTTTTACTATTGAAAATGCAAATGGAGGTATTTTAGTTGTTACAACTTCTGGGCCAGATAATAATAATGTAACTAGCGGTAATAGTCAAACAACACAATTAAATAATTTATTCATTAATCCGCCAGAAGGAGTTTTGTCATTTACATCAGTCATTAACTCTGAACTAGGAGATGTTGAAACTACTCAGTCTACAGAGTTCATTGCTTGTACAGATTGTAATGGTGATTTCGGAGGTGGTGCTTTTATTGATAGTTGTGGAAATTGTGTCGGAGGTAATACTGGAAATTCAGCATGTATTCCTTTTTCGCCTGCAGTTACTGTTTTTTTATCAAATACAAATTGTGATAGTTTAACTGATTTGACAATTAATGTTAGTCAAGATCCCAATGAGCCTGATATGTCAACCTCATTATTTGTTTCAGATGTAGGGTCGTTTGCGATATCTAATATGAATATTGGAGATACTGTAGGCTCAGCTGTAATGTCGGCTGCAGGTGCTAACTTCAATACAATCCTAATTGTTACATCTATTATTTCATCTAATCAAGCGATAATTCAGTCTCAAGATATTTCAACAGGTCTTATCTT
>Ga0160423_10001620_pt1 | contig 18851 bp, 2 predicted proteins | sample CRUFie14St8metaG_FD_108191 | JGI IMG/M metagenome (GOLD analysis project Ga0160423, IMG submission 108191) | Marine microbial communities from the Costa Rica Dome - CRUD Field 142mm St8 metaG | ecosystem: Environmental > Aquatic > Marine > Oceanic > Photic zone | place: Costa Rica: the Eastern... | reverse complement strand
TCATGATGTTTAAATCATCGCCAACTTGCGGTGCTAATACACCACCACTGTTATTAATTGTTTGAGTAAGTTCATCAGTACCTGTTTGGATTGTACTTAGTGTAGCATCTGGTGGCTTATCTCCGCCTCTACCATCAACAGCTCTAATTGCTGTAAACTGTGTTCCGTTTTCTGCTCTCAAATCATGTTGGTGTTCAGGTAAGTTGTTAACACCAATAGTTGCATCGTCTGTTCCGTCTACGGCTCCTAACACTGTTGTATTTGCACCTCTAGCTCTTGGATCAGGTGTTTTAATTTTTTCATATGTATCTGCTGTTATTCCTAGATCTGCTAATGGAGTATTTGTTACATTAGCAATGACTATATCTACATCTGTGCCGCGGAGTTCAAGTTTGTTATTACCATCATTTGCAGCTGTTATTCCTGTAATATTAGCCGCTGTAATATCAGCAATTACACTTGTAATATCAGTGCCTGAAAGTGTTATAGTAGTTCCATTAATACTAAATTGATCACTTACTGTCATTGTTGGATTAACTATTGTACCAACAACAGCTGATAAATCTGGTTCTTTTGTAGGAGGATTAGTTCCGCCCATTGTTAAATTACCTAGTGGAAATCTACCTCTTAAATCAGGTAAAGCAAAATTTCCAGTACCAACTAGTCCTTCTGCCAAATATGTAAATCCAATTAATTGAAATAAAGTGTTGTAAGTACCTTGACTTAATTCTTGTCCATTACAAAAAAACCAACCCTCAGCTGTCGGTTCAATACTTCCAGCAAATGGCATAATACTACCAATAGGCGACAATCCTGCAATATTTTTAAATAGTGTACCACGTGAAATACGTCTTAGTCCTGTGCTTGCTCCGCTTATTCTATCAATTATAAATTCATCATTTGACAAACTATCTGTAACTTGTTCCTTGCCAGATATAATTGTATTCTTAATGTTTATGTTAAAATCTTTTACAGCTCCGCCTGTTTGTCCGTCAAATACATTTTCAACTGTTTCAACATCACCTGTCAATCTAAATGTTGTAGAACTTGTTAATTTATCTGCACTACCTGCTTTACCACTTACACTACCACTTACAGAACCTTCTAAGGATCCTATAAATGTAGTAGCATACATTTTACGCCATTTATTAGTTGGACTACCAATGTTACGTGTGTTATTCAAATCAGGCATTATTAGTTCTGAATCAGTTGTATCCACTACTAAATCATTATTTCCTAAAATAATACCTTTTTGTACTCTAATATTTTCGCCTACGTTTACTGACTTTGCAATTCCTGCGCCACCTTTTACAATTAATGCACCATTGCCTATGTTTAAACTTTCTGTAGTATCGTTAGTTCTAATTGTTCCGCTTGATAAAACATTACCTGTAATATCTAATGCTTCATCTGGTGCTTCATTATTAATACCTACTCTTAGACTACTGTCAACTCGTAAAACTGTTTTACTTGCACCAGCGTTACGCACTCTCATGTCTACATTTGAGCCTTCGATATTATGTTGAATGATACCAGCACTACCTTCAATGCCAATGCCCATTTCTCCATTTATACCGTAAGTAATACCTGTGTTATTTTGTATGTTTAATGGATTTGTTGATGTTGATTCAACATCGCCTCTTAAAAAGTTTGCACTTGGAATAGGAAGATCGTTAACAATTAAATTTTCAGCCCGTTCTGCAACTCCATAAAATTTTACATTGTTAACACCGTTTCCATCTGTATCCCTGTTTGCTAAATTTATGCCTGGCTTTATTGTTGTAAATCCTTGCACTGTTGCTTTTGGTACAAAAGTATCAAATGCAATTATAGCAACAATGTTTGCATTTACTTGTACTTCAATTACTGTATATTCAATGTTATCTTGACCGATTATACTATTTGGCTTTGCACCTGTTGTCAAACCTTGGCTAAACTCTGGACCAACTAATACCCAAGTAGATCCTGAAAACAAATACAACTGCTGTGATGCTGTATCAACCCAAAGGTCACCGTCAGTTGCTTCAGTAGGATCTGGTTGAGTTGTACTTTTCTTTAGTCCTCCGGAAGGTACCCAAGTAGTTCCATCGTAAATTAATAATTGTCCAGTAGCACTATTGTACCATAATTGTCCTTGTACAGCATTACTTGGTTCTGATGTGTTTGAAAAGTTTTCTAATAAGTGTAATAGGTCTTCAGCAATTACAGCACCGTAACCTGTAGAGTTTCTTCCTGGGAAACTTAAACTTGTAGTATTGTTTATAGTGCCGTCTTCAATAACAATTGGATCATTAACAGCGGTATTCGTAAATTGTATTGTATATGCCATCTAATTACCCTTCGTTAAAACCAGTTAAACTTTGTACTCTAACTGTATAATCAATTTGTATAAGTCTATTCAAACTTTTTTGCACTGGATGGAATATAACATGTGTAAGTAATCTTCCTGTACCAGTTGAACTATATGCTTTTAGTCCTAATTCGTCAAAAACATACAAACTATTTTGGTCTGATGCTGTATCAAACGCATCTTGCCCAGTCGGCTCTCCATAATCAAGTAAACATGTAACTAAAATATCAGTATAATTTGTACCGCTTACGTGACGTGTTTCAATTTTGTTTCTAGCAGGATCTGTATTGTTAACACTTCTATCATCAACAATTTTTGTAAATGTTTCATTGTACAAACTTGCATTAGTACCAGTTGAATTTGGTGTAAGATATGTAATTATGCCTGTAGGATCGACGCTTGTTCCACCATTACCAAATCCCATTTCGTAAATCCAGCCAGTTCCTGCATTACCTAGGCTTTCTGCAAGGCTAATACTCATATTTTCGTAGTGAATAGCATTGCGTTTGTCCACAATTACTTCGCCAGTTTCTGGATTATGTATTTTTATGTGTCCTTGTAGTAGTACACCGCTTTGTTCGTTTAATTTATCTGTCATAATTTATACTTCCTGCTGTTGTATTTATCTTGGCAAGTCAACTGTTGCTGCACGTAAGAATTTAGATATAGAAGAATCACTATCTGCTAATGGAACTCCTGGATCTGTCCATATTTGTCCCTGCTTTCTTACGACAATTACCTTTGTGTTTTGTATAGGAGTATCTGTAAGCACTAGTTCATTGCCATTTATAGTGTATTCTGCTGATACTACTTCATCTCCCTCTGGACTATCTTGTGCAATAGGACCAGTTACATCATCAAACTTGTAACTATCTATTGCGTTTTTACGTAAACGTTTTCCTGCTACAAATACTTCAAACTCGTTTACATTTTTTGGAGTAAAGTCGAGGTCATATGTAGAGCTAGTTCCGTCTGCTGTAAATACTGTGGTTATTGTTTCATCTTTGTATGGCATTGTATTTTTACCTGATACATTTAAAACTGTTGTATCTGCTGGATACATATGTTTCACTCCAGTACCTAATGTACCTCTACGGAATTGGCTGATAACGTTTCCGTTCCTTACAAAGTATTCAATACGCTCTCCCTCAATCATAATAACAGCCGGTTTCACAGATCCTGCTCTCGGGGAAGGCAAACCATCTCCGTCTGTAACTGTAATAGATTGATCATATTCATATAAATCAGTTGCAAGTTTTGCTGTATCTTTGTTGTTAAGCCTTATATAATGTGTTCGGTTAAGCATGTCTTTAAATTGTGACCAGCCAAATTTATTTCTTGTTTTGTTAGCCGCAAAATGTAATACTTCTATTGAATCGTTTTCAGCTATCGGACTTTCAATTTTTACATATTCTTTATTATCCGTTACATAGTAATCAACACTTGGACTTAACAGTTTGCCGTTTAATGTTACCCATAAATATTGTGCATCAACAGCAGGTGTATCTAATTTAATCAATCCGTTATATAAACTAATATATTTTTGATATGGTGCTGTGCCAGGTGTAAGATTAATTCTATCTACAACATCATACTGTATAGTTTGTTGATCTTGCCAATCATGATTTGTAAAACTATAAATTATTATTTCTGTACCTTCTGCTAATGGTGCATCAAAATATATTTGATTTGGAGTTTTTACAAATAACAATGATGCAGGATCAACGTATCCAAATCTATATTCGCCGTCTGTCATAACAAAAATATCTAATAAGTCGCCATCTTTTTGTTGCACATCTGTCTTAAGTCTAAGTACAGTGTTTGCACCAACTACTAATTGCCATTTCACATTATCTAGTTGAACTCCGTTTAAGTACACTTCTATATATTTGCTATCCAGTGACCCCGGAGGGAATTGCCATTCTTCAATTTGATATTCTAATTTTGCTGTAGTGGTTATATATCGCTGTCTATATCCTGCATTGAAGATTTTATCTCCAGCTTGTACTATAGTTCTAAAGTGTAAAGGTCTTGCTACACTTGGTACAGACTGTATATCGTATGCTAAACTACTACCGTCTGCTGTTAATCTTTCAATATTAACTTCACTAAAGTTTTTGACATCAAGATTTTCTTCAAAAAATACATATTTTATTATGCTTCCAGCTTCAGGCGGAGTAGCAAATTTAATTAATGCGTTTCCTGCAATACCGTCTGCTTTTTTACTTCTTTCAACTACATGCTCAATTGGCTTGCCGTCAAATGTAATAATTTTTTGTAAATTATTTTTATATCTCACATTTGTTATAAATGATCCTGTGCTTCCGTCAGCTACAATAGAATCTATATCAATTATTTTATTTCCGCTAACGCCTAATGTAACTATGTTTAATTTTTCATTTACACTAGGTGCTACATTTAAATTAATGCTACTAGTTTCAAAATCTATAGTATAATCTGTATCAAGTTTTTTAATTACATTTGCTACTTTTACAAAAACAGATTCAACTGTGATTGGTGTTGTTCCTATAGCAAATATTTTAGTGCTACCATCACCATTGTAGTTTGTAGATATAATTTCACTTCCACCGCCTTTTGGTCTTTCAAATACTTTGATATCTACAGTGTCTAATATTTGTCCTGGAACTTGTTCTTCAGGACCAGCACTTGTAGTAGGCGTAACAAATCCATCGCCATCAATCGTAATATCTGCACTTTCTAATCCTGTGGCTGTGGAATAATTTAAATTGCCGCCTTGTATAATACTGTCGTATGTTTGCTCGTTTGGTAGGAAAGTACCATCACTAGTAGATTTTCTAAATATAACAACGTCTGTATTTCCAAATGGTACAGCATCTTCATCAAATGCAACATAGTTAGTAGTATCATAGTCATCATCTATTCTAGACCATGCTGTTTGGCCTGCACCTGTGATACTTTGCATTAAAGCATTTGGATTTGTCTGTTGAGGTGTTCCAAAATTAGGATCATCAATTCTTACATTATTTCTATAAACATGATATTCTACACCTGTCTCTAATGGTTTACTAAAATTGAACAGTGTTGTACTATCTCCTAATTCAAATATTTCATCATCATATGTGTTATCATAACTGTCCCAAGTTGAGCCGAACCATGGATCTGAATCCCATCCCTGACCTTGGCCCATTCCAAAACTCTTTACTTCAACTCCGCCGTAGTCTATTCCTGTCATAAGCTGAGTAAGTTCTTTACCTAATTGTCCTTCTTGCGGATCGTAAAGTGTATTAATTCTATCAGCTGCTTGATAAAGCTCTGGTGATAATTTATAGTTAATTACTATAACATCATCTTTAGATGGTTTAGTAGTAAATGCTATTTGTCCATAATATCTTTCGTAACTAGCATTAGTATCTAACTTGTTAGTGTAAGAATATTCGTCACCAAGTTGTTCTATATTATTTCTAAACACGCTAACATCAGTTATTTTTAAATCAATAGGCCAATTTAAATCAAATTCAAACTGTGAACCTGATGCAACAAATGTTTGTGTTTGTGATATTTGATTATAAACATACATTCCGCTAGTACGATCAAATCTCATACTAGTTGTTATTCCTCTAACAGGGTTGTTACCTAGTTCAACACTAAATGAAGCTTCTTCTCCTCCATCTTGTAAGTTTCCGTTAACTATTACTTTAGGAATACTATAATAACCTGTACCTGGAACAATAACACCTACTGCTGTTACGTCACCTCTTGATCCTAAAAATGCTTTTAACACTGTGCCAGATCCGCCGCCGCCTTCTAATGTTAATGAAGGTGGAGTTGTATATCCTTTACCTGTATTGACAGGAGTTACTTTTACTACACTGTAACTACTGTTATCTAACCAGTTTTTGTTAGGATATGTTTCTAGATCAGTATTTGTGCCTAATAAGACATTATCTACAACCTTTATATCTTGCGGAATTATTCTTCCTTCAAGTTCATTGTATGCAGCAGGTAAATCAAAATCTGTTGTTACAGTACGTGTAGGATCTAATCCTTCATACGCACTTAAATATTCTCTAATCTTTGTTGAAAATGGTTTTACTTCTTTTACATATGCTTCATAACTTGGTAGATTATCATTATTAAAAGTAATATCTTCTCGTAGTTGTCCTACGTTGTGTTTTGCTTTTATGAAACTAGTTTTAAATGCCCAGTCTACATAAGTTTGTTCAGAGAATACATAACGTAAACTTGCAAAAAATAGTTTGTTAAATTCAACTAGTAACTCGTCTATAAGTAAATCATCTTTTACAGCGTTCAGCACTATTCTTAATTCTGTAATTGGTTCATTATCAAATATCTTTGTATCAAAACTAATTGTATCAAAACCAGTATTAGCTGCTAAAGTATCATATAATGTATTTTTAAAATTAATAGTGCCATTTTGTCTACCAATTGTTTTATAGTTTTGTGTATAATCAATTGAATCTGTATCAGAAATTTTTTCTAACAGTAACCATCCGCCTGTGCCAACATTAGATATTTTTACTACAGAACCAATTGGATTATCTAACGCTGTAAGTTCATAACTGTTTTCAATTAAGTAATCAATATCTGTAGTTTCATTGTATCCGTTAGCATACCAATCTATATAATTCCAAAATATTGCCACATTGTAAGATTGACTTTTAATTCTATTCCAGGTTCTATTTTCTCTTTCATAAACAGCCCATTTTCCTAATAGAGTTTCATCGGTTTTTACTAATACAGCAAAATTACGTACACTTAATACTGTATTTGCATCATAGTTATTTCCTTGCTGTTTAACTGTGATTGAATTTATTCTTCCAACTGCATCTAAAGTAGGAATAAGTTCTGCACCAGATCCTCTACCACCTATAGTAATATTTGGCGCTATTCTATATCCGCTTCCTGGATCATCAATTAGTACATCTGTAATTTTTCCATCTGTAATAACTGGAGTAAGTTTTGCTTGTAAAATTTTATCAGTACCAACTGTAACTATGTCAGCAAGTGTTTCAATTTCTACATCGTATTCACCGCTTGCTGTTGTTAATATTGGGTCTGCTAAGTTTAATTTACTGATATCTTTATCATCGATAATTAAATTTTCAGTTAGAATAATATTAACACGTTCTATAAATTGTTTAAGTGCTTCACTTTTATTTCGGAACCATGATTGCCTTGGTCTGTTTAACGCACCATATTTTTCTTTGTCGCTTAATGTTGGGTCTGGTACAACTCTTGATTGAGCATCATAACCAATTAAACTATCATACCATTTTGCTATAACATCTGGATTAGGCTGACTTGTCTCTAAGCCCTCGCTAACTATTTGATATTGTGTATGTATGTTTTGATCTTGATTTTTAATGTTCCAAAATTGTATATTAATGCCAACATCTGTTCCATTAATTAAACCATCACAGTTGTATAAAACAAATTTATCTGGTGCTATTAATGCAACATACTGATGCCCTTTAGCTGCTGGATCAGTAATATATTGAGCAATTTCTCTTGTGTCAATATTTCTAAATTCTACATTAGGTGTTATTGTTTTATCTGTTACCCAGAAATAATATTTTGTTACAAAGGATTTTGTAAATTCGTCATATACTCTTCTTGTTGAATATGAATTATCTCCATACAAACTTTGTCCACTATACCCATTTGCAAATCCTTGTTCAGTATCTGCTTGCGAATCCCATGCACTAGGTAAAACATCTGATTCTACCCATTCATATATGTCAATAGTATTTCCTTGAAATACTCTGTTCCAATTCTGTGTAGCATATTCAATACTTCCTTGATAAGGATTATAAAATTTTGCGTTTGTTAAATTCCACCAAACTTCGCCTACTTGTTTTGGACCCCATGCAGCTGTTGCATCTTGCATTGCACCATTACTTGATGATACTGTGTATACAGCAGGATCATAGTATGTTTTATAAGTTAATTCTTGTTCAGCAGGACCTGCAACTTTTCCTTGTATCGGATCTACATAATCAAGATACGTTAATAATTCATTTTCTTTAATATTATATAAAAATACTTTTTTAATTTTATCTACATCAACAGTTTTATTTGACGAACTATAATTAGTCCACATCTTAACATTTTCGTCAATTCTAAAATCAACTACTTGTCCCTGTCTACTTTCATTTATTTTTGTAGGTAATCCTACATATAAATGATTTACTTTTGCAAAAATATTTCTACCAAAAGTATTAACATCGTCATCTTTTGATTTTGGTAAAGATATTGTTTGTGCATAAAGCATACCTGTCGGTGTCTTTTCGTAAACATATACAACACCAGTATCTTTTCTATCTTCAGTAAATTCGGTAAATGCACTATCAAATATTGTTGTTGCATTATCAAAAGTTGTACGCTGTGAACTATCTGCATTACGAGATGTTATAAATAATTTTTCTCCATCATATTGTAATCTCCAACCAAATCTTTCTGCACGTTCGTTGTTAGGACTTTTCAATTCTTGGAATAGACTGAATACTCCATTAACTTGCTTATAAATTAAAACCTTACCTTGGTCTGCTCCGTGGTCATCATTAAATGGTTCGGATATAGCAATAAACATTCCATCATCAGATATTGCTATTGCATGTGCAAATCCACTTGTTTTATCTGGAGCAAATAATTCTTGTCCTCTTTCAAAGAATCCATTGTTAAGTCTATACACAACAACGGAGTTTGCTTGATTTTCATCATACAATGCATTCGCTATTAATACATCACCATTTTTGTTAACATCAAATTCACTGCCAAATACTGATAATAAATTTTGATCTAATACTGTGCTACCGTCTGTGCTATCATTAATGACACTAGTTCCAGAAGAATTAGGAATAAATCCAACATAGTCAATTAGGTCATCTGTACTTGTCCAGTCTGTATCATCAAAAAGACCCGGTGCTAAATTTGTTTTTGCAACATATAATACACCTGTGCCTGTAACAGCAGGATTTTCTCTATATACTATGTCACCTGTAAAATAATTAATACTTTCGTTAAAAACACCTTTGTATTTTTTATTCTTTGCATATTCCCAATTATACGTTAAGCCGTTTTCAGTACCAGTTTTAACAAAATAAATTCTGCCTGGTGAACCTTGTACTTGAGTGCTTTCAGCATGGATCATTGTTCTATATAATCCATCACTGTTTTGTGTAATTTTAATATTCGAACCTAATTTAAAATTTGCTTGTTTTTCAGGAACTGTATATGTGCCAATTTCTGCATATACACCTGGAGCAGATTGAGAGTATACAGAATACGTTCCTTCATTAGTTAATCCGCTTGGTGTTCCTGTGGTCTCTGCAGGTATTTTGTAAACCTGCTCCCAATCGTTGTTGACTGATGATGGAGGATTTGCTTGTCTTGCTATACCTAAAACATCTCCTTGAGAATACATCCAATATTCAATTTCGTTCAAAGTATCTTCAACGGACAAATCAATAGGATTGCCTGAATCAAATACAAGTAATTTACCAATACCAGCTGGTGTATATCCTAATGATACAAATTTTATTTCACCCATAACATTATCAATAGTTCGGTTTACATCAGGATCCCCTGGTACAGCTAAACGTTCTACTTCAGCATTTTGTCCGTAATCGTCACCAACACTCCACGCACCTACTACATTTTTTACAAATACGGTAACATTATTACTATTTCTTTGATAATATGTAACTGTAGCTGTAGCACCAGTGGTTACATCTCTAATTATATCGCCTGGTCTTGGTTCAAATGGATTGTCTGACGCATCTGTTCTAGTAAATTCAAAATTAATATAACCATCCCATACATCATATACATTTCTAGTTTGATTTACTACAGAGCTACTTAGACCTATTGTAGTGATATCTTTTAAATTGCCTGTTGTATATTGAGGTAATTGGTTAACATAAACTGTCACAGGATCTCCCGCTGTAACAGTATCTGTAAGTTCTTTAGGAGCTCTAATTACATATAAATTACTTGAAAAAGTAGCATTACTTCCTCCTGCACCTGGCAATCCTCTGTATGTCAAAGTTCTCATATATGCATTGTAAGTATTTTGACTACTAATATCATTTGTTGCATAATCTAAACTGTTGTAATAATATCTTCCTGTAGGAGTACTATCTGATATTAAATCTACATATACTAAGCCAGCACCCTTGTCTGTATTTGTTGTTGACGATGTTGGAATATAAGTAGGAGTATCAATCCACCAATAACCTCCCCAGATACCTTGTGTATCAACAGGATCTACTGGTCCAGTTTTAACATATTCACCAATAAAGTCACCATCGTCTCTAAACAAACTGTCTGAAGAATTAAATGTTCCATTAACATCTCTAAGATAAATTAATAGTTCTGCACCAACTAATTTTGTATATTCTACTTTACCTGTTGCTGTTGGTGTTTGTAGCCTGTCATCTATTTCTACAGCGGTTGTAGAATTGTTTACATATAAAACAACATCAATTTTTTTCTGTATAGTATGTTCTTGGCTTAAAAATTCATCTGTAATTACACTATGGCTTCCGCCGAATGGTGCTCTCGTAGTTGTTCCATCTATATCTTGATTGGAATATGTGAAAGAATTCCATTGCAATCTAAGTTGATCATGTATTCCGCTTCCTTCATATAGGCTAAAAGGAGCTCTAACAAGTATATGACTGGTAGGCTCAAAGTTAAATGCAAGTAAATTGTTGTTAGGATCAATTGCATAATCACCAACTAACAAAGTCTGTATTTCATTAACATTATCACTTGCTAATCCAGACTCAATAATTTTTTGTGTGACAGAATCAAAACTATTGAATACAATATTATCTTCTTCGCCTTCAATATCAATTCTTGCACGCCATAAACCTTGGTCTTTTTGTACTATACTATTTTTTGGATAGTCTGTAGCATTATCAAATGGTCCTGCGTATTTTGTTTTAACATTTGATGCGTTAGGTGAGCCAACGACAACGTACCTTCCATCTGGACTAATTGCTAAACCTGCACCAAATCTTTGTTTATCATTTCCTATTTTAAAAGGCTCAATAACTTGAGTAAGTGTATATGTTAAAGCATTTGTAGGTCTATTGTAAACATAAACTTTTCCATCTTCTTCGTCTGGTGCTGATACTAACAATGTAGTATTTCGATCATTACTTACTAATCTTGACCCATACCCTGTAGTTTCATTTGTCCAAACTCCTGTCTCAAAAACATGCGATCCAAATGCGTTAGAGTTTGTAGGTATAGTAAGTGCAATATCATCATAGATATCAAACTGTGTTGATGAAATAGTACCTCCTACATATTTTGTAGTATTGTTAAGTTCTGTTGTGCCTTCTATATTTGTAAAAATAATTTTAGAATATTTAGGTAACTTGTGGGGTGTTTGTGTATAGACTGTAGTTGTTACACCAGTTAGTATTGAAGAAACTAATCCTGTGTAATTTGCTACATCGTTATCAAGTCTTTCATGTTCAACAAAATTATTTGTATTTTTGTATACAGCCCATTCATTATCTTCTGTAACATTATCTATCCATAATAAATCATTACCATTTAAATTATTTTGTGAAATAATATTTGCATCCGAAATATTTGTTGCACGTACAGTGTTAAATTTTGTAATATTACCAACAATGTCTAGGTCTTCATCAGTTTTGATTCCTTTAGTTTCTACTGTGATAATATTTGCATTTACATTGCTAACTTTATAAAAGCCATCTACATTTATAGCACTACTATCAGTATGTACAGCATTTACACCAATAATATCACCTTTACTCACATGTTTTACATTTTCTTTAAGTGTAATATCAAATGTAGTTTCGCCTTTACCCATAGACGTTATAATATTTTCTGTGTCTACGTGTTTTAAAACTGTCCAGTCTCTATCTATATTGCCAACCCAAATATATGAATTTTTTGCTATATCGCTAAAATTAAAATCTAAAATATTTTCATAATTTGTAACAATACCACGTACATCTTGTTGGTTCACATATCCTGCATTTTTTGTATATGTATCAAAAACATATTTTCCTGGAAAAGGCTTATGATCATAATCTTTTGTTTTTTGGTAAACTTCATAAGGTTTAATTCTGTAAATTAAATCAGTTTCTTTTCCAGTAGTATTTTGTACTAATTGAATAGGTTGAGGTACAAGTCTAAATTTTGATTCATCTAATCTAAATATTACATCATCAAATCCTTCACTAGCACCATACTGGCCATCTTTGATAGCCCATTCTTCGTAAAAATCTAAACTATCTTTATCTTCACTAGCTAACGCATCAAATAATTTAGTCAAAGCATTTTTTGACCCTTTATCTTGAATCATACCTTGGTAAAATTTATATTGACTAACATCATCGTTTACAATATTTTGCAGATATTGTCTTTTTTGGTAGCCTATTAGATGCTGTGCCATTTTTTGTTGTTCAACATCAAAGTTATCTGAATCTAAATCATAAAAATCTGCAAATTGATTTGTTTTGTATTCAAAGTTTGCATATAATCCGCCTTCAGGTTTTTCGCTTAGTATATTCCAATCATTAGCATTAAAAGTTTCCGATCCTGGAACCTTATATGCAGCACTATAATAAAATTCTTTGTTTTTTACAACAGCACCAATATCGTAATCTGTCCAAGACTCCCATTCAACAATATTAGGTTCATCAAATATGAATCCAGGAATATTTAAACTACCGTCCCATTCTGTAGTCCTGTATCCTAAGATTTTAATTCTTTCTTGTCTGTAACCTGGCTGTTGGTCGAAAATAACATCTCCAAAAACAGTGCTATTGTCAATTAAAACAACATGTTCTTTTTGCACAAGTGGTAATGAAATATAATATATTCCGTCTGATGTATTTTTCGGAGCTAAAGAAAAGACTGATGAACTACGTCCTATATTTGCAAATTCTTCAACAAGTTTTTGACCATCTGCTTTGTATAAACCGTATCCATAAAATCCGTCAAATATATTATCAACCATAGAATAGTTAGTTGATAATTTAATTTGTTCTGCTCCCGGACTTAAAGTTAGCACACTTCCTGCAGCCCAATTCTGTGTAGTCCAGAATAAAAATTCGTTTACTGTATGTCTCCAATCTAAGACTACTTTGCTCTCGCCTTCGAAATAGTCAAATATAAAACCTTCGCTCTTTAAATATTCACCATATCCTAATAAGAAATCTACTACTTCTTGTATATCCTTTATCAACGTGCCATAAGCCAATTCTTTAACAATGTTACCAGAAAATGATTTCCTTATGAATGCATTCCTGCCACCTTTTAATGGTAGACTAGGCAGTTTTGCAAATTTTGATTCATCAAACGAGTCAGTGCTTTCATGTTTTTCTTTAGTTCTGTAATACGAACCTTGGTATTCTACATTTTGTCCTGGTACATAAGTTTTGTTAATAGACCATTCTACAAAATCTTCACTTACACCGCCAATGTTTATTGAAGGATCATTTTGTTTAACGTTTGGTTGGAAATATTTAAATATTGTATTATTAGGACTATAGCCTTTTATTACATATCCGTCTGTTCTACGTTCAATAATAACACCGCTATATTCTACTGTTTTGACAGGTGAACTAGTGTTTAGAATAATTTTATAATTTTCTTCAGGAACAAAAACATTTCCTTCATTAGTAGGTGTTCTTGAATCTAGTATTAGTTTAAATTTTTCTATGTCTGTAAATCCACCTAATTTGAATCCTATTTGGTTATCTACTTTTTTAATATTTTCTTTATATGTGTTATAATTTCTTAGAACATCACCTGCCATGTATGATGCTACATAATTTATTAAACCACTTGTAAACACCTGAGTAGCATCTTGTGATGTGCTTGGAAAAATTATATCTTTAAGTTCGATCCTTTTATTTGTAGGCTTGTATACTATTGCACCAGCATTATTCCGTACTTGGTTGCCTCTATCAAATCCTGTGGAAAATATTACACTTGGTTTATTAACAATAAATGCTTTTATCAAACTAAATGCAAAATCTGAACTGTTTCTCCAGGCTGACTCAACTGGTGCACCATCGCCAAACACAAAACTAAAATCTATTGTATCAGGCTGATAATTTCTAACCCAACCAATAGTCAATGGATCTCTTAGTTTTCCTTGACTATCTGCAGGAATATTATTAATTAAGTTTGGTCTTACATATTTGTTTAATATTTTATATTTTACACCTGGTTGTCGCACAATACCGTCTTGTAAATCTGTCCACATTAATAAGTTTTCTTTTGTGTATGGAGCAGGACCGTACTGTTGTTCCCACCAGGTAGGTTTAATTGTAAAACCTAACATTTCCCAAGGATGTGTATGTGGTCTATCTGTATCAAAAGCCCTTTTATATACTTGGCGCCAAAATCCTGGTAAAGTTTTATTACTTGGACTATTAGCTTGACTCCAATTAAAAGTAAATGAATCTGTTCTTTCAAAAAAGTTATGCAATGTATAGTCTTGGTCTATAAACTTACTCCAAGACAAGAAATTACTTAGCATAGATTTGTTTATTTCTTCAAAGGATACACCTGTTGATCTAAATTCGCCAGGAACAAGGTCTGTAATATCTAATAAATCTGTATCGTATTTTACTTTAATATTGTTAAATATTCTTTTTTCCAGTTCTAGCAAAAGATCGTCTCTGTAATCATTAAAAGCAACAAATCTACTTCCGTCGTGTCCTTGAATAATATTTTGAGGAGTGCGATATGTATCATCTAACATCAACATTGGTTGATATTTAGGATACAATCCTAATTTCGTAGGCGTTGGAGGTATATAACTTCCGTTAGTTGTTTCGTATTCGTAAATGTCAATAATATCATCTTGTTGTTTAGGACAAGTAACAACAGCAAATCCGTCAGTATTAAATGTATAGTCTATTTCATAACATAATTGTACATTGTTTTTGTAAACACTAACAGCTTTTTTTCCGAGTTTAGTATTATCAAAAATTTCACTTAAAGCAAAAAACTTTTCATCTGGATCTAATACTGTGTAACTTAATTTTTTAACACCGCCTGTAGGTACCATATCACTAAAGTAAAATGGCATAGTATTATTTTTTACACTATTAATTTTTTGTAATATAACATCAACATGATCTTTTATTGTACCTTGGAATTCAGAATCTTCTGCAACTTGTAAAAATTCACGCTTAAATCTATTATATTCATTACGTGCATAATCTAAAGATTTAATTATATTTGCATTTTTATCTGTAATATGATACAAAGACAAATTCATAGGTGCACTGTGTTGTAAAAATCTTCTTCCTAAATCAGATAAATTACTGATATCTCGCAAGTTACCTATGCCAGGAAATTCTCCATCAAAATTATCTAAATTTTCTACTATGGTGCTGACATGATCATTTACTTCACCTAGAGTAAATTCGTTTAGGTTTTCGTTTTTAGGATTTCTTTCTAACGAACTTGGAATTTCATAATATCCGTTTGCATTTTTCTTAGCAACAGATTTTGTTTTTATTATGATGTCATCATTTAATGATAATTTATTATTAAATTTTACAACAGTGTTATTTTTTAAATTAGATGACAGAGTAAAATCTTTATTAATAAATTGTAATTTATTATTCAAATATACTCTTATCCATAGATCGTTTAAAAACGCACTATCGTCATAAACATCTATTTCAAATCCTTCTGTAGTATTATCAAATACATATTGTCTTATAACAGGTTGTTCAGATAAAGTGGAAACTTTTTTCCAACCACTTATAGTTGTAAATTCATCTAATGAAGAATACTGTCTTAGATATCCTATATCTGTACTTTTTGCAAAGGTATTATTATCTTGCACATATGTCATAACATCTTGTAAAAGATCAAAGCTATAAACAATATCTCCTACATTAGATATACTTCTATAACTAAGCGGAAATCCTAACTCAGTATCTGCTTTTCCTATACCTTCTTTGTAACTAAAAATTTTGTTACCAGTAAATGTGCTTGCTTCATACACAGATATGTCACCATAACTATTTCCATCATCATCAAAAATATCAAATCTTGGAGGTTGATTTATTTTTGTTTTTTCTTGTGTATTTTTCCAAGTGCCATTTGCATAGTATAGCATTTTACCTTGATACTTTGATCCTGTAAGTGCTAGTACTACTTCATTCTCTTGAGGAATACCGTCGTCAACTTCTTTTAATGTAATTTGGTCATTTGTTGCTTGGCCTCCTGAAAATTTTACAATATCAACTTCAAATATTCTGCCCTTAACAAGTATATCAGTATCAGCTGTAAATAAAATACGCATGCCTTTAACAATATCAACGCCATCTATGTTATACCCTATACTTCCTTCTATTGTACTAAAAACATCTGTTGTAAAATCGTCTACTAAATCTACATCTTTTTTAATTTTTGTTCCAAAATTGTAAAGTTTCAAATTTGCACTAAATTCTATAATTGGTCTTTTTGCACGTTGTAATTGATCTAGGTCTACAGCTTGATTATTTTGTGATGCACTTATTTCAATAATATTTTTATGAAACCATCTGTTATATCTTGTCCACAAGTTTCCGTCTTGAGATGCACGATTAATAACAAGGTAATCTTTTTCTGTTGGAAATCCAATTGCTTTGCCAAAAGGTAATCTATCAAATCCGTTAGCATCAAATGCTATATCTACATCATCAGTAAATTCAGTAGGAACATTCAAACTTGTTTCTGCAATAAGTTTAATCTTATCACCGACACCTTCTACATAAAAAGCGCCTTCACTGTAACTAGCAGGCTGTACTTCTCCAGTAAAAAATACTTTCATTCCGTTTGAAAGTTCAACGCCATTACTTGTCTTGTATGTTTTCTTTCCTAATATTTCAGACTCAACGTCTATAAAAGTTGCTTCGTCTAAATCTTTGACAACTATAGTTCCGCTTGCTTGTAGATCATTTGAAGCCATATAGTAAAGTATATCAGGAGTATCTGTTCCTAGTTGTAGTGTACTAACACCTTTTTCTAAACCTTGTACACTTACCCCTTCTAAAACAATAATGCTTGAACTATCTAAATCAAATCCTTCGTCAAGAGTCTTTTTAGTTTTTATTGTAAAAGGTAAATTTGGCGTATCAATATCAAACTTATAAGTTATACCTCTATATAATGTAATAGTAGGATTATTTGTTAATCCATCTGGACTAAAAATATACGTATTGTTATCTACATTGTCGCCAATTCTTACAGTAAACGTGCTTTCTACATCAATTGTATTTCCTGCTATTCCAAAACTTTGTGGTCCGTTTGGTAACCAATAATATTCTCTAAAGTTTGTAAGTTTATCCCAATCCACATGAGGATTCCAAGCATAATATTCTTGTTGATTTAAAATACTATGATCTGTTGTACCTTTGTTGAAACTGTCTAGTTGATTTACGTAGTCATTGTAGTCTTTGTAAAAGGTTACATTTCCTAAGTTGTCTTTTACAATACTTGCTGGTTCTAATTGATAGTTTTCTCTATCAGCACTTACATCTTCAACGTAATTATCTTTTACAGAATATGCTTTTGCTGTTTTTCTTCCAACATAGCCATTAAGTTTTTCTGCTACTCCTGGCTGAATTAATTGGTCAACTGTGCTTGATAAAAACTTTTTGTTTGAAGGTGTTCTGTAATATCTAGGAAGATGACTTGCACTTTCTCTTTTTCTATTTTCATTACCACCTGGTAACGGCTGTTCTGATTGATCATTGTTATATGCCATTAGTATCCATAGCCTCCGCCGCCGGAGTTACCACCTCCGCTTGATCCGCCGCCACCGCTTGACGATCCTCCGCCACCGCTTGACGATCCTCCGCCACCTGAACTACTTGAACTACTTGAGCTACTTGAGCTACTTGAACTACTTGAGCTATTGAAGTTTGTATTACTTGTAGAAACTGTAGGAGTAATATAATTCGTTGTTGCGCCTCTATTTACTGATGTACTCGCACTTGTTATTCCTATATTTCCTTGCATTGTAGACGCTGTTGTGATTGCGCCTTCTGCTTTTAATCTGGTTGCTGTTACGTTATCAATTATATCTACATCTGCAACTGTAGCACCACTAATAAAAATTTCGTCTGATTCTGATTTTATTTCAAATAAACTTCCAAATGATTGAGATAGTTGTTTTGGAACTATTACAAATGTAACTATTGTTGGAGCAAGTTGTTGCATTACATATGCTGTCAATTCAGTAAAGTAAAATGTTTCTCCAAAATCCCAATTATCTAAAGCAAAAAATTCGTTTATAGCACTTATTACTCTTGATTTTACTTCATTATCGTTTATTACAATATCAGGATTCTTTACAATTTTAAAATCTGCTTGAAATTCAGCATCTGCTTTTGTTCCAAAAAGTATTTTGTATTTTACAGGATGGTATATAATTTCATCGCTTAAAGATTTAATAGTATTTAGATTGGACCCATAATTTAAAAATAAACTGTCGCTA
>Ga0160423_10001619_pt1 | contig 18864 bp, 17 predicted proteins | sample CRUFie14St8metaG_FD_108191 | JGI IMG/M metagenome (GOLD analysis project Ga0160423, IMG submission 108191) | Marine microbial communities from the Costa Rica Dome - CRUD Field 142mm St8 metaG | ecosystem: Environmental > Aquatic > Marine > Oceanic > Photic zone | place: Costa Rica: the Eastern... | reverse complement strand
GGCCCATTTCTTCCGCTGCATCCTGCATCGCTTCCATGAACAAAAAGTAGTAGGCAGGGCCGCTGCCAGAGACCGCGGTAACTGTATCAATGGCCTGTTCAGTCTCTACCCAGACGGTAATGCCGACCGCCGCCATCAAATCACTGGCCAATGCTTTCTGGCTTTCGCTGGTGTTTGCATTGGCGATCAGCCCTGACACGCCCTTACCGACCAGAGCCGGAGTATTTGGCATGCATCGTACAATCGCTGTATCGCTGCCTAACCAGGATTCCATTCTCGCGAGAGGGATACCGGCAGCAACAGACACAACGAGCTGATTGCGGGAGCTAAGATCGATTTCCTGGCACAGCTCACCTAAAACCTGTGGTTTGACCGCCAGCACGATAATTTCCGCGGCATTTACCAGTTCCTGATTGGAAGCGATCCGGATGCCGTTTTCTCGCCTCAAATGTGCTGTCTTTGAGCTGTCAATGTCTGAGGCAATGATTAAGCCCGGCTCCATTCCCTGAGTGAGCAAGCCGTTGATCAGGCTACTGGCCATGTTGCCTGCGCCGATAAATCCGATGCAAAGGTTTTTCACTGTCAATCTCAACTGGGTTAGCTGCTGCGCAAGGGCTTAAATTCTAGCGTATTCAGCCTAGCAAGGATAATGCTAAGCAGGTGAAAGCGCTCGCGCTCTATGAGGGCCTTGGCCCGAAAAGAGCGGTGCCAAGCCGTATCATTGTAGATCCCTCTAAGATTGCTGGGCCGTAGTCATTAGACATGCCCATTGAGAGGGTGTCCATGCTGGGGTGTTTGGACTTCAATGTATTAAAAAGGCGCGACAAGGCCATGAAGTTTTTCCGCTGCACCTCTGCATTTTCCGACGGCGCAGGTATCGCCATGAGTCCCCGCAAACGAATGTTTTCAAGACTGTCAGTCAGCGCACAGAGATCCGCTGCCTGTGTCGTAGTCGTGCCAGATTTCGTATCTTCCTCGGATAAATTGATCTGGATACAGATGCTAAGTGGCTTGAGATGCGGGGGCCGCTGTTCGCTCAGGCGTCTGGCTATTTTGCTGCGACCCACACTGTGCACCCAGTCGAAGTTTTCCGAAATTCCCCGTGTTTTGTTGGACTGGATGGGTCCGATAAAGTGCCAGATGAGCTTGGGCAGATCTTCAAGCTGTCGCTGTTTCTCGATGGCTTCCTGAAGATAGTTCTCGCCGAAATCTAGTACCCCTGCCACTGCCGCTTCACGAATTTTAGCGACAGATTGGCGCTTGCTCACAGCAAGCAGGGTCACGCTGCCCCGCGGTCGGCCACTTTGCTGCTCAAGCTCTGCTATTTGTTCTTGGGCGGTGTGAATGTTTTCTGTTACACCGTTCATGGGTTCACCGGTAATTTGAATCGCAGGCTATGGGACGTCCACGAAAGGGTAGAATACTATAGGTCAAGGGGTACACTTTGGCCAGAAACTAAAAAAACAAGCGGTCACTCAGCGCTGCCAGTCGCCGAGCGGTGGCGCACACGTTGAAATTGTCATGATTGCTACTGTTTGGATTTTGTCAATATTGAGTTGCAGGCTGCTTCATCAGCTCTAATTCATTGATAAAACCTGCGAAAAAGGGAAGGCTCTTGGACATAACAGAATTGCTTGGTTTCAGTATGAAGCTGGGTGCTTCCGACTCACATATTACGGAGGGTATGCAGCCACTCATGTGAGTGGTGAGACATTCGTCGTATCAACGCGCCAGAGATCGATCACAAGCAGGTCCATTCTCTTATTTATAAAATCATGAACGACGAGGAGAGAAAGGATTATGAAGAATTCCAGAATACTGAATTTCCATTTGAGGTTTCCAGCCTGACGCATTTTCGTGTATGAGCTTAGGTCAGAACCGGGGCGCAGCTGCTGTATTTCGTACGATCCCTTCCGAGGTTCTTACCATGGAGCACCCTGGCATGGGTGAATTTTTCATCAGATTGCGGAAGTCCCGCGTGGACTGGTTCCGGTAAGAGGGCCTAGCGGCTCTGGTAGGGGCACGACCCTCGCTGCCATGATGGATTACATCAACGACACAAAATACGAACACATACTGACCATTGAGGATCCGATCGAATTCGTTTACCAGAGCAAGAAATGTACGGTGAATTAGAGCGAAGTACACCGGGATACGCATGGCTGTAATGAAGATCTGCATTCGGTTTTTAGAGAATACCCGCATACCATTCTGGTGGGCGAATTGAGAGATCTGGAAACGATTCGCGGGCTCTCACTGCGGCGGAGACGCGCCATCTGGTCTTTGGCAAGCTGCATACCACCTCAGCTGCCAAGACCATCGACCGAATTATCGATGTTTTCCTAGGGGAGGGAGATATGGTTCGATCCATGCTGTCTGGGTCGCTGCAGGCGGTCATCTCGCAAAACCTGTTGAAAAAACCCGGCATTTGCCGTGTGGCTGCCCATGAAATCGTGATCGGTACACCGGCGATTCGACATCTTATCCGTGAAGATAAGGCTGCTCTGATGTGGTCTGCCATTCAGACTGCCGCGAGCGTGGGTATGCAAACTCTCGATCAATGCCTGAAAGATTTGCTCGCAAAAGGTTTGGCTACCAGAGAAGATGCTCGCTTGAAAGCGAAAATGCCGGAGAGCCGGCTGCAGGTCTAACCGGTATCCCGGTGGTATCAGCTCCCCATTCGCTGTGCTTATTCGGTTTTTCGCTGTGACTGAGAGAGAGCATAAAACCAGTTCTCGAGGATGATCTGCGCTGCTACATCATCGATCCCTGCCTTTTTAGTCAACTTCCCGGTCTCTTCGAATATCTGTTCGATGGCAGCTTTTGAGGACAGTCTTTCATCCATACCGTAGCAGGGAAGATGAAATCTCCCGTGTAACCGGTTGGCAAATTTTACTGATCGTATCAACAGTTCGCTTTCAGTGCCGTCAAGATTGTAGGGTAGCCCGATGACAAGGGCGTCGGGTTGCCAGTCCTTTATCAATTGAGCGACTTGATCCCAGTCAGGTATACCATCTTTTGCCTTGAGTACGCAGACAGGTCGTACCGTGCCGGTTAGGCTCTGGCCGAATGCAACGCCAATACGTAGGGCGCCGAAGTCGAATGCAAGTGCGGCGAAGGGGGCGCTTGGAGAGTCAGGGAAAGTCTTTAGTGACATCAGTGTTTTCAGGAATGTCCGGCGGCTGGTGACAGACATTGAAGGTCAACGCCGAGGCGCGCTGCTACCTCTTTAGATTTGCTGCCGTAATTGTCTGAAAAAATCAGATCATGCTGCGCCGGTGCTGTAAGCCAGACATTTTCGCTGATTTCCCTCTCAAGCTGACCGGGTTCCCAACCCGCACAGCCTAGCGCAATAAGATAATTATCAGGTCCCCGACCGCTAGCAATGTCCCTGAGGATTTTTTGGGATGTGCACACTGAAATCTCCGGCGTAGCGGGAATTGAGGAATCCCAGCGGGCTCCGGCGTCATGTACGATAAACCCCTTGTCTCTTTCTACCGGCCCTCCGGACAGAATACGCTGAGTCGTGAAGCGGCTGTCCTGCAAATCACAGCTAATATCCAGTTCGTGAAAGATATCTATCACTCGGGCGCCGAGCGGTTTATTGATGACAACACCCAGAGCCCCCTGCTCATCATGCTTGCAAAGATAGGTCACCGTATTGGCAAAATACGAACCGGCCAGCTGTGGCATGGCAACCAAAAATTGATTTCCCAGGAAATGACTTTGAGCAGGGTCTCCCATAAAAACTGGACACTCGATAGTCGTTAACTAATAGCTGCTGAGCGTGTTGCCTTCGTGAAAGCGGAAGGTTCTGACAATTTCGAGTATATCAGCTTCGGCTTTCAATTCCTCAGGGAAGGGCTCGAAGGGTGCAGCTAGATTGACAATGTCGACGGCAGCCTGATCAAGCAGCGATTCACCGGACGACTGTATAATCCGTGTTTCTCTGATCTGACCCAAGGCGTTGAGTGAAATAAGCATCCTGACATTGCCGTAGATCTGTCGTTGGCGCGCCTGAATTGGGTAGTTAATGTTTCCCACAGCCTCGACGCGCCGCCGCCATGAATCGAGGTAGCTGGCTTCATGACTCTTTCTGGCTGAAGCAGAAGAGAGCGTGTATTTCCGCGGCTGCCGGGCGAACGCTTGCTGTTGCAAATCTAACTGTGCCTGCAGACTGGCGATCGCAAGGCTGATCTCTTCAGAGCTGGACTGTTCGGTCGGCGCTCGTTTCTCCTCTTGCTCAGGCGTGTCGCGTTGGTGAGCGAGGACCTGCTCTCCGTTTATCGAGGACAGTGCAGTCAGGGCAGGTTGCTCCAGCGTCTCCTTCAAAACCTGCGCCTCAGGAGAGGGAAGCACTTCGTTAATATCGGCGTCATTCAAATCCGGCATAAATGGACTGCTCGGAACTGTAGCTTTATCTTTAGAGCCACTGCCTGTCTGATTTTCCTGTGCGATAAAGTCGGCATCATCTGGCTGTATCTGACTGCGGTACTGAGCTAGTGTGACCTCAATACTCGACTTATCGTTGGCATCGCCGATGTAGGTGAAACCCACACCGAGGACGAGCAGGGCATGGGCACAGGCTGATAAAAAAACCATGAACCTGAAACGTTCCCTGGAAAGTTCTCCGTCAGCTCCGGGTGCCATTATCCTGCCCTGATTGCAATCTTTTGCTCAATGGTGTCCATCAGATCGCCAGCGATATTCAGATTGAATGCTGCGTCAATCTCTCGTATGCAGGTCGGGCTGGTCACGTTGATCTCGGTGAGGTAATCGCCAATCACGTCCAGACCGACGAACAACAGCCCTTTCTCTTTCAGTGCGCTTGAGACCTGCTGGCAAATCCAGAAATCCCGATCGGATAAGGGTTGAGCGACGCCATTGCCACCGGCGGCAAGGTTGCCCCTGCTTTCACCGATTGCTGGAATCCTGGCCAGAGCATAAGGTATGGGGACACCATCTATCATCAGAATGCGTTTGTCGCCGTTAACGATGTCTGGAAGAAAACGCTGTGCCATGATCTGGCGCCTGCCATGTTGAGTTAAGGTCTCAATAATGACGCTGAGATTCGCGTCTTCCGGCTTGGCCCTGAATATCGATGATCCGCCCATGCCGTCGAGCGGCTTATAGATAACGTCCTCATGCTCTACATGAAATGCTTTGAGCCTTGCCGGATCCGCTGACACCATCAAAGCAGGGCAGCATTGTGGGAACTGTGTTGCAAACATTTTTTCATTACAGTCCCTCAGGCTCTGGGGGTTGTTCACGACCAGGGTGCCACTCAGGTGGGCCTGTTCGAGCAAATAAGTAGTATAGATATAGTCCAGGTCAAATGGTGGGTCTTTACGCATCAGAATGATGTCAAGCTCGCGCAATTCGATATCTTTCTCTGCTCCGAACTGAAACCAGTCCTTCGGATTGTCTTCCACGGTGAGTGCCCTAACTCTTGCGCGGCTGACTCCATCATGATGGTACAGATCCGGCTGAGTCATATATTGCACAGACCATCCCTTTTGTTGCGCTGCCAGAAGCATAGCTAGGGTAGTGTCCTTCTTAACGTTGATGGACTCTATGGGGTCCATGACGACGCCGATCTGTAAGGTCATAAGAAATCTCGCGATGGATTTTTCTGGGCGCGCGCTGCCGTGAAGTTTCTCGCCCGGTGAATCGTAGCCTCCGTCGCAGAGGATTAGCGATTCAGAGGGTCTGATTTCAGCTAAACCGACTGAAAATGCACCTTATTTTCCGAGATTTTACCGAAACAGTCTATAATGCAGCTTTTTATGTCGGGAGTTGACCTTGAAGTCTGTGGCATTTTTCTGGGGTATAGCGGGCGTTCTTCTGCTCCTGCTTTTTGCAGTCTATCGGCTAGCGCCCATGGCGTTCGCGCTGACCGAGCGCGAACTGACAACAGGGCAATGGCTCGCGCTTGGCTTTAGCGTCATTTATATGGCCTATGCTGAAGGGTATCGGGGTTTCCACAGAGCCTTCGCCCCAAGGGTTGTGGTTCGCGCACTATATCTAAGAAATCACACTGAGCCACTGCACGTTATCTTTGCGCCGCTTTTCTGCATGGGCTATATCCATGCCACACGTCGGCGACAGCTTGTCTCCATCGGTCTGACTCTGGCAATCCTGTGCTTCATCTTCCTTGCTCGAAATCTGTCACAGCCCTGGCGGGGGATTCTTGATGCGGGTGTCGTAGTAGGGCTGGGCCTAGGTATCCTGTCTATATGCTATTTCTTGATTCTCGTGAAACGGGATCCTGCAGCATTGGATATGCCAGCGGAAATACCCGATAACACCGCTGCTCTGAATGCCCGGCCAGACGGATTAAAGGATCATGACTGAAATGCCTGGCACTTCCGGGACGACGAGTCTGGCGATTGTTGTGACCCACTTTCCCGACACGGCTGCCTTGCTCAAGCTGCTTGGCCAGTTGAATAAGGAAACGGATTTTATTGTCATTGACAATGGCACACCGAACATTCAAGAACTAATCGAGTCGATACAGGTTTATGAAAGATGTATCGAGCTTCGCCAGCTCAAAGAAAACCTGGGTCTGGCCAGAGCGCTAAACATTGGCATTGAGGAAGCCCGTTCTCTGGGGTGCGACTATGTCTTCCTGTTCGATCAGGACAGCAGCTTGTGTGACAAGTTCGTTAGCCGCATGATCTCTGCCTGCCATGATGCTCTGCGTCTGAGTGCGAATGGCATAGCGGCTGTGGGACCCAGAATCATCAACCCACAGACCAATCGTCAGACACCTTTCAAACTGTTTAACCGCTTTATTCTGCGTACAGACAGGCCATTCAATGGATCAAACAGTCATTTTCAGGCAGATTTCCTGATTACCTCAGGGACGTTACTGGTACTGGAGCATCTGGAGCAGGTCGGTGACATGAAAGAGAGCTACTTTATAGATAATGTCGATCTGGAGTGGTGTTTCCGGGCTAATTCGCTTGGCTTCGATCTTGTCGGGACAGATGGCGCTGTGCTGTACCATGCGATCGGGGAGCGTAGTGATAATCCGCTGGTACGCGCTGGGTTGATGGCGCAGCACAACCCCTCCCGCATCTATTATTCCAGCCGCAATCGGACACATCTCTATCGACGAAGCTACTCTCCCCTTGGCTGGAAGCTGCGTGATCGGATCAGGTTTCTTATCAAAGCGAGCTGGCTCGTCGTCTGTTCGCAGGATCGCAGACTTTACTGGCAGAGCATTCGTGCCGGAATCAGCGACGCAAAGTCGCTGAGCTAACCCTATGGCTGAGCCTGCCCGACTGGCAATCTTGCTGTCAACATTTAACGGGAAAGCGTTCCTTTGCGAGCAGCTGGACTCAATTCTCCAGCAGAGCTTCACTGATTTCATTGTAGTGGCCCGGGACGATGGTTCTGAAGACAGCACTCCGGGCATTCTGACTCAATATGCCGCTGCTCACGTAGGCCGGTTCTTTATTCTGCCCAGCGAGGGCGCCAACCTGGGAGCCAAGGCCAGTTTTGCAGCACTCATGAGATATGTTCTTGAGCATAAAAGAGAACTGGGCCTGACGCGCGCCTACATGATGTTTGCCGATCAGGACGATATCTGGGCTGCAGACAAGGTAAAGATTGAATTCAATTCCCTGTTACGACTCGAGCAGGGGAGCGCTGACCGGATGCCCGCACTGGTGCATAGTGACCTTGAGGTTGTTGACCGCGAGGGGAAGCGAATAGCAGCATCCTATATTTCGTATCAAGGCTTGCAAATTCAGCGTGACAGTTTGGTGAACCAGGTCCAGAGCAATCTGGTTACCGGGTGCACAGCCGTGATCAATGAAGAACTTGCGCTCAAAGTGTTGCCGATTCCGGTGCAGGCAATCATGCATGACTGGTGGATAGCAATAGCTGCAGTAGCTTACGGTAGAAGACTTTTTATTGACCAGCCTCTGGTGCGGTATCGTCAACACGATGCCAATGCGATTGGCGCGCAGCCGTTTCTTGCCGTGGCCCCTTCAGCGAAATCTTTTTGGGGAAAACTTCGGGCCTACCAAACCAATCAACATCTGTTTGCAGTGGCTGAGCAGTCTCGCGCCGTCCTGCGGCATCACGGTGGCGCACTCAGTCTTCGTCAGCGCCTCGGGTTAAAGCTGCTGGGGTTTGTCAATGTTCGATTAGGGCCGCTGCAGAGTCTGCTGTTTCGACTGGCCAGATACTTCTGAGCGGTGTGCTCTAATTCGCGGAGGGTTTCGCTGGCTGTTTGACCACTGAAAAAATTGCCTGCCTGAATGTCTCTTCCGAGCAATTTCGGCTGACGGCACTCAGGCCGCCTTCTTGGAGTCTGGCCCACAACTCAGGGCTTCGATAAAGGCGCAGACATTGCTCGGCAAACTGCTGTCCGCTTTCTGCAACCAGTAATTCGGTGTCGTGAGACCAGGTCAGCTGACCTGCCAGCAGTGGGGTCACGACCGACGGCAGTCCATTGGCAGCTGCCTCGTGGACTTTGTGGGGAATGCCGGCAGCGAAGCGTGTCGGTGCAATGAAAACCCGGCAGGAGTCATAAAAAGACTCGATGCTGGCCTGTCGACCTTTGAAGACAATGCGCTTATCGTTGATTTCATTTAATGACGGCGCAGTATTGTCACCGACCACGACGAGTCTTATTTCCGGCTCAGCGGTTCTGATTTCCGGCCAGCACTGTTCGATAAACCACACCAGCGAATCGACATTAGGCGAGTCATCTTCTCTTAGTGCACCGACAAACAACAGGTCTTTTCTTGAGGCAAAGGCATTTGCCGTGTGTCGGGGGCGGATAGCATGTCCGGCAACCACCGTATTCTTGTTTTCATACGCTCTGAAATAGTCTGCTTCATGTTCAGACACCGCAACGACGGCGTCTGCCAGTCTGGCTTTGTGGACCTCCTGTTTGATCGCACTGGTGGTTTCCGCCTCCGATACCGTATCCCCCATCAGCCTACGGTGCATAATTTTCCTTGGCGCGATCAGAGCCTCCGCATCGTATATGACTTTTGTTTGTTGCGCGATTCTCGGATCAAGCATGGCAGCCTGATTGAAAAAATCCATATTGTGGTCTCTGCTTATGATTATGCAGTCGAAGAAGCCGATTCTCGTTTGGAGGAAATCCTGCAGTCGTTCTCTGCCGTGATCCAGCATTACTTCAAAGTCTATGCCGATTTGCGCGTAAATCTCCTGCCAGTCGTCATGAGGAAATTGCAGGGGATAGAATGTCAATCTCACTGGCATGGCCATAAGTGTTTTCAGTAAATGGCAGCTTCTAGGATAGCCAGAACCCATGCTTGGGTAGGGCACTCTGTCATCGATAACCAGCACGTTGTGCAGTCCGGCGGGCGACCTTGCCTGAAGTGGGCTGTGACGCGTGTGGTCATAGAACTGACTCAACAAGTCGTCATGCTTCTGACAGAACAGTTGGCGATGCGCCAGCTGAAGTTCACTGGCTTTATTGATGCCTCCCGTGCTGGCGAACTCGAAGTGGGTGATGATTGCGCGTGGATCATAAACCACCCGCTTGCCGCTTTTTCTAAGCCGGACGCAAAAGTCTGACTCTTCATAGTAAGCAGGGGCAAACGCTTCGTCGAAGCCCTGTAATGTTGTAAAGTCCTTCTTACGAAATAACAGAAATGCACCGGAGCAGTAATCAACATCTCGTCTGAACATATATTCAGGCTGCCTTGGATCGTCGCCACGGCCGTATCCCAGACAGGAGCCATCCTGCCAGATAAGGCTGCCCGCTTCCTGAAGGCTGCCGTCCAGCAACAGGATCTTGCCTCCGACTGCGCCGATATCTTCTTGGCTTTCTAGGGTCTCACTCGCAAATTCAATAGCACCTTGCTCAAGGCGTGCATCATTATTCAACAGCAGCAACTTTTCTGCGGTGGCCAGCGTGGCTCCCTTATTGACCGCTTTGACGAACCCAAGGTTATCCCGGTTTTTGATGAGCTTTGCGCCGCTGATCAGATCGAGCAGCTGAGCTGTTTCGTCTGTGGAGTGGTTGTCTACAATGATGACTTCCACCTCTGAGGTATGTTCAATAATAGACTCCAGACAGAGCAGGCTCAGGTGCGCCTGGTTGAAAAATACCAGCAGGATGCTCACTTTGGGGGAATCTGACTCGGGCAGAACAAGGGGCTCGCCCCGGGCTAGAAAAGCTTTCAGATGCGCTTTCGCCTGCAGGGTGTAGGCCGCTTTGACCGACAGAGGCTCATTGCTTGCCGGTGCGCCAGAGCTTTCTGGCTCGGGCGTGAGCGCTTCAGATAAAGCACCTGTCCGGGGTCGGGGTCGGTAAAGCCAATCCCTCACTTGCCGCAGCGGGTAAGTTGCCCGCCAGAACAGGCTGTTCTCTATTAGAGCATGAGCATGCGCGAGTTGCTTCACCTGCGTGGTCAGCTCCCCTATACGGGTGCGCAGTGCGTGTTCTGATTGCTCTTTCTCTGAATTGAGCCGGTCAGCGCGTTGCTCGGCTGACGCCCTGGCAAGAATTTCTGCACCGTGCTGATTCTCAAGCTGAAGATATTTGTATTCCGTGCTCTGTAGTCGCTCGGAGACTTTGTTGAATGCCGCATCCTTGCGGAGTATTTCGCTGTGTAATCCCTGGATTGTCGATTCGGCAAGATTTTTACCAATGAGGGCATTGAGTTGTTCGCCACTCCATCGGTCTTTCCATTTCTGATAGAGCTTGGCACGGGAGGCGCCAAGAGGCGTATCCGGGCTGTAGCGATTGTCACTGGTCGCGGCGCTAGTCTCCGACTCGCCCCCTTCGCGGTAAAATGCGCTGGTTATGTCGATATGTTGAAAATCACCCAACTGCGTCAGCTGTAGCCAGAAATCCCAATCTTCGTAAATCTTCAGCTCCGGATCGAAGCGGCACCCCTGCAGAAGCACTGACCGCCGAAAGAGCGCGGCGTGAATCGGAATATAGTTATCGCGCATCAGCAAGAGCGGATCGTAATCCTGATTGAAGGCGAGGTCGGTCGGTTCGCCCTGTTCTGTAACCTTTGCTGTCGAGCTGTAGGCCACGATCAACTTACCGTTGTCAGTCAGGGCGCCCACCAGATTGCTGATATGTTCGGAAGCGATCCAGTCATCATCATCCAGAAACAGCAAATATTCTCCGGCGCTGGACTCGAGGCCAAGATTGGCAGCTTCAGGGCGCGACAAATTGGTGCCGGACCCCACTTGCTTTACTGGGTGGGGAAACTCAGGAGGAATTTTGTCCTGTAGATCCGTATCTGCTGCATTGACAAGAACGACTTCGAGTGACGAGTGATCCTGTCGCGCCAGGGAGTCAAGCGCAGTGGCGAGCGTCGGTCTGCCAACTGTGCGGCAGATTACCGAGACTAATCTGTCATTGCCGTCATGAGTGGTGTGACTGGCAGACATACTAAATGCTCACTGATCCTTCGACGGAACCACATGTTTACCCAGCAGAGCGCCTACCACATGCCCGATAAAGTCCAAAAACAGTGTGTCGAGATTGACATTGAAGGTGTCTTCCCGATGATTTCCCAGTGCAAGGATTGCGAGTACCTCACCGTTGCTAATGACAGGACACAAGGCTGTTGAGCGGATTGAGGCAACATCACTCTGGAACAGCTGATCGATTGCCCTTTGATCCAGGCTGCCACAGTGTGTTCTTTTGAGTCTGAATACGTCTTCAAACTCTGCTTTGAGGTGCTCTGAGCTTTGGGTTCGCACTGTCGGAGCGATGTCGAGTCCTTTTTGTTCCACAACGATGAGTTCGCAGGCATCCACATTGGCGTGATTCGACAGCTGATCCTGGGAGATTTCTGCAATTTCTGTCGCGTCTGCTGCTCTCAGCAACGCCAGTACCAGATTCTTGGTCGTATCGAAGAGCTGATCGTTGTTCCGGGAACTCTCGAGCAGATTATTCAGCTTTTGCCTTGCTTCTGTTCCGCGCTCTCTCAGAATATTTACCTGCCGTTCCAGTAAAGATATGGCGCTGCCGCTGTCATGAGGCAACGAAATCTCTGCTAAAAGATCATCTTGTCTGACAAAGAAATCAGGGTTCTGGCGGAGGTAGTCAACAACCTGATCCTCACTTATGGTGTTTGCCTCGCTGTCACTCTGACGCCCGGTCGGAGAAACTTTACTGTTCATCGATTAACTGTCCTCAATAATTCCGTCATAGGCAATGCAGGCCGGGCCCGTCATGACGACTGGTGAATCCTCTGATACTGAAAAAGGCCACTGAATTTTCAAGCGGCCACCTTTCAGGGCAACCTCTACTGTCTCGTCCAGCAAGCCGCTCAGGCAGCCAACCACGGTTGCTGCGCAGGCTCCGGTTCCGCAGGCTAAAGTCTCGCCTGCTCCTCTTTCGTAGACTCTCAGTTTTATCTGGTCGCGCCGAAGGACCTGCATAAACCCGACGTTAACGCTGTCCGGAAAGTCCGGATGAGCCTGAAGGGCCCGTCCTATCTCTTTGACGGCCGCGTTTTCAAGGTCTTCAACAATTATTACCGCATGGGGATTTCCCATTGAGACAGCACCAAATTCGATCTCTAGGTTGACGCCGTCGACGGTCAGAGTGCGATGATACTTGGCGAGTCTTCTGTCTGTGCAAAAAGGCAGGCGAGCGGGTTCCAGGACAGGCTTTTCCATATCGACGGCAATTTCGCCAGATTCTTCGAAACGCAGGGAAAGAACCCTGTTGAGGGTTTTTACTGTCAGCGGGTTTTTCTGGCTGAGGCCTTTGGCCCTTACAAACAGAGCAAAGCATCGAGCGCCGTTTCCGCAGTGCTCTACTTCACTGCCATCGACATTAAAAATCCGGTAATTGAAATCCACATCCGGCTCACTAGGGGGCTCAACCAGCAGAAGCTGATCATAACCGATGCCTAGATGGCGGTCCGCGAAGGCCTTGATTTGCCCGGCTGAAAGGTTTACTTCCTGTGTGACGCCGTCGACAACGGCAAAGTCGTTACCAAGGCCATGCATTTTTGTAAAAGATAAAGCCATCGATTGCCTTCTGTGCTTATTTCGGTAAGCAGCTTTCTAGACTAAGCAGCCCTTCCAGCGATTCCCGCGCTCTCACCAGATGATGTGCTGAACCATCAACCATTACCTCTGCAGCACGAGGCCGCGTATTGTAATTGGAGCTCATGACAAATCCGTAGGCTCCCGCAGACCGAACTGCCAGCAGATCGCCTGCTTCCACACTGAGACTTCTGTCTTTACCGAGAAAATCCGCTGATTCGCATACCGGCCCAACCACGTCATAGACCGCTTCAGGCGTTTTGCGCATGGAGACGGGTATGATTTCCTGCCATGCGCCATACAGTGCAGGGCGCAACAAATCATTCATCGCACCGTCGACAATGGCGAAATTTTTATGCTCAGTGTGCTTGAGATACTCCACTGAGGTGACAAACAGTCCGGCATTTGCCGCGATAGATCGTCCCGGTTCAACGATGAGTACCATCTCCTTACCCTCGAACCGACTTTTTACAGCTGACATGAGTTCGGCGGGAAGCGGTGGCTTTTCCTCGTCATAAGTTACCCCAAGGCCGCCACCCATATCGAAATGGGAAATGGTAATGCCCTCAGCTGCCAGGACATCTGTCATGAGGAGCAGACGATCAATCGCATCCAGGAAAGGCTCGACGGTGGTCAATTGTGAGCCGATATGACAGTCAATGCCGGTAACCCGGATGCACGGCATCTGAGCGGCATCCCGGTAGACACGCAGCGCCGATTCTGCGGCAATACCAAATTTATTTTCTTTCAGTCCGGTTGAAATATAGGGGTGGGTGCCCGCATCGACGTCCGGATTGACTCTGATGGAGATACGCGCTTCAACCCCGTGGGCTCTGGCAACACGGCTGATTCTTTCAAGTTCGGGTTCAGATTCAACGTTGAAACAATGAATCTCTGCCGCGAGGGCCTGCTCGATTTCCCCGACGGTTTTGCCCAGACCCGAAAAAATGACTTTTCCAGGATCCCCGCCTGCTGCAATGACACGCTTCAGTTCTCCGCCGGAGACTATGTCAAATCCGGCGCCCAGCTGTGCCAAAACGCTCAGCACTGCCAGGTTGGAATTGGCTTTTACTGCGAAACATACCAAACCAGAGACTCCGGACAGCGCATCCTGATAGGCGCGCAGGTGACGCTCGAGTGTTGCCCGGGAATAGACGAAGCAAGGGGTCCCATAGGTCTCGGCAAGAGTTGCTACTGAAACGTTTTCAGCAAACAGCGTCTCGCCCTGATAGTTAAAGTGATCCATTGGTCAGTTCCAGTGTCGACTGAGGGGTTCGCTCACCGCGTCCTCACGGGATGCTCGCGGCGGGAGACTCGGGTCGAGTCAGCCCCCCTTTCTGACCGCAGCCGGAAGCAAGACAAGCCAGTAAGACAATACCTGCGTACCAAACAGCAGTCCGATATCGGCGAGATGTTTTCATGTCTGACTGAGCCTCTATAAATGCGTGAACCAAGGCGGAGACTGGCGTACTGGGGAAAATTCCTGTGGTGCGCATTATACCGATGCAGCACTAATAAACACAGGCCCAGACTGTCGAGAGAGTTCTGGATAAAGTTCTGATTTTCCGGATGGATTAGGCAACCGGCGCGGCTCTTGAAAAGTAGAATCAGGGACCCTATATTCTCGCAATACCAAAAGCAGCCAGTAGACATCGCCTGCCCAAATTTCAACTGAGCGGAGGTTGCTACCGAGACAGTGCGGTGACCGGTTTGCTTGTTCTGGATTAACCAACAGTGACTTGTGGACGACGATGATTGAAATAAGCCATCTAACCAAAAAATTTGATCAGTTCGTTGCCGTTGATGATCTCAGTTTTTCGGTACGAGAAGGGGAGGTTTTGGGGTTCCTTGGACCCAATGGCGCTGGTAAATCCACCACAATGAAGGTGATCACCGGCTTTCTAGCGCCTTCCGCCGGAACGGTGACCATCGATGGTCACGACATCAGCAGCGCGGCACTTGAAGCCAAGCGTCTTATCGGATACTTACCAGAGGGCGCGCCGTCGTACGGCGATATGACTACCCTGGATTTTCTACGTTTCATTGCCGAGGTACGGGGTTTTCGGGGTGTTGATATCGATCGGAGGGTTGATCAGGTAATCAACGAGGTGGCCCTTGAAAGTGTCCGCGATCAATCTATCGAAACACTATCCAAAGGTTTCAAGCGACGGGTAGGACTGGCTCAGGCGATCATGCATGACCCGAAGGTGCTCATACTCGATGAGCCTACGGATGGACTGGACCCCAATCAGAAACATCACGTGCGAGCGCTTATCAAGAGTCTGGCGACTGATAAGATTGTAATCATTTCTACCCATATCCTCGAGGAAGTCACTGCGGTCTGCTCACGAGCTGTCATCATTGCAAACGGAAAGGTCGTGGCGGATGGCACCCCCTCTGAACTGGAATCCCGATCGCGATTTCACCATGCGATTCGTGTCACCCTGACTGACAGTCATGACTTGGTTGCTGACCTCAAGGCTGTGCGCGGCGTTGCTTCAGTGGAAGTCGCAGAGGACAACAGGTTGGCTTACACAATATTTGCCGAAGGAGGGGCTTCCATCTTTTCGCAGGTGTCCGAAATCGCTCAGCAGAAGCACTGGCCCATCAGCGAGTTTCACGTTGAGAGAGGGCAGCTTGAAGACGTCTTTAGCAGCGTGACTCAGCAATCGAAGGGGCTTACTAATGGGTAATCTTGGCATTATTTTCAAGCGAGAGCTGAACGGTTATTTTGCCACGCCACTGGCCTATGTGTTCATCGTGATTTTTCTGATCACCAACGGAATTTTCACCTTTGACCTGGGTGGATTTTTTCTAAGGGGTCAGGCAGATCTCCTGCCATTTTTCGGCTTTCATCCCTGGCTCTATCTCTTCATGGTCCCAGCAATTGCGATGACGCTGTGGGCTGACGAGCGCAAGACGGGAACCATTGAGTTACTCCTGACGCTTCCGGTGAGACTTGTTGATGCGGTGCTCGGAAAGTTTCTGGCTGCATGGGTGTTAACCAGTATTGCGCTGGCATTGACCTTTCCTATCTGGGTTACTGTGAACTACTTGGGCGATCCGGATAACGGTGTGATCGTGGCAGCCTATCTGGGGAGCTGGTTTATGGCGGGTGGTTTTCTGGCCATCGGTTCCTGCATGTCCGCCTGCACTAAAAATTCCGTGATTGCTTTTATTCTGACCGTCGCCATTTGCTTTCTGTTTGTCATCATGGGGTCACCGATCCTGCTAAATTCGTTTCCTCCGTGGATCCCTCAGTGGCTGGTTGATGCTTTTTCTGCTATGGGGTTTCTCACGCACTTTGACTCGATAGCTAAAGGTGTACTGGATATCAGGGATTTTCTGTTTTTCAGCGTGTTTATCGGGGCCTGGTTACTGGCCAGCGCCATTGTTATCGAAATGAAGAAAGCCAACTAGGAGGGATTGTGGTGAATAGCAGAGCTCTTTTTTCATCTGCCGGCCTGGCAGGCATTTTTTTCGGAGTGATCGTCAGTGTCATGATAATTACGATGCTTCCCGGTCTGCGTATTGACCTCACCGAGGACAGGCTCTACACCCTCTCGGAGGGAACGCGGAATATTGTGAGCAATCTGGAGACGCCGATTGAACTGCGTTTCTTTTACTCCGAAAGCGCCACAGAAGATCAGCCTCAGATCCGCGCTTATGGCCGCAGGGTTCAGGAATTACTGGAAGAAATCACCTTTGCCAGCGAGGGCAATCTGACTTTGAGCGTCATCGATCCGGAACCTTTTTCAGAAGAGGAAGATCTGGCGACTCAGTTTGGCATTCGAGCGGTTCCGGTGAGTCAAGGTGGTGAATCCATCTATTTTGGACTGATCGCCTCTCGGGTCGTGGATGAGGCCGATTACGATCCACTGGTGTCCCCGGCTGTTGAAGCACTGCCTCTCATTCGTCCCGATCAGGAGCAGTTTCTGGAGTATGAATTCATGAAGCTGATCTCCTCGGTGAATTCGCCAGAGCGTACGGTGATCGGGCTGATTACCGAGCTGGACATTGATGGAGGTTTTAATCCGGCAACGGGCCAGGCGACTTCACCGTGGTTTGTCATGGAGATGATACGGCAGCTCTATGATGTGCGCCGGGTCGACATCAATGCCGGAAGCATTGATGTCGACGTGGATATACTGATGATCGTGCATCCCCAGGAACTTTCCGATCAGATGCTATACGCGGTCGATCAGCACGTTATGAAGGGTGGGCAGGTGATCGTCTTCCTTGATCCTAACGCAGATTCTCTGGTGACGCGGTCCCCGCAGGGGGCGCTCATTCCCGCGGGTATGGGGTCAGACCTTGAAGTCTTGTTGTCTGCCTGGGGAGTCGAATATCAGGACGACAAAGTCCTGGCGGATAATGAACTGGCTCTGCGTGTGAGAATGAGCCAGAACGAGAGACCCATGCCGCATCTGGGCATGGTCGGTGTGCCGCGAGCAAATCTCGATCAGGAAGATATCATCACCAGCCGTCTTGAGACGGTTAATTTCGCATCTGCCGGTGCCTTGTCTCAGTCAGACGGAGCAACTACGACGTTTGAGCCACTCATTCGTTCATCGTCTGATGCGATGCTGATGGATGCAGCGCTGGTCGAAAATATGTCGGATCCGTCGATTCTGTTTGATGAATTTCAGTCCCAGGGGGTTAGTTACGTGCTCGCCGCTCGGGTAAGCGGTGAAATCACTTCTGCCTTTCCAGAAGGCCGACCTGAGATTCCAGAAGACACTGCTTCCGATGATCAGGATGACACGGAGCCAGCGCAGGACTCATCAGATACTGATTCCTCCGATAACCCGGCGATTCCCGAAAGCGATGCTGCCGAGACGCCTGAGGAGGCGCCAGCAGAAATGCATTTGCCGCAAACGCAGAGTCCAGCAAACATTGTTCTGTTTGCAGATACTGATTTCCTGACTGACAGGCTCTGGGTGCAGGTCGCCCAATTTCTGGGCCAGCGGATTCCACAGCCTTTCGCAAACAATGGTGATCTGCTGATCAACAGTCTTGATAATCTTAGCGGAGGCGCTGATCTGGTCAGTATTCGAAGTCGCGGAACTTACTCTCGACCGTTTACGCGAGTCATCGCACTACAGCGAGAGGCAGACGACCGTCTGCGGACTGAAGAAGCAGACCTGCTCAACCGATTGTCAGAGACCGAGGCCGCGCTGGCTGAGCTGAATCAGGATGAAGACGGCAATCCGCTCGGGCAACTGACGCCAGAAATACAGGCCGAAATAGATCGCTTTAACGGTGAAATGCTAGATACTCGCAGGCGGTTGCGCGACGTTCAGTTCCAGTTGACCGAGGATATTGATCAACTGGGCGCGAACCTGAAGGCGATCAATACTGGTCTGGTGCCCGTGTTGTTGACCATTTTTGCCCTACTCGCGCACTACACCCGACTGAGGCGTCGTCGCTCGGCCAGATAGGCAGAGACCGTGTCAGAATTTCCTCTTATTTTCTGTCCGGGGGCGCAGGGGGCAGGTTTACCGAGATGTGGGTTCCTTCCCCCAGTTTGCTGCGAATAATGAGCTCGCCGCCGTGGGCCTGCGCAATCAGTCGGCACAGGTAGAGACCAAGACCGAAACCCCCGGTGTTACGCTGTCGGGCACTGTCGGCCCGGTAAAAAGGTTCACTGATCTGATCGAGATGCTCTTCGGCAATACCTTCACCCCGGTCTATGACCTCAACAATGGCCCGTTCCTCAAAGAAGGAGAGAGCGACGTTGATAGGGAGCCCTTTGCCGTGCCGAATGGCGTTGTTCAACAGGTTGGTGATGAGTAAACGCATGCGGAGACGGTCGATCAAAAATTCCCTGTCTTCTTCCGGGCATTCAAT
>Ga0160423_10001617_pt1 | contig 18888 bp, 15 predicted proteins | sample CRUFie14St8metaG_FD_108191 | JGI IMG/M metagenome (GOLD analysis project Ga0160423, IMG submission 108191) | Marine microbial communities from the Costa Rica Dome - CRUD Field 142mm St8 metaG | ecosystem: Environmental > Aquatic > Marine > Oceanic > Photic zone | place: Costa Rica: the Eastern... | reverse complement strand
GAGCTATTTTTTGGAACATTGGCACTTGTTAATCATGATAAAGAATTTGGCAATTTAACTATTGAAGAATGGGAAAGTGCTTATGAAAAACTATATGGTGGTTTTGAAACTTTAGTTGATACAGTGGAGAATGACGAGGAAGAAGAAGATGAGCTGGAAGATGTTAGCGACAGTGAAAAAACAAAATCCGGTTATCTAAAAGATGGTTTTGTTGTGACAACAAGTGATAGTAATAGTGATGTTGAAAGTGATTGTGATACTGATTCATTTACAGATGATGACGTAGAAGAAGCTCAGTATGAATTTAGTGATGATGAAAATTAAACATTATAATAAATTGATTTAGATTAAAATTATTATAATGTATTAAAAATGCGAACTATTGGGAATCCAGAGGAATTTAACAGCCGTATGGTTGAGATTATTAATTCGACTGTAAATAAAAAGAACGTTAAATTAGATAATATTCGCCGTGCAAGTAATATACAAAAAAGTATTTTAAATTATTCACGAGATGAGGCAGACAAACGAAATACTATTAAAAGATGGGATAATCCATACTTTGTATTGATTTACACCGATAGACTAAAAACAATATTGTATAATTTAAAGAACAGTGATTTAATTGAAAGAATTAATACTAAAATGATTAAATCACACGAGATTGGATATATGAGTCATCAAGAAATGGATATTGAAAGATGGACAGATATGATTGAACAGAAAAGAAAGCGAGACAAATGTAAAACACAATTAAATGTAAATATAGAAGAGGGAGCTTTCCAGTGTAGACGTTGTGGTTCAAAGAAAACTACATATTATCAAATGCAAACCCGGTCGGCAGATGAGCCAATGACAACCTTTGTTCAGTGCACAGAGTGTCCAGCCAGATGGAAATGTTAAAAAATATAATGAAAACAAAACAATAACAGCCAAACATAAAGAGAATGATTAACAAAAGAATGATTAACAAAAGAATGATTAACAAAAGAATGATTAACAAAAGAATGATTAACAAAAAAATATTAATGAAACTATTGATATTTTTTTATGAATCATTTTATCTAGTTATTTTTATCTAATTATTTTACCTAATAAGAATTTCAAGGTCTTGTAGCATCCAATATTCACTTGCTCCTGACCATAACGGTCTTCTAACAATAACTGGAAGAAGTTTTTGTCTAATTTCTTCTTCAGCAATAGATTTATTATCAATATGTCCTTCACGAGTAATATAGCTCGTATAACCTTGATTAAGTTGAGCTACTCTTTGTCCTAAAATTTTAGTATATTCATATTTACTCATACATGGTTCAGTGCGATGTAAAGAATCAACAACAATTTTATATTTATTTCTAACAACTTTGATAAGGTTTTTCAGTTCATTATTATTAACTTGAACAGTTTGAGGATGAACAAATGTAATATCATCACTAAAATTACTTTCTAATTTCTTAAAAATATCTTCACTATATTCATCATCTTCATCACTCTCTAAAATATCATCTTCATCATTAAATTGCTGACCCTCACTAATAATTGCAGTTGATTCTTCTGCTGAAATTAAATTTTTTGTAGAACTGCGTTTAGATTTACTTTGTATTTTTTCTATAGGCGCTTCTTCATCAATATCTTCGTCAATATCGTCGTCGTCATCATCATCATCGTCTTCGACATCATCAACTTCTTGTTCTTCATCATCATCTTGTTCTTCATCATCATCTTTTTCTTGTTGAATATCATCCTCTTCTTCAGGATTTTCAGTCTCTTGAATATCTTCTTCAGGGTTATTCATTTTTTCAATGTCGCTCATTTGTAATATATATATAGTATTTATTTATTTCAATTATTTATTTCAATTTTTTTAAAATAAATAAATTAATTATCATTAGATTTCCATGTCTTGTCACAATGAGTGCACATGTAAATATATTTTAATTCATCATCATTATATCGAACATAAAGAATATCTCTCTCAACTCTTTTTTCAGGGTCAGAATTATTACAAGGACAATCTGGATTAGGACAAGGAATACTTGTAATTCGTGGAACAGTTGGGTCAAGCTTAGTGTATTCATTAATGTAATTACTAAACGATTGAGTAGTTCCTTTAACTTGAATTTTAGATACTGAAAGTTTTTTAGTCGAGAGCTCAGTATCTTCAAAACCACAATGTCTACAGTAATGAATTAATTCTTTTTCGCTTTCGTCCAATTTAATGTAATACATATTCTCACACTTCTTACAAAAATGCATTATATATAATTACAATATTTATTTTAAAATCAATTTTTTTAAACTAATAAAAAAGTATGATGAAAATTAATTACAAAAGCAACTTTTCTTTCAAATTCGTTAATGATTTACAAATTTTTTTATAATCAACAGTTGTTGTCATTTTATAAATACCAACAGTTAATAATTCGATTTTTTCTTTTTTATCTAACGATTTTGCATATTTTTCTAAACGGTCGATATTTGTTTTCAGATATTCAATATAATTTTTATGTAAATCAAAAAACTCATTAGGTATATATTTATTGTCTATAAACTTCAAAACAGAGAAGTTTAAATTTTGGAAACGGATAATCTTGTTGTAATTTTCATAATCAGGGTGTCTTGTGGTAACACCAGGCTCATTCAATAATGGATTATTATTTAAGAGAGATACTAAATTCAACAAAATTGTCGAAATATTTTGACAACTAGACCATTGTTCGCCTTGCCAAGTGTTGAGTAGTGAAATACATACTTTTCCATTTTTATATAAATTTGGATTAAAACGTGTAAAACCATCATTTGTTTTATACGTGACCTTCGGTGGTTTGAATGGATAGTCGGGTGGATAAGAAAATTCAAACAAATAACAACCGGAATCATATACTGTATCGATTGGTCCAATAATTAGAGCATAACCTTTCAACATGTCTTTTTGGTCATGTGAATAAAAAATACCGTTATCTTTTAATGGATTCTTATAAATTTGTTTGATGTCGTTTAATAATCGTTTTGCATTCATTGATGGTATAAAAATACTTTCTGTAGATTTTTTTTTATTATTCGTATCAGTCATAATATAATAAAATATTTTTAATTTTTATACTATTTTTTATTTTTATTTATTTAAAAAAGATTGATTTGAAAAAACATAAAAAATATTGATATATAATACTAATGGTAACATCTTCTAAGTTAGACAAATTCTTAAATGGTAATAAATTTTCAAAAGAGTCTGGAGAAAACAAAACACATCAAAGATATAAAAATGATGATATAAAATTACGAGGCGGTGTTTTTACTATAAAAGGTCAAAGAAAGATTGATGAATTTAATGATTTGTATGTCAAGGAAGTGTTAGAAAATGGACATGAGGCATATTTAATTGAAAGACAATTGGAAGATGGAACCGGCCCAATTTGTGTAGATATTGATTTACGATTTGATAGTGATGTTGATGAGAGATTATTTGACAGAGATTTCATCAACGAGTTAATAGAGATATATGTTTCACTTTTGGGTCAGATATTCAATTTCTGTAAAGATATTGAATTTCCAATATATGTGTTTCAAAAACCAGATGTAAATATAATTGAAAGTGAAGGAATTACCAAAGATGGTATTCATATTATTATTGGATTGCAAGCCGACTTTAAAGTTCAACAATTCTTGCGAGACAAGATTATTTACAAAGTAAAAAATGAAGATAAAATTTTCGATATTTTCAATAATCCAGAATGCTCATCACAAAGTTTATTGAAAAATCCTTTCGATGATGTGTTTGATAATGCAATTAGCAGTGGTTCTAATGGTTGGACTATGTATGGCTCAAAAAAACCATTGCATCAGGCTTATCAATTAACAAATATTTATAAAACATCATATCAACATGAAGAGGGTATGGATTTTGACAGTTTGGTTGAAATTGAAGAAGTTGAACTCAGTAGTTTTGATGTAAAGAAAAATTTCTACAAATTGTCTGCAAGATATCCAAATAATCCCCGTCTTGATATCAAAGAATCGGTAAATCAAGAGATTATGAATATTCATAGTAGTAAAAAAACACGAACACGCACAACAAAAGTGAAAGTTTCTAATACTGTTATCCAAGTTGATAGTATTGATAAAATTAAAAATAACGCTGATTTACAAGCGTATCTTAATAGATTTCTAGAAAATTTACAAATGCAAGACTACAATCTGAGAGAAATTCATGAATACACAATGGCATTACCAGCTAAATATTACGAATCGGGAAGTTATAATCTCTGGATTCGTGTTGGATTTGCTTTGGCAAATACTGATAAGCGACTTCTTATTACATGGATTGCTTTCAGTGCAAAAATGAAAAGTTTTGATTTCAGTTCTATCTCAGAACTGATTGAACGATGGGAAGGTTTCGACTCTGATGAGAATAATAGAGATAACTTAAGTTATCGTTCCATCATTTATTGGTGTAAAAATGACCCGGAATCATCTAAAAATTACAAAGTCATCAAGGAAAATTCAATTACAACATATTTGGTTGAATCTATTAAAACGAGAAGTGATTATGATATTGCTATGGTGTTATTCACACTATATAAAGACAATTATGTCTGTATTAGTATCTCAAATAATATTTGGTATGAATTTAAAAATAATCAATGGCGTGAAATTGATAGCGCTACAACACTGAGAGGCCATTTATCAGAAGATTTGCATGGTCTTTATGTAAAAGAGATTCAAGTTTGTGTGCATAAATTAAGTGAAATTACTAATGATAATCCAAAGGCTGATGAACTCAGGGATAAATATGAGAAAATGATTGATAACGCGATGAAAATTTGTGATAAAATCAAAGACAATAGCAAGAAAAATAATGTTATGAGAGAATGCGCACACTTATTTCACAATTCAGAATTCATTGAGAAGATGGACCAAAATCCTTATTTACTTGGTTTCAAGAATGGTGTAATTGATTTTAAAGAGAAAATATTTCGGGGTGGCCAACCAGAAGACTACATTACAAAATCAACAAAACTAGATTATTTAAAGAAAGAACAAATTAAGGATTATGACCGTAAAAAAGCTGAGATTGAAAAATATATGGAGTCCTTATTTCCTATTAAGGAATTGAGAGATTATATGTGGGAGCATTTGGCATCTACTCTTATTGGCATTAATCATGACCAGACATTCAATATTTACACTGGTAGTGGTAGTAATGGTAAAAGTATTTTGGTTAATTTAATGGAAGAGATTTTGGGAGATTACAAAGGAACCGTTCCATTACAATTGATTACAGATAAAAGAAGCTGTATTGGTAAGGCATCGCCTGAAATCGCACAATTAGTCGGTATTCGTTATGCAGTTATTCAAGAACCTTCAAAGGGTGATAGTATTAATGAAGGTCCTCTAAAAGAAATTACTGGTGGAGACCCACTTACTGGCAGAGCTCTTTACAAAAATACGATTACATTTGTTCCACAGTTTAAATTGGTTGTATGCACAAATACACTTCTAGATGTAAAAAGCAATGATGATGGCACTTGGCGTCGTATTCGTGTTTGTGATTTTATGTCGAAATTTGCAGACGATGTAAACTCACCTGAATTTGCCGACTATGAATATGTATTTCCAAAGGATAGATTGTTAAAAGAGAAAATGCCGGCATGGAGACAGGTATTGATGCATATGCTTGTTGAAAAGGCTTTTGAAACTGGTGGCTTGGTAAATGATTGCAATATTGTTAAATCTAAGAGTGATGAATACCGTATTAGTCAGGATTACATTTCTCAGTTTATTGCGGAGAAGATTGACACATCAGACCCATATGGTAAAATTACCAAGAAAGAAATTTCGGCAGCATTCAGTCAATGGTTTACTGCTAATAATAGCAATAAGCCTCAACCACCACCTAAAGAGTTGCATTCTAAATGTGAAAAATTATTTGGAAAATACAATCGTTTTTGGAAAGGTTGTTCAATTAAAGAAGAAGATGATACTGAGTCATTCGATGTTATTGAGTAAAATAACACACAAAATAAATATTATAAAAAATTTTTTATAATATTTTAATAGTTATTATTTTAATAGTTAATAGTTAATTTTTAATAGTTAATTTTTTAATTATTGTTAACACGAGAATAATGTAAATATATATCATCATCATTTGATGTTGTTAGATTAATTTCTTGATTGTAAATATTTCTATATGCATTTACCGGAGCAAGAGTAAATATATAATCTAATAAGCCTAAAATATATTTCATAACATAATTTATTAAAAATGGATATAATATAACACCTATTAAAATTAAAATTTCGACTCTAGATTTATATCTTTTAGCTCTAATAAAAAAAACAATATATATAAAAGTAACTATAATGTAAATAGTAAATATTGTATCTTTAATTTTTTCAATATTATTTACATAGTCAAGATTGTATAATGCTTTTCTTTTATTAGTAAGCGATATACCACTAATGTCACTTATTTTTTTTTCAAGGTCTTCATTTTTTAATTTATAATAGTCGTTTACATTTAAATTGCTGCGATTAGCTAAAAGTTTATGTAATTCTATTGCTTCATCAACATCCTTTATTTTTATATCATACTCGGTTTGTAAATTATCTAAAATAGCCGTTTTTTTTGCACTATTAATCTCTTTATATTTATTTTTTTTTTCTTCCTCACCAAAAGTATTTAAATACGCTAAATACTTGGTTTCTACATCATTATTACTGTTTTCCTGTGTTGTTAAAGCATCTTTGAGTTCATCAAAAGCATCTCCGTCTGTATTTGCTTCATTATCAATTGCCTTAGCTGCGGCTGATGCAGCTGTTTTAATACTGTCGATATATGCTGAAAAACCTGACATTTCTATATTAATATTATTAGAGATTATAATATAATTATGAAATTACATTATAATATCATTACTTTTATTATTGAGTTGAAGTCCATTGATTACTACTAGAAACTTCATTAACATTTCCATTTGAATCTGTAGTAGTTTTATGTATAGGTGGCGATTCCCAATTAATAGTTTTAGAACTTCCATCTGTGCCAATAGAGCCAGTATGTGTGTCCCTGTTGTTTTCTACTTGACCCGGTTTAAGTTCAGGTGTAAATTCAATAGTATAATTTCCACTATCCTCATTAATAATATAAGTGCCCTTTATGTATATACCATGCATGGTGCCAGAAGTTTCTCCAGTTGGCTGTAAATTTACTTTTGTAGTTATTGTATTTCCATCAGGGTCATCATGAGTATAGTTAAAATCCCCACTTAAACCATGACTTGGTAATGTTACGCATCTAGTATTATTCCAATAAGTCCCATTACTACAACAACTAGAACCACTACAAGTTGCGGTATTCCCTCCTAAAGCAATTCCTTGGTTACTATCAATCATACTTCTTTTTAATTTATCATCTTCCATTGTGGGAGGTGTATTATAAAGCCATTCGTAATTATCAAAGTTGATATTATTTCTCCAATACATATCACTAATTCGAGATACTGTCATAAAGAAAGCAATAACAATTATTAATAAACTAAGTCTAAAATAGCTTGTATCATCTAAAATCTCTTCTTTATTTAACATACCTAATATTACAAGAGGGATACAAAATGCAAAAATAATTTTAAATATATTAGTATAAGCATCATATTGCTTACTGTAATAAGTATTAATTTCAACCATTCGTTTTTTACTGTCTCTTTCACTCAACATATTTGCATATGAAGTTAAAGCATCTTTTTTTTGTTGCTCAGCAACATCTAATGCCTGATTAGTGCCACTTGCTGTAACTATTTGTGCGTTTTCTAAATTTTGATAACTAATTAAATCATTAACACACCTTTCAACTTCTTGCTCTCTATCATTCATCGCGATTTTTAAATCACTTTTTTCGTTATTAGAACTTCTCAACTTTGAATCATAATTAGAGTCATTATCTATAAGATGCTGTGGAACTGTAATAGATGTTGGTAATGATTCGTTAAATGGACCATCTGTATTCTCTCTATCTAAAGCCAGTTTATATCTTTCTGTATAATATGCCTCTTCCAATATTGCTTCATTTAAGTTTTGTTTATCGCAACTCATTTATATTATATTGTTATTTTTTTGACATAATATAGAATTTATATGAAAGAATTGAAATTATCATTACACCCCAAAGATACATCCACTGTTTTTTTGATGTCACATCTAATAATGTAAATTCTTGCTGTGCATCAAATGTTTGCGACGAATTAAAATAATTCTTAATTGTATTTAAAATCTTTTCTGTATGTAATTGTTCCGCTCTTTCATACAATCCATTTTCATGATCTTCAGTTTTATGTCCTCTTAACATATAAGCATCAGAATTTGGTCCTAAGCCATGAACGGGTATCCCACAAACACCATTGCCATCACTACCATGACATTCATCTTCGTCTTCATGTCCTTCAATAATATTACTTGTATCGCCTTTAATTTTTTTCATAAGTTTACTAGCCATATTTGTAATAATACTGAGATTATTTTTATCGTTTGTAAAAGCACTAATTACAGGAGGATTACTTATAGCGGTTAAAATCGTTTTAGCATCACTACTATTCTTTCCAATTTGTTGTGATTTATTCATAATATTTTTTTCTCCTAATATTACCTTTTCATTGAGTTTGTCATTTAAATTATTTGCATTAGAAACTACGTTATTTAAAGTATTATTTGCATTAACTAAATTACTGAAATCATGGTCAGTTTGCTTTTCATTACATGTATAAGGATTATCATAATCAATTCTTAAATTATTCCATTCTTTTGAAGTGATTTCATTATGTTTAATATTCGATATATTACATGTTTTTTCAATAGTATTCTTATCTTTAGCATCATTCATGTAAAAAATCCTTTTACTATCTGTGGCACTTAATTCATGAGAAATTCCTTCCCGGTCAATGTAAGCATTTTTTCCTAGATTATCTTCTTGGAAACGCTCGGCTTCATAAAATGCAATAATATTTCCATTTCCACCACTCTTAAAACACTTATCTTGTGGTCTTGGATTAACACTATGCTTATATATTGCATTAGACCATGAACCACCAACTTGATAACCTGATGTGTTATCTCTCTTACAATTATTTGCACCACCATATTTTTTCCACTCACGATTTTTATTAATATGGCTACAGAAACATTGTCCTCTAGCTGGATTACCACTTGCATATTGAAGAGCCCAAACACTATACCCTCTTTTAGTGCAGTTTGTTTTACAGCTTTCAAATGTCAACATGCTAGAACTATAAATTCTAGACATAGCACGAGTTCTTTTTCTTAAACCCCATGGATTGTCATACCAGTCTCCCCAGCACCCTAAATAATCTGGCTCGCTTCTCCATTTATTAAAAACATAATCGTCTTGCAAATCAGCACTTAATAATATGCATTGACCTCTCGTTTTTCCATCACTTTGTTTTTTTGCATTTTTTATGCCGTAATATTTTATTCCATTCTTATTATAACTATAATCATTTATACCTTTACCTAACATTTCACTTTCGGAGAATTTTCCTACAGATGCGGATGCATAGTTCGAATTTTTTTCACTTGCAATTTTTCCACACTCTTCTACTGTTTTATTTTCAATAATTGTTCTTGGACCCAATCTTGTATCATCATGATAACATGATATGTAAGAATTTTTTGTATCTGGATTTGTTACTTTTACACCATGACGATAATTATCTTTATTTAATCCAACATAAACAAATGTATCTTCCATACCACATGGGTGAAATTCACTCATTGTGTGGTCTAATACTTTAATGATAGTTGCATTTGTTTTAGTTGATGCTCGACCATCAATTGTTGAAATTAAATAATTTCCTGTAAATTTGTTATAATTATAATTCTCGACATGTTCAAAATTTATATTAATTGGCTTACTATTACATGTTTTTGACATATTATTCATTCCGCCATTTTTTTTTATTGCGTCGCCAAAATTTGTAATGTAATAAATGTTACCATCTGAAGAACCATTATTGTTAATTTTAACCATCTTTCCACCATATTTGCTTGCAAAGTCTCGAATTCTTTCACGATTAAATTGAAATTGAATACTAGCATCAGCTTGTTTTCTGCTTGATAGTAGTGTATTGAGTAATTGATTTTTTTGATAAGCTTTGTCAGGTGTTAGTAAATTATAGTTTTTATATGTAGTTGGGTCATTTATATCTACAAAACTATTTGAAAGAATTGTGCTTTCATTCGTAATATTTTCAATTATTTTTTTATTGTTAAAATTTTCTTTTTTACTTTGTTTTACATCTGCATTTAATGATTTATCAATTTCAGATAATAATTTTTTATTCATACTTATATTAATTGAATAAAAAATTTAACTCTTCATGAATAAATATAAATTATAAAAAAGAATAAATAAAATTAAAACAAAAGTAATATCATATAGAGTCTCATTATTAACCATTATAGTTGTTATAAATAAAATTATAAAAAGAGCCATAACAACTAATTTAGTTAAAGCGCTAAATGTGAATCTTTGTTTAATTTCTAAATCAGCATTAATTGTTTCTCTCTCATTTTCAATATCAGAATTTAGTTTATCAATAGTTGACAAATTAAGCACTAATTTATTCAGTTTTTGTTTTTGTGTTTGTAAATTTTGATTAATTTCGGTATTACCTAAACTAGAATAATCACCTTCTAAATTGATTTTTTTATATTCACTATCTTCTAATATTCTATTTAAGCATATTGAACTAATCTCACCATCATTAAAATCGAGTCTATCGTTGCTATTTCTCGTAAAACACTCCGGCCTACTTCTATATTTAATCCAATTACAATATTTTTTCCCTATTTCTGTATTTGGATTGATACAATCAATGTTAGTCATTATATAAAATCATAATAAAAAAATTATTTTCCTGATATTATTTTACTTGTTGATGATTGAGCTTGTTCGGCTACATTTTTTGCGGTATCAGTTGTTGTTTTTACAGCATTCTGTATTTCACTAACAGTTATTGGACTATATATTTTATAAATAAGATATGAAACAATCAATATTCCACAAATTAAATTAATACTAGTGCTAATTAAATTATTATAATTTTCGTTTTGTGTTTTGGCTTGGATTATTGCACCGTGAATTTTGTCTTTATTTTCAGTGTAAAATTTTTTATTTTCTTTATATGCATCTATAATATCAGTATCAGTATTAGTATCAGAAACTTTGTTATTATTAGATAAATTATTATTTGTGTTATCAATTTCAGTTTTTAAATCTACCAAGCTGACATCAACAATATTTTTTAAGACTTTTAAATGTTTACCGGTATAATCTCCATTATCTTCAATTCCAAGAATTTTTTTATAATCATTAATTCTTATAAAACCAGTTGCATCATCAGAAATAGTATTATTATCACTATTTCTATTAATTTCATTATCAAAGTCTGTTTCTATTTCTGATTTTGTAATGCTCCAATCTTGTTTTATTTCACCTATTTTCCCATCAAAAATTTCAACTTGTGTTGTCATATTAATATATATTTATATTATCTTTTACACACATATTCTGTAAAAATCAGATGTAATAGAAGTTTTACTAGAACGAGTAATTTTACAGATTTCTTTTGGTCGCATAAGAAGTGCTAAAGCAACTGGGTCGAATCTAGATATTTCTGGTATCATGCTATCATTAACAATATTAAATCTTTTTTTAAGTTCAGTAATTTCATCTTTGTTAAGTATTTCATGTGTTGGAACATATTCATGGTCGAAAATATTAAACTGCAAAGTTTTAATTCCACGAACTGTAATAAATATTCCTTCATTTTCCCAAATACTTTTTATGATGCCATTAATTGTATCATTTGGAATATCCTTTATAATAATAATTAAGGAATCATTCTTCTCTAAAGTTTTTTCAATATTAAATAAATCATCAATGATTTCATCAATATTATTTTGCCTGATTGTTTTTCCAAGATGATATTTAATATAGACTCTTTTCTTATTTTCATTTTCATTATTGGTTTCTAACAGCATATCTAATTGATTTTTTGACATCATTGTATTTACTTCTGCAATTCCAAATGATTCATATGTTGAAGTATCGTATCCAAGAACATTTAGTTGTTTCAATAAATTCTGACGAGAAGTATGAATAACGCGAACATCATTGTCATCACTCATGTCTTACTTATAATATTATATTATTTATTAAAATCAATTTTTTTATTCAATTTAATAACAAAAAATTTAACCCCAAAAATATATTAATTAAAAAAATTTAAACTCTATTTTATATTTACATTATGGACTCTTTACAAAACCAACAGTCTTTAAAAGTCGATATTTGTTGCGGTCTTGCATGGGGCGACGAAGCAAAAGGAAAAATAGTATCTCAACTAGCATCAAGTGGAAAGTATAATTTTGTTTGCAGATGGGCTGGAGGACATAATGCAGGTCATACTATATATAAAAATAATATAAAATATAAGACACATCTTATTCCTAGTGGTGTATTTTACAATGTCATGTCAATTATTGGACCAGATTGTGTCGTCGAAAAGGACGCATTTACAAAAGAAATTAATTATTTAAAGGAAAATGGTTTTAATGTAAATCTTATCAAGATTTCACCTAAATGTCATGTGGTAAATCAAGAACATTTAATTGAAGATAGGAAAAAATATGTTGGAACACAAGGCAGCACTGCAAAAGGAATCGCTCCATGTTATAGAGATAAATATGCACGTTTGGGTAGTCGTGTAGGCGACCCTGAAAACATCGAATTTTTCAGAAATTATATATGGAATGAAAGATTACATGGAAATGTTTTATGCGAGGGAGCACAAGGTTTCTGGTTAGATATTAATTATGGAAATTATCCATATGTAACATCTAGTAATACCCTTCCATATGGTGCTTGCAGTTTAGGGTTTCCAATGCAGTGTGTAGAGAATGTTTATGGAGCGGCAAAAATATATGATACACGCTCAGGATTAGACCCAATATTTCCTGAAACATTACTCGATGATAAATTTCTAACTGAACTTGGAAATGTTGGTAAAGAATATGGTGTCACAACTGGAAGGAGACGTAAAGTAAACTGGCTAAATCTAGATAAGTTATGTCAAGCGTTAGTTATAACCGGAACAACATGTTGTATTATATCAAAAATTGATGTGGTTATAGAAACAAAAATGTTTAACTTATTTCATGATGGACAGTTGCATACGTTTAAGTCGTTTGAAACAATGAGAGAATATATTGATAATGTTTTATTCATAGACTGTCCTCTTTTAAAGACCGTATTATATTCTAATGATGTTGAAAAAGTAGATGGTTTATAATTAACCTATCTGGATAACTTTACTATCTCCGCCACTTTGTCCTTCATCACCACCAATTTGTCCTTCATCTCCACCACTTTGTCCGTCATCACCACCACTTTGTCCTTCACCACCATCTAATGAAAAACCTCCTTTGAATTTAAAAATATCACCTCCACTCTGTTTTTTACCACCACCTTGATTAACGGGAGCTGAACCAATGTCGTTTCCCCCGTTAATTACATTAATTGTCACCGGACTCATTGGTGGAAGTCCTCCCATTACAGGTGGCATGTTTGCTGCAACAGGTAAAATACCTACACCTTCTCCACCACCTTGTTGTGGTTGTGGCTGCTGCTCTTCTTCTTGAGGGGCCTCAGTATTAATACCTAATAAATTTTGCACTCCAGCAGATGCAGTTTTTGCGATATTATCTGTTGCACTTGAAACTGCCTCTTGTGCACTCTGCATTTGTGTGTTAATATTATCTCTTACATCAAAAGAAACATTCTTTTCATAAGCATCACTAACTGCATTTAAGGTAGTCGTAATAGGTTTATCAGTCATTGTAGGAGGTTTTTCTTCGACTTCAGGTAATATTTCATCTTGAATTTTATCAAGAGAGATTTCTTCCATATCTTCGTCATCTTCTTTAGGCTCATCGGCATCTTCTTCTTCATCATTCTCTCCAATATCTTTAACAGGAAGTTCATTATTATCGTTCTCATCAAACAATTGTTTGTTTTCAAGTGCTACTTTAGTATAATCAACATTTTCACTATGCAACAATTTATCGATTGTTTTAGAGTAAGATAAGTTTTCAATCTGGTCAATATTATCTTCAGTAATAATTCTCATATGAACACCCATTGCTGTAAGCTCTTGCATTAACAATTTGAGACAGTAAGGAATCTTTACAATACTAAAATCACGACCATACTTAGTTACATTTACAATATTGAGTTTATTATCAATATTTCCGGTAAATTTAATGGGTCCATCTGCCATTGGACTAATAAATAACTGTTTAGGCTCGTTATATATTGCAATACAGCCAGTTTTATTACAAATTGCAACCTGATATTCATCACCACGTTTCATCATAGATTCTGTTAAGAAACTAGTTACACCATGAGCAATAAGACCATCTCTCTCCATTTCACCAACACGAAGACCACCGTCATTTGCTCTTCCCTGAACGGTTTGTCTCGTCATTAATGTTCTCGGGCCTCTTGCTCGGTAATTAATCTTATCCTTTACCATGTGTTTAAGCCTCATATAATATGTAGGTCCTATGAAAATTTCAGTCTTCAATTGTTCACCGGTATAACCGTTATACATAATTTCATTACCAGTAGAATTATAACCTGCTTTTGTTAATAATTTACCAAATTCTTCTATTTTAGAACCTTTATTATTAAATGCAGTGCAATCACCAAATGCACCGTATTCTAATCCTGCTTTACCTACAACAGTTTCAATTAACTGACCGATAGTCATTCTAGATGGAAGGGCATGTGGATTAATAATAATATCAGGTTTTAAACCATTTTTAGTGAAAGGCATATCACATTCCGGAATGAGTTGTCCTACCGTGCCTTTTTGACCACAACGACTACAAAATTTGTCGCCAATAGCAGGAACTCTCTCTTCGCGAATACGAACCTTAGCTAATCTGAAACCTTCTTCTTCTTCTGTTATAAAACTTTTATCAACAACACCAAGTTGTCCCTTTTTAGGAAATACTGAATCGTCAACGAGTAAGCCAGGTTCAGATGGGTCATTTTCAACCTTGCCAATAACAACTTTTTTGTCATCCATCACCGTATTTTCTTTGATAAGTCCATGTTCATCAAGTTCGCTGTAATCATAACCAGGTTTTAAACCAACGGCGCCTTCGGATACAACCGGAGAGAATCTATTATCGACATTTGAATTGGCGACTTTCGTGCTGGACTCTCTGCTTTCATACATATTAAAATAGGTTGTTCTAAATAGACCACGTTTTACTGAACCTTCATTAAATAATATAGAATCTTCTACATTATAACCACTGTAACATGAAATTGCAACAATTACATTCTCACCATATGGGTGTTCTTCATTATTGATGTATTCCATATATCTACTTTTAATAAGAGGGATATCACCATTATTCAATATGACCCCCATTTTATCAATTCTGTTTTGGTAATTAGAGTGATATAATGAAACGCCTTGTTTACTTTGACCACAAGAGAAAAGGTCGCGAGGCAGCTGGTTATTTTCAGGATAAACAACTTGATTGCCCATAACACCTAATATAAGCGAAGGGTGAATTTCACAGTGCGTATAACGATTATTTATATAACTGTCTTGTTTATTAACACTAATAAGAGAAGTTTCAGCTTCTTCTGAATCAATAAAATCAAGTAGTGCTTTCTTGGAAAAGAGAGAATCAATGTTTTTATCATCATAAAGTTCTTTAGCTGAGTAAAAAGTATTTATATCAAAATTATCAGGTTTTTTATGACTACCTGTTAGAAGATTACTCCACGATAAATTATCAGAATATTTATCATAACTAGGATTTCTATCACTGTCAATGTAAAAAATAGGTCTGCAAAGTCGCCCACCATCAGTATTAATGTAAATAATATTTGCTTGTATATTCCATGAAATACTTGTTTGGACAGGAATAAGAGAGATACGACGATAATTTTTAAAAGTTTCAGTAAATAATATAGGGTCGTCAATACTACCTATCCAATGACCATTAACAAAAATTTTAATCATTTTACTTAATTGTTTCGTTTTAAGTGTGCGCAATTTTTTAACATTAAAAGTATTATATAAGAGAGAAATAAGAGGTTCTTTAGAGTATCCGGCAGTAATATGTGTCATCATAGCCATATGTTTATGCAAACCAACATTGCCACCATCAGGTGTATCAACCGGGTCAATCAATCCCCATTGAGAGCCATGCAATAATCTTGGTGCAACAATTTTTGCACTTGCATCCATAGAGAGATTGATTTTACGTAAATGTGAAAGAGCACTATTATAAGAGAGACGATTAAGGTCTTGAATAACACCAAGTCTCTTGGTATTTTCGGTTGCTCCCCAGTTTCCTTTAAATGCTTTTTTAAAACCATTATCAAGAATTCTCTCTTTAAAGACTTCTTTATAGTTGTTATCAATTAACAAAGGAAAGTTGCTAGAATAAATTTGTGCATTATAATAATATATCTTATCAAAAGACTTTGCAATTGTATCATTTTGTATTTTCAAATACTCATTAAATAAATTATAAATGAGCGTTCCGGTCATTTCTACTCTTTTATATTTAAAATTATCACGGTCGGTCGGTTTCTTTCCATAATATACTTTTATTAAATTAAAAACAATATGTCCTAGATAATATGCTTTGTCGATAAAATTATCGACACCAATATGAGGGAATAAATAATCCATTAAAATTTCAAGAACATGATTTGATGTTTTTCCTTTAGTAAGACTGGCTATATATTCAATCGCTGCTTTTTGCGTGAAAAAACGGTTAGCATCATGAATAGATGGAATAAAAAAATCAATGTAGTTTTCATTTTCTTTTAAGTCAAGCAAACATGTCTCTATAATTGCTTTGTCTGAAATTACACCAAGAGCTCGCATTAGAATAAATAATGGAACTGGCTTTCTTACATTTGGAATATTAACAACGATTTGCTCATTAGTGTATGTTATATCAGGTCTAACAACACGAACAGAGAGATTTCTGGTAGGCTTTGATGCATCTTCGGATACGGAGCGAACATCAGCATAATGACTGTAAGTTTCGTTTCCTTTATTACTAATGTTAATCATATTGTTTGCAAACTGTTCTTGACATACTATTGCTTTCTCTTTTCCATCTATAATAAAATAGCCACCTCTGTCATTTTTACATTCTCCAGCATTAAAACAAAATTGTCGAGCCATGCCATTTAACAGGCACATATTAGAATGCATCATAATAGGCATTTTTCCTAAAAATATTTTCTCCAATGTCATCGATTTATTTATAGTCTCTCCGGTTTCATTTTTCATAACAAAATCAATTTCAATATCATAATGTATAGTAAATCCATAAGTCATATTTCTAAGACGTGCTTCGTTGGGATACATAAAATGAGTGTTTTCTTCATCAAAAATAACAGGCTTTCCGTAATATATTTTTTTACCTGTTTTACCTCCCATATACATATAACATTGCAAGTCATACTCATTTGTTTTATCATTAAATTCTTTTAGTATCTTAACAGGATTTTTCTCTCTAAAAATGTTAAAAATATCATTCTCATAAAATTTGTTATAAGATTTTAAATGATGGTCTATTAAACAGTAATGATTATCTTTAAAAAATTTATCTATTGTATCCCATTGTAATTCATTCCAATCATTTTCTTCCATTTATATTATAATAATAGTATATTTATTTATATTGTACTATTATTATAGTATCGAAACAATTACAATAATGAAACTATAATTGTATAACTTCAATGCGTCATTTATACTGCACTGCCAGCTAAATCACCGTTAACAATCATACCAGAGACTGATTGTCTTGGTTTAACTCCCACATTCAACATAAACAAACCTAAAATAATAAACATAAGAATATATGGGAATAAAACAATAAACCAGGAAACACTTCCTAAACCTTTCTTACATAACATGTCGAGAACCTTTGTCCAAATAAGAATATACAATGCCTGGCCTACAAAAACAAGAGGAGCTGTTTCAGTCTCACATTTGTATTCTCCTAAACAAAGAATGTTTTGTCCCTCTACTAAGTTTTGAACCATCATTATTAACATTGAAATTGCTGAAATAATAAAATATAAATATGCAGGTTGACATAAAGCTTCAACTGTTTTTTTAACAGATTTCATTATATATTAAAAAAACAAAAAAATTATAATAATGTTTTATAATGAGCTAAAAATGGAAGAGGAGAATCTCCGACAGGATATCCATTAAACATATTTACAGTTGACATTGCTGAATGTGAAACACTATCAGCTAAATTAGTAAATACACTTGGTAGAACGCCAGTGGTTGAGCCACCTTTTTGTCGTCTTGAACGCGTTTTTCTACCATATTTTTTTACACAACTTCTCTTGCACTTTTTTGTTAAAGTATTTAAATATTTTTTTTTATTTATAAAGTTTTTCATAACATTACGAGTTTTATTACATACTATAGAACAAACTTTTTTAACATTTTTATTTGTGTTTTTATTTGTGTTTTTATTTTTTCTTCTCTTATTTGTTTTTCTATTCCGTGCCATATATTATAAAAAAAGATTAAAAAATAAAAATATTTATACTATATCATAATTTAACGACACTTCACTAAATACTTATTCAATATCAACATGAGTTAAGAAATGACGTCTGCAACATGCCTTTTTTATTTTTAATTCATCCATTGCAATACCTTCAGGTGTTTTTTCTATATATTCTTTTGTTAGATACAATACTTTGTTTTCATTAATTCCCTGCTGTAATTTTTTCGCACG
>Ga0160423_10001616_pt1 | contig 18888 bp, 14 predicted proteins | sample CRUFie14St8metaG_FD_108191 | JGI IMG/M metagenome (GOLD analysis project Ga0160423, IMG submission 108191) | Marine microbial communities from the Costa Rica Dome - CRUD Field 142mm St8 metaG | ecosystem: Environmental > Aquatic > Marine > Oceanic > Photic zone | place: Costa Rica: the Eastern... | reverse complement strand
TAGATGAACGTGGACAGCAGTGGACAAGTCAGGCCTTCGCGCAGTGGCTCGAAATACAACGCGACCGTTCGGTGAGTCATGTGGCTTTTGTCTTGGGCGGTCCCGACGGACTCGACGCGGATTTTCTTACATCGGCTCATCGCAGGTGGTCGCTGGGGCACTTGACCCTGCCACATGAATTGGCGCGCTTACTGGTGTTTGAGCAATTGTATCGCGCCCATGCATTGATGGCGGGTCATCCATATCATCGAGAGTAATTTCGTGAGAAGTGCGTCGGAATTGATGAGTTCCGGTTGACGTGTGCACTGAACCTGACTACAGATTTCTGCCATGAAGAGGGTATGGGCCAACCATGAGTAACGACTGGTCAGGAACGGAAAAAATGGAGGCAGGATCGGTGGATTTAAACGAGGCGGCATTGCCGGGCACTTCATCGTCATCCGCCTCCATCGGCACCCCGGGGCGTCAGCCCGCTCAAGTTGTCGTTGTGGGCGGCGTAGAGGATGTGATGGTGTGGTGGACGATGGACACAGCCGCGCTCGCATCTGGTCGAACTCGATTTGATTCGGATGCTCATCTGCATTTGGTTTTGCGAGTCTATATTGAGTCCAAGGGGGGCCGACGCAGTACACATGACCACCGGATCGAACGGTGGAATGGTCATTTGGAAATGAGTCTGCCCAAAAGCGCTCGGAGAGTGGTCGCCGCGATTGGTTTCTTGGGTGAAGAAGGCTTCAGTCATATCGCCCGTTCCGCACCCATTCAACGGCCACGAAAGATGCAGAGTGAAGCCCCGCTTCGGACGAGTCAGAATCGGTACTCGGACGGTGGTGTGTCCCATGGGGATGTTGAAGTCCGTTTCCCAAACGAATTCGCAGCGCGGTTGAATCGCCCCTTCAGTGGCCGTTCGAATCAGGGTCTCAAACCCGAATTGTCTGAGGATTTCGTCTCTGCAAAGAAACATCCTTCGACCACTTGGAAGGCCGCTGAGACCGGGACGTTTTCTCTCTGTATAACCCATGAAATCGGATCGGCGACTGACCCCTGCGAGTACGTCATCGACACGTGTCTCCCAGTGATCCAGCTGTGTCGCACACTGGCGATGGACGGCTGTACTTTTCCCATCGTCTTATCGCTGAATGCTCTCCTCCTCACGTATTTGAACTCCGATGAAATGGTCGAGGATGTACGTCGAGTTTTGCAGCAGAGACTGGCCGAATTGCGACCGGGGGGTGCCATCACTGATGATCCCAAATCAGCATCGCGTCTCGTTCAGCATGAACGAGACAGGGTACACGAGTTGTCCCGATTATTTGACGCGATCTCGGGTGATTTAATCAGCGAGTATCGGCGTTTATCCGAATCTACAGACCTCGAGTTCGCAACGCGCCCCCTTTCATCGTCTGCTCTGACAGACTTGATGGGCGTGGAAGATGCTGTCCGGATTCAGATTCAGGGCGCGGCCTGCGTTTTTCGGCGAATTATGAAGATGCAGCCTCAGGGGCTTATCTTGACAGATGCTGGGTATATGCCGTCTTTCAGTCGTGGCATCGCGGACGCGAAATATCAGTATACGGTCGTGGACGAAGCGGGTTTCCGGGGCGCGACGGCACCCCTTCAAGATGGGGTATACGCGCCCATTCATGGCGCGGTGACAGGTTTGGCAGCGTTTGTCTCTCATCATGATATGCATCGGTGGTCTGGGGTGACGGATGTTAATCCGTTGGCCTTTTATCGGGAGCGAAGTCCTGGGCACTTACCGTCATGGACAGGGGCTCGCTGGTCGGGGGCCCGTCTCACCGACGCGGGCATGATCAAAGCACGCTACGAGATAGATGCTGCCCGGTCGGCTGCGACCGAGCATGCTGCGGGTTGGTGGTTCTTTCAGAGAGACAGACTGCATCGCGCTGCGAAACATATGGATCAACGTCCCCACGGAACCTTGGTGCTATCGGCATTGGAGTTGACACAGGAGTGGGCGGAGGGTCTCTTGTTTGTTGCCGAAATCGCCCGGTTGAGTCATGCCCATACTGGGTTGAAAATGGTGGGTTTGTCGGCGCGCTTGAGGGCGCAGCCCCGTCATCAGGTCGCCTGGCCCGGTCCGGTCGTCAATCCGACGTCCGCCCGTTCGATTCTCCCGTATGCTTTGCCTCGAATTGCGGGTGCTGGGCGGACAATCTCAGAACTCTTGAATCAAGACTTTACCCAAACCGAATCAGCCTACCGTCAAGGCGTCGTCGCTGCGTTGAATGCCTTTGTACTGAGTCACGCAGCTCTTGACGCTGATGATCGAAGTTCCATGGAGAGAATCCGGCAGTATTCCGATGTATTCCGGCGGGCTGTAGATCAGGGCAGTCCCCGGTTCGAGGGGGTCGTCGCAGATAAAATTGCACCGTTTGTCGAAGATGACCTGACTGACTTAGCGCTGATGTAGAGTGAGACGATGCGCTTGGATCCACAGCAAGACGCGGTTGTCCAAGCGGGGCTGATGCCGACCCTTGTGGTCGCAGGGGCTGGCACGGGGAAGACACACACTCTCATCCATCGAGTGGCCTACTGGACCCAAAAGGAACTCAATCCCGAGCGTACCCTGCTCATTACCTTCACTCAAAAAGCTGCGCGCGAAATGCAGGCGCGAGCTCTCCGATTAAATCCAGAACAGAGATTACCTTGGGTGGGTACATTTCATGCCATCGCGGCTCGTCTTCTGAGACGATATGGTTCACATTTGGGTCTCCGTGAAGATTTCCGAGTGGTCACTCGGTCGGAATCCGAACACATTCTCTTTGAGGTATTGTCGAGTACGCAGCACCGGGTCACCATACGCGATGCACGTCGTCTTCTTCGATTACACAGTCTCAGCGTGAATGCTGATCTTCGTTTCATCGACTTACTTCAGTCCCGGCGCGATTTTCAGGATTGGTCACCAGAGCATCTGGACGACATCATGGTCGAATTCTTGGTGTCTAAGCTCGAACGCAATGTGTTGGACTACGATGACCTCTTGTTGTACTGGTCCCAACTCTTCAGAGACGCCGCAGACGTTCGGACCACGATTCAATCTCTTTTCGATGCAGTGTTTGTCGACGAATACCAAGATGTGAATCCCTTGCAAGTCGAATTGGTGGACGCTTTAGTCGATACACACCGGAGATTGACAGTTGTGGGGGATGACCGGCAGTCCATTTATGGTTTTAGAGGCTCTGATGTGGGCGCCATTTTGAATTTTGAATCCCGTTATCCTGATGCCCAAGTGTTGTCTCTCGAGACCAATTATCGAAGTGTTGGGCGCATTGTGCGTCTCGCACAGGAGAGCATTCGCCATAATCATCACCAGCGACCAACCTCTCTGATTGCAGACCGTCCGCCGGGTCGGATACCGGTGTTTCATTCCGTTGCAGATGATGATGAACAAGCCGCCTTTGTTCAGCAGCGTATTCAAGCACTGATTGAATTTGGGGTGCCCTGTGAAGACATCGCTGTGTTGTATCGAACCCATCGTCAATCGCAAGCGATCGAATTGGCGCTCACCGCAGCACAGCTGCCATATACGGTACGCAGTGGGCAGCGCCTACTGGAGACGCCTCATGTTCGCGCGTTGATTCACACACTCGCCATCTTTGTGTCCCATTCAGACCCGTCATTCGTTGCCCCAGGGTTTCAACTTTTCGATGGCATCGGTCCATCCACTGCGTCCGTTTTAGCACAGCGGCTCACCGCCTATGGTTGGCCGCACTGGATGTCTCCAGATCTCTTCCTCGAACAGCCTTCTCTTGTTCAACGACGGTCGTCTATTGAACGGGTCTGGCAGGTCTTAAAGTCGGTGAAGAGTCGAGACTGTGAATCTGTGGTGGCGGTGGTGCACGCTGCCTTGGATGAAGTGGTTAAACCGTGGCTCACGGCACATTTTCCTGACGACGCTTCGCGTAGATACGATGAATGTGTTCAGGTGGTCTCTCGTTTGGCGCCCGATCAAGACCTGATGGACTTTCTCGGTCATCTCGCGCTCGAAGACGCCGATGACAGCACTCGTGGGATCACTCTCTCCACGATTCATCGTGCCAAAGGATTAGAATGGGCAGCGGTTTTCCTCATCGGGATTTTTGATGGTGGGTTTCCTCTGGGCATGAGCCTTGACTCCCCCCATGATTTGGAAGAAGAACGTCGATTGTTTTATGTGGCGCTGACCAGAAGTCGCGAGTGGTTGACGTTGGTTCATGCGTGGGAAAGTGCCTCAGGTGCTGTTCAAATGCCCAGTCGATTTGTCACCGAACTTCTGACGGGAGCATCGGATGTTTTGTCTGTTGAGTCTGAAACAGTAGGACCATCGTTATGATTCAGCGTATTGCCACAGCCGTCGGGCTCTGTTCACTGCTTGCCGCCTCACGCGCCTGGGCTGTTGACGGGCCCACACCACCTCACCATACCTTCGGGGGGCAACTGGTCTTTTGGAGCGGCGCCCTCCTCATCGTGTGGTTCATGGCTCGGCAAATCTTCAAGGAGCAATTTCATGAGCGGAAGACCATTCGGCGATTGGTGAATGAGATTGGACCTTTCTATCCTGAATTGGACCCCCAACGTATCGAACAATGGGTGCGTTTGTGTGCGCCTCATATATGGAACAGTTGGAACTCCAATCAGCCGCCTGCTTTAGATGACTACATGACCACATCGTATCGAGACAGCTTGCTCGATGAGATCCAAACTCAGGCCGACGGATTGGGGCAGCGACACTGTCAGTTGTTGAAGGTCCTCAAGGTACACACCATCGGGATACACATGGTTGGGCCAGGGCCTGCCCCGAAAGACCTAGAATTGATGTTGAGGGTGGAGTCAAAAGTAGACGATGTCACTCGGGACCCGACCGGTCAGATTGTCTCAGGCTCTGAAGGCCCTCGACAAGTTCAACACTTCTGGTCCCTCAGGCATGATGGACATCGTCTGTTCCTCAATGGACTGTGGGAAGCTGAGCGAGATATGACTGATTTAGCCGCTAAACCTCAGCCGCCTGAGGTCAATGTGTGGGAACGTCCGGAGAATTCGGCAGGAACACTCACTTCCTGATACTGTGACCTGAACGGTCATTCGGAGGAGTTTTTCATGCGTGTATGCATCCTTGTCCTTACTCTATGTGCGTGGTCCTGTGAGGGGTCGGACAGTTCATCGGAAATGGACGGAGCCGGCAACAATAACGCCGACATGGGGGTGAACCAAGTGCCGTTTGACGGGCAGGTCGAACCTGTGCAGCCCGATGAAACCATTGACGACCGCTCGTATTTTCCACTCTTCAATGGCGGAGAGTGGAGATATCGGAAGAAAACGGAAAATTGGATGATGCCGCCGGCAGTCTCCGAGGGGGCCCTGACGCAGGTTTCCCGTGGAGACGACGAGGAGGAGTTCACTCGAACGACTGTGGCCTATCTCACCTTGGGCGACGACGATACCCTTGTACGTCAAACCATCACCGAGACTTTTCTACTGGAACCGTCCGACATGCGTGTGGGTCCTGTGGTTCGTTTCAAAGGGATTCGAATCGACGAAAGAACGGCTGAGGGGGATGAGTGGCTCCGTACCACCGAGCGAACGTATCTACCCGCGTACCGATTGCTCTCCGACGCCTGGCGAACAGGAGAATTCGAAAACAGACTGTCGGAACAGTGCAATGTACTCGAAGTCACTACCACGCCCGACTCAGAAGAGCCCCAAGAGACTCGAGGACTCGTCAACGTCGAAGTTTTGACGAGCATGGATCCTCAGGTCTTACCCATGGAAGGTCAATATCGAGAACGTGTCCGCCAAATCGATGTGTCCGATCAATTCTCTGGAACGCGAACTCGAACCTACTGGGTTCAACAAGGGGTCGGTGTTGTCCAATTTAGATTTCAGACCAACAATCAACAGGTCTTCACTTTGATGGAGACGAATGCGGAAGAGTGAGGGCTCGAATTATAGATTCGCCATCCGCCGAATCGCTCGGTGAGCAATCTCCGCTGCGCCGTTCAGGTATGACCAGTCAATAAACTCTGGTGTATCCGTACTCGTGTGGTATCGCGGGTTGCGAAAGTCACCGGTATCAGTGACCAACACCGCATCAATATTTCGGTCCCAGAAAGCCGCATGATCACTCCGGCGTGAATGAGGCCATTCATAGCCTTGAGCGGGCACAGGGATGGCGAGGACTGGAGGTGAGTCGGGGCGTCGAGCATTGACAAGAGCCCGCATGAGTTGTGTTTTTTCCAGCATTCCAATGGCTGCGATGAACTGGCCATCGTTCGGACGCATCCATTGAGGGCTCTTTGCGGGCCAGTTTTGGCATTCCTCAGATGTGCAGGTGGTGCCCAGCATTTCGAACACGAATACCCCTTGAAGACCACGCAAACGATGTGCGTCCATGGCGAAGGCTTTCGAACCTTGCATGCCCTGTTCTTCCCGGTCGAAAAAGACAAAGCGGATGGTTTTTTGGGCAGGCGTGAGGGCAAAGAGTCGAGCCATCTCGAGCACGATCGCAACGCCTGTGGCGTTGTCATCTGCTCCGGGAGAGCCATCCACGGTGTCGTAATGTGCTGCTACGATGAAGTGTTGTCCGCCGGGTGCCGTACCATCTCGGTCGGCAAATACATTTACGCCATCCATGAACGCATGTTGCTGAGGTCCATAGCCCAAGGCCGCCAGGCGGTGACTAATGTATTTGCGCGCGGCCTTTCGGGCCTCGGACGTGTATCGGGGAAAAGAAAGATTTTGGACGTCTTCTTTGAGTTGTTGACGATCGATCTTGAGTTGAGAGTCCAAGTTTTCTGAATCGCTTGGTCCGTTGATGATATCAAATATACGACGCCATTCCGCCAATTGAGCGTCTTGGCGCGCCTGGCCCGAACGGTGTTCCAGCAAGACAGTCCAACCGTATAAAACGGCCAGGAACCACAGGAGAGTGAGTCCCCACCATGAGCGTTCAGTCACTGAAGCACCCTCCTTCCGCCAAACATCTGATCGCTAAGCTTCACTTTTATACCTCAGTCGGTATATTTTTCAGGAGCGATTATCGTACTAACCGGGAACCTTTGGAGTCGTCTAGATGACCTACGCCGTCTATTCCGAGATGACAGTCATTTTCTTTGCCCTCATGCTGCTTGGTGCCGGGGGGGCGTTTGTCTATGCCATTCACATGCGTTTTGACCAGTTAATGTTGGGCAAGCGTCCCGAGCTTCGCTGGGACGAGCTTGGTCAGCGCATACGGAATGTATTCATTTATGTCGTGGCCCAAAAGCGCTTGCCGCGCAATGGCTATTTGTACAGTGGCATTTTGCACATGTTTATCTTTGGTGCGTTCATGGTGCTCTCAGTGGATACCGTGAATTTCGTAACCGAAGGCTTGATCACATCATTGAGCACGTTTGGTTTGATCGAATTCTCCGGTCGATTTCACCTTCCGCTGAGCGGTTCTTATTATCAGGGATTGGCCGACACATTTCGCTTCTTGTGTATCGTTGGATTGGCGATGGCATTCATCAACCGGACGGTGATTAAGCCTGAGCGACTGCCTCTCACAACCGATGCGATGTACACCATCTTTTTCATTTTCGGACTGATGTTCTTTGAGGTCATGCAACAGGCCTTTGATATGGCGATCCAATCCAAAGTGTCTGGCGTGGATGGACCGGGATACATCTGGTTCAGTGGCATGGTCGCCAGTGTTGTTGACGGCATGGCCCTGAGTTCTATGGAAACTGGATATCGGGCCGCATGGTGGTGCCACTTGGCGACGTTACTGTTCTTCACCAACTACGTGCCGTACAGCAAGCACAGTCATGTCTTTGCCGCACCACTCAATATCTTCTTCATGTCCCTAGAGCCGAAGGGCGCGATTCGCAGGATGGACCTCGGGGGGTCCGAAGACGATATCACTGTGGAAAATTTTGTGGTGCCAGAGGGCGAGGGAGACGTCACTTTCACCCTGAAAAACCCCACCGAGGATGGAGCGATCACGCTGTTCGTGGGCGAGAAAAAGTTTCGTCGGTTTAAGTACAACGAAGACGAGAACTCCATCACCATTCCGGAGAAGAAACGACCGGATGCCGGTGCTGAGGTCCGGGCTGAATATGAACCGCCAGCGCCCGCTTACTTTGGTGCACGCAACCTAGAGGATTTGAGTTGGAAGCAACTTTTTGATGGTTTGAGCTGCACGGAGTGCGGACGATGTACGGACAATTGCCCGGCATCTCGAAGCGGTAAACCGTTGAAGCCCATGGATATCATTGTGGATATCAAGCATCACATGGAAGACCGATTTAAGGCGAGGGGTCAGGAGGTTGACCTCGAAGGTGATGAGAAACTGCTGCTGCCGGGTGGTGTCATCGACCCCGATGTCCTTTGGTCATGCACAACGTGTCGAGCGTGCATGGAAGTCTGCCCCGTTGGTAATGAGCACATTCCCGACATTATCGATATGCGACGCTACCTCACGATGAGCCTCGGGGAGGTCGGGCATGGGGGACAATCAGCGCTCAAATCTATGGACAGTCGACGTAATCCATGGGGGATGCCTCCCCGTGAAAGAGCAGCGTGGGCTGAAGGCATGGATGAGGTGAAGCATTGGGATCCAGAGCAGCCAAGTGAATATCTGTACTGGGTAGGCTGTGCTGGCGCCTACGATGACCGTGCGACCAAGGTTACGAAGTCGGTGTCCCGACTCATGCACAAGGCCGGCGTGGATTTCGCAATTCTTGGCAACGAGGAGAAGTGTACCGGTGACTCCGCTCGGCGCTTGGGAGATGAATATCTTTTCCAAAACATCGCTGAGGAAAACGTGGGCATCCTGAACGAATCAGGCGTCAAAAAGATCGTCACGCATTGCCCCCATTGCTTGAACACGCTGAAGAATGAGTACTCACAGTTTGGTGGCGACTACCAAGTGGTGCACCACAGTGAGCTCCTCTCGCAATTAGTGTCCGAAGGAAAGCTCATTCCCAAGGCCGACAATGGCTCGAAGCAACGGGTCGTCTATCACGATTCGTGCTACCTCGGGCGCTACAACGAGATCTACGACCCCCAACGGGACATCATTGATGCGCTCCCCGATGTAGAGCGTGTAGAAACGGAGCGGAATAAGCAGATCGGCCTGTGCTGCGGTGCTGGGGGCGGTCAGATGTGGATGGAAATGGACATCGGTGAACGCATGAACAACATCCGGACCGAAGAGTTGCTTGAAACGCAGCCTAAGGTCATCGCTGTGGCGTGCAATTTTTGTATGACAATGGTGGACGACGGTGTGAAAGGAAAGGGCAAGCAGGAGGATGTGCAAGTGCTTGACCTGGCCGAACTGCTTGCTCAGCGCGTCTTAGACGATGACGACACGTCTGCATCGGTTGAAGGTGCCTCCGACCCGGAATTGAGTGCGGAGGGGCCTGTGGAGCCGGCCAGCCCAACGGTGTCTGAGTAGCCAGTGACCCGTGATCCTTCTTGACCACTGTCGGCCTGGCGGTCTGCACTGCCCTCGAATCACGGCCACCCTGGATGGCATTGGCGGAGCGCTGACTGGTCAGCCCGAGGACTTTGTTGTCGATGAAGTGCCCGCCTACGCCCCGAGTGGGGTCGGTGACCATATCTTTGTGAAGATTAAGAAGCGCGGGTTAACAACGCCGGATATGGTCAGGAAGATGGCTCGCGCGGCTCACTGTTCTGAGAGGGACATCGGAGTTGCGGGTCGCAAAGATAAACATGCCGTCACCACTCAGTGGATTTCCATGCCGGTGATGCCTCACCCCCCAGATGATGATCGCATCGAAATACTCGAGGCGCACCCACATGGTCATAAGCTCCGCCGCGGGCACTTACAGGGTAATCGATTCACGGTGCGGATAGACGGCATTGTGGAGAATGCGCACGAGCGCTTGTCACCGCTTCTCGATTGCCTATCCCAGGGTGTTCCAAACTACTATGGTCCACAGCGTTTTGGGTATGGTGACGATGGCGTGCAACGGGCTCTGGCGAGTCTGAAGAGTCGTGGACGGCGCGGCGCTCAAACCTTTGCGGCCAGTGTGGTTCAGTCCGCGCTCTTCAATCTATGGCTCGGGCATCGAATACGTGATGATTTATTTCACTCGGTGGTGCCCGGAGATATTCTCAAGAAGAGAGAATCAGGCGGCCTCTTCACCAGCGATGACCCACTCACTGATCAGGCGCGCATGGATGCCGGGGAGTTGGTGGCGACAGGACCGATGTATGGCCCGAAGATGCGCAACCCGACTGCGCGTGCCCATGAGCGTGAGACAGATATCTGTGCGCTCAGCGCACTGCATGAGGATGATTGGGCGCGCATGGGTCGGCATGGCAAGGGGAGCCGTCGTGTGAGTCGGGTTTTTCCGGAGGGATTAGATACGCGCATCGATGGCCGCTCCCTGTGGTTGAGTTTCAGTTTGCCTGCCGGTGCCTATGCCACTGTTCTCATCGACGAACTGACACACTGACAGTCTCGATCGGTGTTGGCACAGAGTCTTTGTTACCGACATAGCAGGCTGTGAGCACCCGAATCCTGTCGGCACCACCCTTGTACAGAGTCCGACTGACTTCTCTCACTGTACTCCCTGTTGTGAAGACGTCATCCACGATCAGTACATTCTCAGGGAGGGGGCCCTCAACGCTGAATGCCTTTCGGATATTGTGTTGCCTGTCTTTGAGATTCAGTCCGGCTTGCTCTCGGGTCTCTCGACTGCGAACGAGGCTGCGCGAAAGGAGCGGTCTGTCCAACGCCCGTGCCACGCGATGGGCGATGATTTGAGGTGGCCTGAAACCGCGTCGACGTGCCCTACGCCAGGTGAGTGGTACTGCCACCACAGCGTCTGGCGGGTCCTCTTTCAGAGATTTTGGACAGTGTCGAATGACCTGCCGTGCGACCCAGTCAACCGCCTCGGGGCATCGGTGATATTTACCAAATGCCATGGCTCGGCCAGCCGGCCCTTCATAGTCAAAAATGCCTAAAACGCTCTCGAAATGCGGGGGACTTCGCACGCACTCTCCGCATTTGTACCCTGGATTTCGGCCCCGAAGATGGATGTCACAGGTGGGGCAGCGAGGACCCTGACGGGGGGTGAGGCGGGTGAGGCAGGCATCGCACAGTCCCAAAAAGGGGGTTTTTAAGCCGCAGCCCAGACAATTCGTAGAAAAAAATAGACCTATAAATCCCCTTAGAATGGGCATTTCCTTCACCTCTTCACCGCTCGATGCGACCTTCATCGGCCAAAAAAAATGACTGTTGTCCTGTTCGGCCTGATTTATTTTTTTATGTCGTTATTTCGTGGGGTTAGAAACATCGGATGTTCCCATACATGTGATCCAAAGTGATCCATGGAGAGTTTACGGGGCAAAAAAAATCTCTATTTCATCTGGGTAAATCTCGCGTACCCGCATAAACACTGGGCGATCACGAATTTAGAAAAGTGCATTTTTGCCATTGACACTCTAAAAAATCCGGGAATATCCTCCCCCTACCCATGGGGACATTTGAATACAACTCATACAACGTAAGGAGAAGTACGATGAGCAAGAAGAAGATCATCGACGCTGTTGCGTCCAAGTACCCAAACCTGACAAAGGCTCAGGTTGGCACCATCATTGACACGACTTTCAACACGATCTCGAATCAGTTGAACGTTGCTGGTGACAAGTACACCCAGCCAGCTTTCGGTACTTTCGCAGTGAAGACTCGCGAAGGTCGCATGGGAGTGAACCCACAGAACCCGACTGGTCCAAAGATTAAGATCGGCCCATCGGCTTCCATCGGTTTCAAGCCAGCAACTAACCTGAAGACAACCATCAACTAAAGCGGTTTTAAGAGGAGTACAACCATGAAGAAGGCAGACTTCATCAATACAGTTCACGAGAACGCAGGCCTCGAGATCAGCCGCAAGCTGACTGGCGAGATCATCGACACCACCTTCAACGAGCTGACAACTCTGCTCCAGAATGAGGGTGGCAAGTTTGCATACCCAGGTTTCGGCACCTTCAGCATCAAGGCTCGTGCCGAGCGACAGGGCATCAACCCTAAGACCAAGGCTCGCATCACCATCCCTGCGTCCAACACTGTTGGATTCAAGGTTGCAAGCGGTTGGAAGAAGAACCTGACCAACAACCTGTAGGTCAGATGATTCTTAGGCTGCCTCGAGCAGTCGGCAAAAGAACCCAGGCTTCGGCCTGGGTTTTTTTGTATCTGGACGGGGCCTCATGGCGCATCTGGCGTGGGTGGAAAAAGCCGCATCCATAACAGGCTTTCCAATCGTAAAGAACTGAGTCCAAAGTGCGCTTGCCGTGCATCTGGATCCAATCGGATGGCGTCTTGAAAGGCATCATAGGCACGTGCCCAGCGTTGTCCTTGCAAATGAACAATGCCGCGTTCAATGCAAATCGTTGCCGTCGCTCCGGACAGGGCGAGAGTGTCGAGGATCCGAAGAGCCTCGTCAAAACGACCGCTCAGCCGGGCTTGTCGAGCCAATTGAAATAACAGGTCGCGCGCGTCTGTGTGATGCGCATCATATTCCAATGCCTGCGTACAGAGGACTCGGGCGTGGTCAAGGTCCCCCTCATTTGCTGCCATGAGTGCCCGAAAAGCGAATCCATCGGACGTCGAAACATCAGTGGCATAGCGGTTCAGTTGGGTACGTGCTTCCGAATAGCGCTCCAGGTTTATGAGATAACGAATCAAATTTGTTCGTGCCGTACCCTGATGAGGGTCGAGTTGGAGTGCGTGCTCCGTGGCCACTACGGCACGCTCCATCAACCTTTGCCACTGTGCATGACAGGCAGGCCGTGTGCCTTGAGTCGATGTGGGTGTGGGCGCGCAGGTCTGGCGGATGGTGCCACTCAAGCTCGAACAGGCAACACCCAACTCTATCCAACGACTGCTCGATTCTGGCGTAATCTCGGTCGCCCAGAGCGCGATCTCCATGGCCCGTGAGGGTGCTCCATTGACCAGAAGGAATTGCGATAAATCTCCGGCGAGCTGGCTTGCTAATCGAATCTTCGCCGGATGTTCGACATCAAGCCAGCGCGTCAGATGGTTGAAATACGCCCGGTCAGATTGCGGCTTCACTGTGTCAGAGCGAACATACACTGGGAATGAGGGGGTCAGCACAGGCGGCCGCAGCGCACCATCGAGCCCACCCGCCCACTCCCATGCCAGCGGCCATGAATCCTGCGATGAGTTTTCAGGGGACGCATGTATGAGTGCGCCTAAGGAGGCACCGGGCATCCACCCCTCCAATGCTGCAGGCAATCGCCGGTAGACCGGATCAACCGATGACGCATATCGGACATGTTGCCGGACGACCACGGCGATATCCGGTCTCGCACCTTCTACGACTTGGCGAAATGCGAGCCCCGCCGAAAAGTCATCACTGGCCGTAAGAAGGAGTGTTTCGGGTGCCAAGTGGTCTTCTGCGATGTTGAGCACATGGGGCAGCGATCGATCAGTGGACAATGTCGGTGCGGGTATGGAGACGATGAGGATGACCAGCGCGCCGGCTGCGCACATCCAAGGTGTCCACCTGGATGGGCGCCTCTCAAGTCGAGAGAGGAGCGTCCACAGATGGTTCAGACTGACGAGGAGTCCCACAGCCAAAATGCCGGTCAATACGAGCCCGTTTTGCATATCGCGCACGCCCATGGGATTCAGGAGGACCGAGTAGGTGCCATCGATGCAGGCAATGGCAATGAGCAACCAGCCCGCAGGGCGACGGGCAACGATGATTAAACCGAAGAGTCCGAGCAGGGCCAACGGCCATTGCATCAAGACAACATGCTCCACGAATTGATGAATCACCGCCTCACTGACTTGGCCCATTTGTTCGCCATAGGCCGACCGAATACGGTCTGCCCAAAAATGTGAGAGCCATCCGTCAAAGGTCGATGGGTCGCCCCAATTGCGCCACGGCTCTAGACGGGCCCTGAGCGGCAGGTAAAGGGTGATGGCAAAGCCAAACATCCCAAAAACAGCAGAGAAGGCCCAGAGGCGTACATTCAGCCCTTTGAGGAGTACGACGCCCATGAGAACCGCGGCAAACAATCGAATTTCTCCGTGATGGCCTCCGATACACAGCCCCAACACGAAGGCGCACGTGACCCAATCACGTCGGTCCTGTGTTCTGTATCCACGAGCCACATATGATGCGGACACGAGGACGAGCCATAGAACACCTGTATAGACTTCCACAGTGACCGAATGCAGTATGAACAGAGGGGATGTGAGTAGCCAAGGTGCTCCGACGGCCGCGACGTAGGGTCTGACCCCGAATTGGACAGCCAGGCGCACACTCCATACGCCGGCCAACCCAGCCAAGAGCGCTGACGCACAATTGCCCCGAAAGGCGATATCGCCGAAGGGCAGTCCAAAGGTGACCGCTTTATGGACCAAGCAGAAGAGCGCCAGACCCGGTGGATGGGCGATGCCCAATTCTGTGCTGGCTGCCAGCAGTTCTCCAGCATCGAGGGCCGTTAAGCCCGGTGCGAGATAGAAAATGAGGGGCACAGTGACGAGGACAAAGGCCAGAGTTTCTGCGCGGGCTTCGCGTGCATGGGTGCCCGTCAAATGATCTACACCCGAAGAAATTCGGTCATTTAAGGGGAATAAGCTCGGTGGATCGGTCTTCACACTCTTGTCTTCTCATGTTGCTGAAGAAGACGCCACAGCCTTGATGTGCATAGAGGGTGGGCTCTATCGTTGACACCGACTGGCACCCGTGGTAACAAGCGCATCCTAATTTGGGTCCCGGTGCTCGGCCCAGTTGGTTTTTTTAATAAATTCCAGCAGTTTAGGCACCTTTTAGGGGCGTGGTCTAGTGGTAGGACACCTGATTTTGGTTCAGGTTATCGTAGGTTCGAATCCTACCGCCCCTGTGTATTTGCCGGAGGCTGGATATGTCCGTCCGGGTTTTTGCCGGAAACTCAAATCCTGAATTAGCCCGCGAAATTTGCGGGTATTTAGGGCTTGAGCTTGGGAATGCGAGAGTAGGCCGTTTCTCCGACGGAGAGATCCGAGTGGAGATCGACGAGTCTGTTCGTGGTGCGGATGTGTACGTGATTCAAAGCACGTGCGCCCCCGTGAACGAAAATCTCATGGAGATGCTGATCATGGTGGACGCTCTGAAACGAGCGTCGGCCGGCAGTATTTCCGCTGTCGTCCCTTATTTCGGCTACGCTCGACAGGACCGAAAGTCAGCGCCTCGCGCACCCATTTCGGCGCGCTTGGTGACCGACCTGCTTCACACTGCTGGAATTAATCGAATCATCACTATGGAGCTCCATGCGGGGCAAATTCAGGGATTTTTCGATGGACCTGTAGACCATCTCTACACGTCGCCGGTCTTTACTCGGCACTTGGAGAGTTGGGAATTGCACAGACCAGTGATGGTGAGCCCAGACGCCGGCGGCGTTGAGATGGCGAGAACGTATGCAAAGCGTCTCAACACGTCGCTGGCCATCATTGACAAGCGACGTGCCGGTCCCAATGTCGCTGAGGTCATGAACCTCGTAGGTGATGTCGAAGGCTGTGACGCCATCGTTGTCGACGATATGATCGACACGGCGGGTACCTTGGTTCAAGGAGCGGAGGCTTTGAACCGTTTTGGCGCGCGTCGTGTTTTGGCCATCGCCACCCACCCCGTGCTGTCCGGGCCAGCTATTGCCCGCATTTCGGAAAGCTGCATTGAGCAAGTCATCGTGTCTGACACTGTGCCCTTGAGCAGCGCCGGTCGTGCCTGTCCCAAGATCCACGTGATCTCAGTCAGTGAGATATTGGGAGAGGCCATTCGCAGAATTCACGATTTCGACTCAGTGAGCTCTTTGTTCGAATAGCTCACTCAGGATACGTAAGGACGTTCAGTCATGGAACCAATCACATTAGCCGGTCAAATTCGTACGACCTCAGGTAAGGGCCCAAACCGCCGATTGCGCAGCGCGGGACGCATTCCAGCTGTCCTGTACGGGCATGGCTTGGATGAAAGTTCATCTCTCAGCTTAGACCCACGGGAGTTGGGCAAGGCGTTGGACAACCCTAAAGGCGCGAACGCGCTGATCACCATCGACGTTGAAAGCGGCGGCAATCATACCGTTCTCGTCCGGGAGATTCAGCGCCATCCCGTCAGTCGTGCTTTCTTGCACGTTGACTTGGTGGTTCCGAACCCTGACCTCGAACTCGTCGCGACCGTACCGGTGAACTTTTTTGGGAAGTCACCTGGCGTGAGCTTGGGTGGACGTTTGCGCACGCCCTACCGAGACATCAAACTGCGCTCAAAGCCAGCCGACATACCCGCAAAGGTCGACGTCGACCTCGGCGCGATGAACATTGGTGACACGGTGATGGCGAGCGATTTAGCGCTGGGTGACGGTGTGGTCGCCGTGTATGAGCGTGACTTCATCGTGGCGAAGGTCATTGAGCCTCGCGGCGGCGCCAAGGCGAATACCCCAGATGGGACTGAGGCGGCAGCAGAGTAACATTCTCAAGCAGCTGCCTGAGGAGTCATGTTGCCATGAAGCGCCATCTTATCGTTGGGCTTGGAAACCCTGAGCCCAAATACCTCATGAACCGACACAACATCGGTTTCTTGGCGGTCGATAAGCTCGCTGATGAGTCTGGGATTGCTCTCACGAGAACGAAATTTAATGGTGTGTACGGTACAGGTCATTTGGAAGGGCATCCCGTTGTCCTCCTCAAACCGATGACGTTCATGAATCTCAGTGGACGGTCTGTCACACCATGCAGTCGATTCTTTGATGTTCCACCGGAGAACATTCTCGTGGCGCATGATGAACTCGATTTGTCGTTTGGTGACCTCCGATTGAAATCGGGGGGCGGACACGCCGGACATAATGGATTGCGCTCGATGGTGGGTGAGTTGGGAAGTTCGGACTTCCTCCGTCTACGCATTGGCATTGGCCGGCCCCAGAAAGGGTCGGTTTCAAATTATGTACTCTCCGACTTTGCGCCGGGTGAGGAGCAGGACTGGCTGCCTGACCTCATCGACCGGTCGGTGAGTGCCATTCGCGCGACGGTCAGAGATGGCATTCGTCGGGCGATGAACGAAGTGAATACGCGCGTTTAGGCGCAGTTGGAATTGAAAATTAACTCGGGTCTCTCTCCCTGGTCGTGACGCGTCCGGGAGTCCGCAGGAGAACAGAGACCCACAAGAAGGGAGTTTCATCGTGGAGCAATTTCTCTGGGCGGTCCCCGCGGCTGGTGCCCTGGCATTGGCCTTCGCTTTTATCAAATCCCAGTGGATTAATAAGCAGGATGCCGGCAACGAGACCATGACCACCATCGCGAAGAACATCGCGGAGGGTGCCATGGCATTCTTGAAGGCTGAGTATCAGAAGCTGGCCATCTTCGTCATTGTGGTGGCTGGTCTCTTAGCCTACGCCAACAATGGTAAGGCCGACAGTCACGCTCTGATCGCGGTGGCCTTCATTATCGGTGCCGTTTGCTCTGGCTTGGCTGGGCTCTTTGGGATGAAGGTTGCAACCGCGGCTAACGTCCGGACAGCCAATGCGGCTCAGAAGGGTCTGCCTCCAGCATTGGATGTCGCCTTCAGCGGTGGTGCCGTCATGGGCATGAGCGTGGTGGGTCTCGCTCTCTTCGGGCTGGGTGCTCTCTTCTTCCTTTTCGGGAAGAGTGGTCTCCTCGGCTACACTCCTGATTTGACCAATCCATTCGAACTCACTCAGGTTTTGAACGTCATTGCAGGCTTCAGCCTCGGCGCGAGTTCCATCGCGCTCTTTGCCCGTGTGGGTGGTGGGATTTTCACCAAGGCCGCAGACGTCGGCGCTGACCTGGTCGGTAAGGTGGAAGCCGGGATTCCCGAGGATGACCCTCGTAACCCCGCCACCATCGCCGATAACGTGGGTGACAACGTCGGTGACGTGGCCGGTATGGGGGCGGACCTCTTCGAGTCCTATATCGGTGCCATCATCGGCTCCATGGTGTTGGGTATCGGTTGGATGAACGCGATTCAGGCCGCCGACGGAGCTGATTCACTGAATCCCGTGATCTTGCCATTGTTCTTGGCAGCTGCGGGCATCGTCATCAGCATCGCATGTACCTTCTTGGTCAAGACCAAGGAAGGTGGCAATCCTCAGAAGGCATTGGACACAGGCACGTTTGCCGCAGCAGGCATCATGCTCGTGGTGAGCTTCCTCCTCATCACCAACCTCCTTCCAGAAGAAGTTTACATTTTCAATCCCTTCACCAAGGTCGACACTGCCTACTCTTCTATGGGTGTGTTCTGGGCCGTCTTGGGTGGATTGGTGGCGGGTACGCTCATCGGTGTCATCACGGAGCGCTATACCTCCGACCACTACAAGCACGTGAAGATGATTGCTGACGAGTCGAAGACCGGTGCAGCCACGAACATCATTTCGGGTATCGGGGTGGGTATGTGGTCCACGGCCATTCCCACCATCCTCATTTGCGCAGCGATTCTCATCGCGTTCAGCAATGCCGGTTTATATGGCGTCGCCATGGCCGCTTTGGGCATGTTGGCCACCACGGGTATCCAATTGGCGGTCGACGCCTACGGACCCATCGCCGATAACGCAGGCGGCATCGCCGAGATGTCTCACCTGGACCCTGTGGTGCGTGAGCGCACCGATAAGCTGGACGCTGTGGGCAATACCACCGCGGCCATCGGTAAGGGCTTCGCCATCGGTTCTGCCGCTTTGACGGCATTGGCCCTCTTTGCTGCATACGCCACGAAGGTGGGTCTCTTGGACTCCGGCATCAACGTCATGAACCCCAAGGTGATGATCGGTGTATTCATCGGTGGGATGTTGCCTTTCGTCTTCAGTTCCATGGCCATGAAGGCCGTGGGCCGTGCTGCCGGCCGAATGATCGAGGAAGTCCGTCGCCAG
>Ga0160423_10001615_pt1 | contig 18899 bp, 18 predicted proteins | sample CRUFie14St8metaG_FD_108191 | JGI IMG/M metagenome (GOLD analysis project Ga0160423, IMG submission 108191) | Marine microbial communities from the Costa Rica Dome - CRUD Field 142mm St8 metaG | ecosystem: Environmental > Aquatic > Marine > Oceanic > Photic zone | place: Costa Rica: the Eastern... | reverse complement strand
TGATGAACCCGAACATTGCAAAGGACACACAGGTCAGCACAAGAAAGCCGATCATCCACACCGGATGCAGGATCTGGATCGGAACAAACAGATGCGCGGTGCCCAGGATGATCAGCCCGATCATCAGCGATTTTGTGGCGGCGGCACCAACATAGCCGATCACCGCCTCGAACGGGGATACAGGCGCTGACATCAATTCATAGATGGTGCCCATGAATTTTGGAAAATAGATGCCAAAGGACGCATTGGTCAGGCTTTGCATCAGGACAGACAGCATGATCAGGCCGGGCACGATGAACGAGCCATAGGCCACCCCGTCCACTTCCTGGATGCGTGATCCGATGGCTGTGCCGAAAACCACAAAATAGAGACAGGTCGAAATGACCGGCGAGACAATGCTCTGTAACAGTGTCCGGAATGTCCGTGCCATTTCGAAAAAATAGATGGCCTTTATCGCATGCAGGTTCATCCGTTCAGTCCCGAACCATGTTGACGAAGATATCTTCAAGCGAGCTCTGCGATGTCGCAACATCGCGTATCCGCAGGCCGCTGTCATTGACATCGGCAAGAAGCCGCGTGATGCCGGTCCGCTTTTCGGTGGAATCATAGGTATAGAACAGGGTCTCGCCACCCGGCTCCAGCTTCAGGTCATAGGCGGTCAACGCGTCAGGTATCGCCGTAATCGCATCCTGCAGATCAATGCGCAGGGTCTTTGATCCCATCTTGCGCATCAGGGTGGCCTTGTCCTCGACAAGCAACAGCTCGCCGCCATTGATCACCCCGACACGTTCGGCAATGGCTTCCGCCTCCTCGATATAATGCGTTGTCAGGATGATGGTTACACCATCCGCCTTCAACTCGCTGACAATGTCCCACATCTCCTTGCGCAACTCGACATCGACGCCTGCGGTTGGCTCGTCAAGGAACAGGATGCGCGGCTGGTGACTCAGCGCCTTGCCGATCATCACCCGGCGCCGCATCCCGCCGGAAAGCGTCATGTTCTGTGCGTCCCGCTTGTCCCACAGGGACAGTTTCTTCAGCAGGGTCTCGACAATGGCAGGGTCGCGCGGTTTGTTGAACAGACCGCGCGAATGATGCAGGGCGTCCTTCACCTTCTGAAAGCTTTCCAGCATGATTTCCTGCGGCACCAGCCCGATCAGCGCGCGGGCCTTGCGATAGTCATCGACGATATCAAACCCGTTCACAGTGACGCTGCCGCTGGAAGCGCGCACCAGCCCGCAGATGGTAGAAATAAGCGTCGTCTTGCCGGCGCCATTGGGACCAAGGAGCGCGATAACCTCGCCTTCCTCAATATCCAGAGAAATGCCTTTCAGCGCCTCGGCGCCATCACCATAGGATTTACGAAGGTCGCGAATGGACAGAATAGGTGCCATTGATCTTTCTCAGGACACGGTGTTGAAGACTAATATGCGGAAACATGCGGGATCGCTGTGAACGCCAGACATCTATCACGAAATCAGGGCAGCTGTCATGCTGTCAGATGCCGTAAATGCGGGCAGCATGGCGGGACGGGTTTGACGGGTCTAGCCGGACTGGCTGTCGTTTTGCACAACGCTTTCCACATATTTCAATGTGCGGTTGAGCGAGGTGGCGATCAATCTGATCGCGTTTTTCGGGGCGATGCCCTGACGTCGGTAGGCGACGAACAGGCGGCTGATTGTGACCATTTCCGCTGTCTTCTTGCCCATGCCTCGTCTTTCTCGCGCCGCGCCCCGGGATAGAAGATTACCTTTTTCTAATAAAAAAAGCGACTGGTCCCCGATGCGCATCTCCGCGCCCGGTCGCCAGCCTGTCACAGCGGCAGCAAATGCTGCAGCAGCCGGTGCGATTAATCTGGCTTGATGCGTTTGCGCGGCCGGCCACCCATGGCAAGGGCAAGGATGACCACGATCTCGTCGGCATGCGGCGCGTCCGGAATTGTGATTTCGGCGGCATCCATATGGTCAAAATCCCAGATGCTCTTTTTACTGGTCAAGGGCACCGTCAGCGTCGCGCCGGGCCCGCCCATCTTTTTCGTTGAGGTGATGATCTCGCTGGCGTCACCCAGCGCGCCGCGCACCGGCGCACCAAAGCGCGGGTGAATCAGCGCCGCAGCATGTTCAATCTCACCATCAACGCCAACGATGGCGCCCTTGCCATAGGACTGGATGTCATCCGGCCCGGCGTCCAGCGCCTGCAAACCGCGCGCCACCAGCTTTGCCGAAATATCGGCCCCGATATCTTTCAATACATCCAGGTCGCCATCCGGCTGTCCGGCAAAGGGGTTGCTGATTACCGCCGCGACAACGCATTTGCGGCTTGGCGTTTCCAGTGTCTGTCCGGCTTCGCGGTGGGTGTCCTCGACCGCGGCAATCATTTTTCGGATTTCGGCTGTTCGCTGCATGGCGGGGCTCCCTCACACTGAAATGACAATCAGCACAGTGTGTCAAAAACCCGCGCCGAACGAAAGCGGCAGCTGAGCTGGCCTGCGACATCGTCCCTGCGCTATCGTCATGGCAAAAATTTTATCATTTGGTAAAAAATTATGGACAAGACGCATTTATCGGGCATTATTGGGATGCGAAGGAAGGATTCAACCGACACGAGGCGGGTATATCATGACGAATAGACTTGCGACGACATTCACGGGACTTGAGTTTGTAAACCCATTTATTCTGGCGTCTGCGCCACCTACGGAAAGCAAACGCAAAATCATGAAGGCCTTTGAGGCGGGTTGGGGCGGTGTCGTCACCAAGACCATTGGCCTGCATCCTGTCGAGAATGTGGCTGGCCCGCGCACCATTTTTCAGCGGTCAAGCGACCAGACACCTTATGTGTCGCGCATGAAACGCACCGATACCGTGTCGCACTCGTCATGGAACTGGGAACTGATTTCCGACCAGCCTCTGGACATGTGGCTTCCCGACCTGCGAGACATCAAGGCAGCCTATCCTGACCGGATGCTGATCGCCTCGATCATGGCGGGCGCAGGCAGCGAAGAGGAAATGGATAATTGGCGCAAGCTGGCATCGGCAGTTGTCGATGCAGGCTGTGACGCGATCGAATTGAACATGTCCTGCCCCCATATGGACCGCAAGGATATGGGCGCAAACATCGCCAATGACGAGGATATCATCAGATCCATTCTGGCAGCGGTGACAAGCGCGGTGAGCGTGCCGATCTGGGTCAAGCTGACGCCGTCGACATCCAAGCTTGTTGATGCGGCCGGGGCTGCTTACGAGGCAGGTGCGGCAGCTATCTCGCTTTGCAATACCTTTCCCTCGCTGCCATTGATGGACCCGGAGACAATGAAATTCGAGGTTGAGGTTGATGGTCTGGTGACATCTGGTGGTCTGGGTGGTCTTGCCATCCTTCATCAGGCGCTGCAGCGCGTGTCGGATATTTCAAAGGCCTATCCAGATCATGCGATTTCCGGCATTGGCGGCATCAGGGGGTTCCGTGAGGCCTTCAATTTCGTTGTGCATGGTGCCGGCAATATGCAGGTCTGCACCGCCGCCATGGAAGAAAAGGGCAGCGGCGGCGTCGGTGTTGAACTGATCAAGGAGCTGACGCGGGACCTGAACGACTATCTGGAGCGTAAGGATTATGCCTCAATCGAGGAATTCCGCGGCGTTGCGCGCGAGCGCATTGTCGAACATTCAGATGTGCGCCGGAAGAGCGGCACCTATAATGGTGGCTATTCGATCGCATCCTGACACGGCCAGACTTCAGGTTGCGCAGAATAAGGGTTGTGTTGATGACAGTGTAAGGGCGGTTTGTCCTATCCGGGATGCAGCCCTTACCCCCTGTGTAATAACGCTTATGCAATGGTGCTTCTGAGACACCCATGCTACATGCATCAAGGCCGATGAGTCCCCATCCGCAATTCAAAAAACTGGTCAAAAAACTGTTCAATTAACTGGTCAAACAGCTGGTTAAATAATGGGGGGCTTGACCCCGCACCGCACCGGAACCGGCAGGCTGGCACTGCCGAACGCCACAGAACTGTCCAACCGGGCAAAAGGAACAAACGGAATGGCAATCGTCAAAGAAACTGTCCTTGAGGTAAAACACTATACGGACAGGCTGTTTCATTTCAGGACTACACGAAGCAGCGGGACCCGGTTCCGTGACGGTGAATTTCTGATGATCGGGCTGGAGGCAGAGGGCAAGCCGCTGCTGCGGGCCTATTCGGTCGCGTCTCCGAATTATGAAGACTATATGGAGTGGTTTTCGATCAAGGTGCCAGACGGGCCGCTGACCAGCCGCCTGCAACATATGCAGGTCGGGGACGAGGTGATTACCAATACCAAGGCCGTGGGCACGCTGGTCATGGATAATCTGAAATCCGGCAGGAACCTCTATATGCTGGCGACCGGAACCGGCGTTGCGCCTTTCATGAGCCTTGTCAGGGGCCTCGAAACCTACGAAAAATATGAAAAGGTCATTCTGCTCTGGAGCACGCGTGAAGTGAAAGAGCTGGCATTCATGGACATGCTGGAAAATCTGAATGACCATCCTGTCTGGGGTGAGGTTACCCAGGGCAAGTTCCTGTTCTATCCGTCAGTGACGCGCGAAGATTTCAAGAATACCGGCCGCATCACCGACGCCATCTTTAACGGTTCGGTCTATGACAAGCTGGGCGTCCCGCCGTTCGACAAGGACAAGGACAGCGCCATGATCTGCGGGTCGATGGAGATGAACATGGAATTCAAGCGCTATTTCGAGGACGATCTCGGCTGTGTGGAAGGCAGCAGCAACACACCCGGCGATTTTGTTCTGGAAAAATCCTTCGTCGAGAAATAAGTCCCGCAACGCCAAAGGGTGGCTTTATGGAGATTGGCGCCAACATAAGGTGCGGTCAGCTGTCCGTCCCGGGCGCGACAAGCCGTCCGAGGAACAGCGTGTCCAGCATCCGCGCCGCTTCGGCATAATAGCTTTTGTCACCTGGCGCGAGACGCAGCACATGCCGCACCTGAACGCTGAAGTCGGCGTAATGCTGGGTGGTTGACCAGATGGCAAACAGCAGATGGCGCGGTTCACAGGGGGCGAGGCGCCCGTCATCAATCCAGCTTTGCAGGATATCGGCCTTTTCATCGACAAGCTGCCGCAACTCGCTTTGCAGGAAATCACCAATATGCGGCGCGCCAGCCAGGATTTCGTTGGCGAACAGCCGCGACTCGCGCGGATATTCGCGCGATGATTCCAGCTTGCGCCGGATATAGCTGCCAATTTCTGTTGCCGGATCGCCATCAGCGCGGATGGCGCGCAGCGGGGCCAGCCAGACATCCAGCAGGCCGGTCAGAAGGGCGATGTGAATCTCTTCCTTATTCTTGAAGTAATATAAGAGGTTGGGCTTGGACATGTCGGCAGCGCTGGCAATCTTGTCCAGCGTGGCCCCATGAAAGCCGGTCTGCGAAAACACCTCAAGGGCTGCCAGAAGAATGCGCTCTTCATTTTCTTTTTGAATGCGGGTCTTGTTGCGCGGCCGGTTCGCCGGCGCTTTGGCAGCCATTGTCTCTTGCATCTTGTTCCCCCGCATTCGGTCCTGCTTTCCTGCCGGTTTTTTTCTTGGTCCTGACATTCTAAGAGATTTGACCAAACGGTAAAAATGTTATTTCATAATTTTGCGGTCCGGTGTTCATCCGGGCTGCGACCTGACCGTCTGGTCACATGCGCCATTTGTCTGAAAAAGGCAATGCGCGTTGATAATGATGGAGAGTGCCACCATGCCTGACAGCGCGACCCCGCAACCGAATGATTTACGTGCCTTCTGGATGCCGTTTACGGCGAACCGCCATTTCAAGGCGAGTCCGCGCATGCTCGTCAGTGCCAAGGACATGCATTACGACACTGCCGATGGCCGCAAGGTGCTGGACGGCACCGCCGGGCTGTGGTGTGTGAATGCCGGCCATGCGCGGCCGAAAATCGTCAAGGCAGTGCAGGATCAGGTGGCGCAGCTGGATTATGCGCCGGCCTTCCAGATGGGCCATCCCAAGGCGTTTGAACTGGCCAACAGGCTGGTCGATATCACGCCGGACGGCATGAATTACTGTTTCTACACCAACTCCGGATCGGAATCGGTAGAGACCGCGCTGAAGATGGCGATTGCCTATCAGCGGGTGCGCGGCGAGGCCAGCCGCACCCGGCTCATCGGACGTGAGCGCGGCTATCACGGCGTCAATTTCGGCGGCATTTCGGTGGGCGGGATCGTCGCCAACCGCAAGATGTTCGGCACCCTGTTGTCAGGTGTTGATCATATGCCGCATACGCATGATCTGAAGCGCAATGCCTTTTCACGCGGCGAGCCGGATCACGGCGCAGAGCTGGCGGACGAGCTGGAGCGGATTGCAACCCTGCATGACCCCTCGACCATCGCGGCTGTCATCGTCGAGCCGGTGGCCGGGTCTACCGGTGTGCTGATCCCGCCAAAGGGCTATCTGAAGCGGCTTCGCGAAATTTGTGACAAGCATGGATTCCTGTTGATCTTTGACGAGGTCATCACCGGTTACGGGCGGCTGGGCACGCCCTTCGCGGCTGATTATTTCGATGTAAAGCCCGACATCATCACCACCGCCAAGGGGCTGACCAGCGGGGTCATTCCCATGGGGGCGGTGTTTGTCCGTGACGAAATTCATGATGCCTTCATGAACGGGCCGGAAGAGCTGATCGAGTTTTTCCACGGCTATACCTATTCCGGCAATCCGGTGGCTGCGGCGGCCGCGCTTGGCACGCTGGACACCTATGCCGAGGAAGGGTTGCTGACCCGCGCCGCCGATCTGGCGCAATATTGGGAAGACAGTCTGCACAGCCTTGCCGATCACCCCTATGTGATCGATATCCGGAATATCGGCCTGATCGGGGCGATCGAGCTGCAGCCGATTGAGGGGCACCCGACCAAACGGGCCTTCTCGGCCTTTCTGAAGGCATTTGAGAAGGGCTACATGATCCGCACGACAGGCGACATCATCGCGTTGTCACCGCCGCTGATCATCACCCGCGAACAGATTGACGAGCTGATCGGAACGGTTGGAGAGGTATTGCGGACTCTCTAGTCCGGCATCCGAAGGGAGAGGTAGATATTATGGCATCTGACATGAATACCGGGATGATGGACCAACGCGGCAAGAATTTCCGCATCAATGGCGACCGGCTGTGGGATTCATTGATGGAGATGGCGAAGATCGGGCCCGGCATTGCCGGCGGCAATAATCGCCAGACACTGACCGACGAGGATGCCGAGGGCCGCCGGCTCTATCAGAGCTGGTGCGAGGCGGAAGGAATGGTGATGGGGCTCGACAAGATGGGCACCATGTTTGCCCGTCGCGAGGGCACCGACCCGTCACTGCCGCCGGTCATGGTCGGCAGCCATCTCGATACGCAGCCGACAGGCGGCAAATATGACGGGGTTCTGGGCGTGCTGGCCGGTCTTGAGATTATCCGTACGCTGAACGAAACCGGAATCAAGACCCGCCACCCGATCGAGGTGGTGAACTGGACAAATGAAGAAGGCACGCGGTTTTCACCACCGATGATGGCATCGGGCGTGTTTGCCGGGGTCCATACGCTGGATTGGGCCTATGGCCGCACCGATGCTGCCGGCAAGACGGTTGGCGGCGAACTCGAGCGGATCGGCTGGATCGGTGATGAAGAGGTTGGCGCGCGCAAGCTTGCGGCCTTTTTTGAGCTGCATATCGAACAGGGGCCAATCCTCGAGGATGAGAGTATCGATATTGGTGTTGTCACCCATGGCCAGGGCCTGAACTGGCTGCAGGTCACGCTGACCGGCAAGGAAGCCCATACCGGGTCAACCCCGATGCCGAAACGCGTCAATGCGGGTCTTGGCATGGCCCGCATCACGCAGCTGGTGGACGAGATCGCCTGGTCGCATGCCCCGCTGGCAGTGGGTGCGGTTGGTCATTGCGATGTTTATCCTAACTCGCGGAATATCATCCCTGGCAAGGTTGTCTTCACAATCGACTTCCGTCATCCGAAACAAGAGGTGATCGACGATATGGAAAACCGCCTGCGTTCGGGTGCAGCCGAAATCTGCAAGGAGATCGGGCTGGAGATGGAAATCGAGCAGGCAGGTAAATTCGATCCGGTCGAGTTTGATGATGGCTGTGTCGGTGCGGTGCGCCGCGCCGCAGAACGGCTTGGATATTCGCATCGCGATATTGTTTCGGGTGCCGGTCATGATGCATGCTGGATCAACCGCGTCGCCCCAACGGCGATGGTTATGTGCCCCTGTGTTGACGGGCTGTCGCATAACGAGGCTGAAGATATAACCAAGGACTGGGCGACCGCTGGTGCGGACGTGTTGTTCCATGCCGTCGTTGAAACCGCCGGCATTGTCGATGACTGAACAGGGAGATAGATCATGAGCACGGTAATCAGGGACGGCACCATCGTCACCGCAGATCGCACCTACAAGGCTGATGTGCTTGTCGAGGACGGCAAGATCACAAAGATCGGCAGCGGATTGAGCGGCAATGAAACGCTGGATGCCACTGGATGCTATGTGATGCCGGGCGGGATCGACCCGCATACCCATCTCGAAATGCCTTTCATGGGCACCTATTCCAGTGACGATTTTGAATCAGGCACGCGTGCTGCCCTGTCTGGCGGCACCACTATGGTGGTGGATTTCTGCCTGCCGGCCCCGGACCAGTCATTGCTGACGGCCATTCAGGCCTGGGACAATAAATCCACTCGTGCCACAACGGATTATTCCTTCCATATGGCCATCACCTGGTGGGGTGAGCAGGTCTTTAACGAGATGCCGGAAGTGGTCTCCAAGGGCATTAACACCTTCAAGCACTTCATGGCCTATAAGGGCGCGCTGATGGTGGATGATGACGAGATGTATGCCAGCTTCCAGCGCTGCGCCGAGCTGGGTGCGATGCCGCTTGTCCATGCCGAAAATGGCGATGTGGTCGCGCAGCTGCAGGCAAAGCTGATGGAAGAGGGCAATAACGGTCCCGAGGGGCATGCCTATTCGCGCCCGCCCGAGGTTGAGGGCGAGGCCACAAACCGCGCCATCATGATTGCCGATATGGCCGGGGTGCCGCTCTATGTCGTGCATGTATCCTGCGAGCAGTCGCATGAGGCCATCCGCCGTGCCCGCCAGAAAGGCATGCGTGTCTTTGGCGAGCCGCTGATCCAGCATCTGCTGCTGGATGAGAGCGAATATGCCCATCCGAACTGGGACCATGCGGCGCAGCGGGTGATGTCACCGCCGTTCCGCAACAAGCTGCATCAGGACAGCCTGTGGGCCGGGTTGCAGGCTGGCAGCCTGCAGGTTGTGGCCACCGACCATTGTGCCTTTACCACCGAGCAAAAGCGCTATGGGGTGGGTGATTTCACCAAGATCCCGAACGGCACAGGCGGCCTTGAAGACCGGATGCCGCTCTTGTGGACCTATGGGGTCGAGACCGGCCGTCTGACCATGAATGAATTTGTCGCTGCGACATCGACCAATATCGCCAAGGCGCTGAATCTCTATCCGCGCAAAGGGGCGATTCTTGAAGGTGCGGACGCCGATATCGTGGTGATTGATCCGGCCCGTGAAAAGACAATTACCCACACCAAACAGCAATCAGCCATTGATTACAATGTGTTCGAGGGCTTCAAGGTAAAGGGCCTGCCGCGGTTTACGATGACCCGTGGCTATGTCGCCATTCAGGAAGACGAGGTCAAAACACGCGAGGGGCATGGCAAGTTTGTGCCGCGTGAACCGTTTGCTGCGCCAAACAAGGCGCTGTCAAAGTGGAAGGCACTGACGGCCCCGCGTGCGGTTATCCGCGATCCGGCCAACATGCCGGCAGGAGTCTGATGAGCGATACAAAAGGCAGTAAAGGGTCCGGCCGGGATCATGTCATCAGCGCGGACAAGCTGTGTCTGACTTTTGATTCCAATGACGGACCGGTACATGCGCTCAAAGATGTCGATCTGACCATCGAGAAAGGGGATTTCGTCTCCTTTATCGGGCCATCGGGATGCGGCAAGACCACGCTGCTGCGGGTCATTGCCGATCTCGAGAACCCGACATCGGGCAGCATTACCGTCAATGGCATGACACCAGAGGAGGCGCGCCTGCAGCGTGCCTATGGCTATGTGTTTCAGGCACCGGCATTGCTGGCCTGGCGCACGATTGAACGCAATGTCGGCCTGCCGCTGGAAATCATGGGACTCAGCGCGGCAGAAAAGGCGGCGCGTGTGGCCCGCACGCTGGAGCTGGTCGGCCTTGACGGTTTTGGGCGGAAATTCCCGTGGCAGTTGTCCGGCGGCATGCAGCAACGCGCCTCGATCGCGCGGGCGCTGGCCTTTGATGCTGATCTGCTGTTGATGGATGAACCGTTCGGCGCGCTGGACGAGATTGTGCGCGATCACCTGAATGAACAGCTGCTGCAACTCTGGAACAAGACCGGCAAGACCATCTGTTTCGTCACCCATTCCATTCCCGAGGCTGTATATCTTTCAAACAAGATTGTGGTGATGTCTCCGCGCCCGGGGCGTGTGACAGATGTCATCGAATCCGACCTGCCAGCCGATCGCCCGCTCGATATCCGCGAATCCAAGAAATTCCTGGAAATCGCCCAGCGGGTGCGGACAGGTCTGCGCGAGGGGCATTCCTATGAATAGGCGGCGCGCGCCACTGTCGGCCAGAATGCCGGCCCGGCGAAAGGCAGGCCTGCGGTGATGGGTGTGCTGTCACGGGTGTTTCCCATTGCCACGGTGGTCGCCGCCATCATGGTCATATGGTACGGCTTTGCCGTTTATCTGAATGCGCCATGGCAGATCGACCAGTATGAAAAGACCGGTGTTGAATGGCAGATGCGCGACCTTGTGCGTGATACAATGGCGCATGACCGCCCGATCCTGCCGGCACCGCACCAGATCGTGACTGAAATCTGGAAGACAACAGTCGAAAAGAAAATCACCTCCAAACGGTCCCTAATCTTTCATGGCGGGGTCACATTGTCCTCGACAATGCTTGGCTTTCTGATGGGTACCATTCTGGGGATCGGGCTGGCGGTCTCGATTGTCGAAAACAGGGCGATGGACAAGTCGCTGATGCCGTGGATCATCACCAGCCAGACGATCCCGATCCTTGCCATCGCGCCGATGATTATCGTGGTGCTGAATTCGGTTGGGCTTTCGGGGCTGGTGCCAAAGGCGCTGATTTCCACCTATCTCAGCTTCTTCCCCGTCGTGGTGGGCATGGTAAAGGGGCTGCGCAGTCCGGATCCGATGCATATTGACCTGATGCGCACCTATAAGGCATCGCGCCTGCAGATGTTCTGGAAATTGCGGCTGCCGGCTTCGGTGCCCTTCTTGTTCGCGTCGATGAAAGTGGCCGTCGCGATCAGCCTTGTCGGGGCAATCGTCGGTGAATTGCCAACCGGGGCAGTGGCGGGGCTTGGCGCGCGGCTGCTGGCGGGATCCTATTATGGCCAGACCATCCAGATATGGTCGGCGCTGATCTCGGCGGCCTGCATGGCTGCTGTGCTGGTCATGCTGGTTGGTGTTGTCAGCCATTTCACCTTGCGCCGCATGGGGCTGTCGCAATGACCCGGTTCCAGACAATCCTGTCGGGCCTTGGCGGGCTGGCGGCGCTGTATGCCCTGGCAGCGGGGCTGTTATCAGGAAAGCCGGATATCTCGATTATGGTGGCAAGCCTTGTCCTGCTGCTGGCAGCAGCGCGGCGTTTTGCCGGTGTGATGCCGCATCATCAGATTGATCTTGGTGCCGGGCTGGCCGGAATGGCGGCGCTTCTGATGGTGCTGGATGCCGGCATGGGTGCTGATTTCTGGGCATTGCTGGTGGCCAGCTGGCTGTTCAGCTGGTTGGCGGTTGAACGCGCGATGATGGCGCGCGCACAGGCAGCAGCTGTGGCGGTGGCCCTGTCGCTGGGCGTGCCGGTGTTCTTTGGAATCTGGATTATTTTTGTCTGGCAGCTGCTGACAGTCGGGCTTGAAATCCCGATGGTATTGCTGCCATCGCCAGAACAGATCGCAGTCCGGTTTTTCAACTCCACCAGCGTGCTATGGGCGGATTTCCAGCAGACATTCGTCAAGGCAGCCCTGACCGGCTACATCATGGGCTGTGGCAGCGCCTTCATCCTTGCAATCCTGATTGATCGTGTACCCTTCCTGCAGCGCGGGCTGTTGCCCGTTGGCAATTTTGTATCTGCCCTGCCTATCATTGGTATTGCGCCGGTGATGGTGATGTGGTTCGGCTTTGACTGGCAGTCCAAGGCAGCGGTGGTCGTTGTTATGACCTTTTTCCCGATGCTGGTAAACACGGTCGCCGGGTTGCAGGCGACACAGGCGATGGAGCGCGATCTGCTGCGCACCTATGCCTCATCCTATTTCCAGCTGTTGATAAAGCTCCGGCTTCCAACAGCGGCCCCCTTTATCTTCAACGCGTTGAAGATAAACTCGACGCTGGCACTGATTGGTGCCATCGTAGCCGAATTCTTCGGCACCCCGATTGTGGGTCTTGGCTTCCGCATTTCCACCGAGGTTGGACGCATGAACCTCGATATGGTCTGGGCGGAAATTGTGGTTGCGGCGCTTGCCGGATCACTAAGCTATGGCCTTCTCGGCCTGCTGGAACGGCAGGTAACTTTCTGGCACCCCTCCAACCGTCGGAAACAATCATAAACCTTACAGGGAGAATGACATGAAAAAACTATTAGCTTCATTGGTGGCACTTGCCGTTTCGGCAACGGCTGCACAGGCGGCTGACAAGCTTACGCTTCAGCTGCAGTGGGTGACGCAGGCGCAGTTTGCCGGTTATTACGTTGCCCTCGACAAGGGTTACTACAAGGAAGAAGGGCTGGATGTCACCATCAAGCCGGGCGGTCCTGACATTGCACCGCCGCAGGTGCTTGCCGGTGGTGGCGCCGACCTCATGCTGAACTGGATGCCATCTGCGCTGGCAGCGCGGGAAAAGGGTGTTCCGCTGGTGAATATTGCCCAGCCTTTCAAGTCATCCGGCTTGCAGCTGACCTGCCGCAAGGAAACAGGCATTACATCGCCAGAAGATTTCCGTGGCAAGACAATCGGTGTCTGGTTCTTCGGAAACGAGTATCCGTTCCTGTCATGGATGAGCCAGCTTGGCATTCCGACGGATGGCGGCTCAAATGGCGTGACTGTCCTGAAGCAGGGCTTCAATGTTGACCCGCTGCTGCAAAAGCAGGCCGACTGCATCTCGACCATGACCTATAACGAATACTGGCAGGTGATTGATGCCGGCATCTCGCCGGATGATCTTGTTGTCTTCAAATATCAGGACCAGGGTGTCGCCACACTTGAAGATGGCATCTATGTGCTTGAGGACCGCCTGCAGGATGCCGCTTTCCAGGATCAGCTGGTACGCTTTGTGCGCGCCTCGATGAAAGGCTGGAAGTGGGCTGAAGCCAATCCGAATGACGCCGCTGAAATCATTCTCGACAATGATGCCACCGGTGCCCAGACGGAAAAGCACCAGCGCCGGATGATGGGCGAGATTGCCAAGCTTACCGCCGGTTCAAACGGTACGCTTGATCCTGCCGATTTTGATCGCACGGTTGCGACACTGCTGAAAGGCGGTTCCGACCCGGTGATTACCAAAAAGCCGGAAGGCGCATGGACACATATGATCACCGACAAGGCGCTCTAAAGATGGTCTGACCATCTTTGGATTACGTTACGGGCCATCCGCGATGCGGGTGGCCCTTTCCTGTTCTGACAGAATTATTCATACTGGTGGCCACAATCAGCGGGGACAGATCATGCAACAGGCCGACGACATACTGCGGGTCATTCTCCTTGGAACAGGCATTCCCAATCCGGATATCAATGCCTTTGGCACAGCGACCATTATCGAGGCCGGATCGCAGCGTGTATTGCTGGATTGCGGGCGCGGCACGGTCATCCGCATGGCGCAGCTTGGGATTCCGCTTGGGGCTGTCGACAAAGTGTTCCTGTCGCACTTCCATTCCGACCATTATGCCGGTCTTTTTGACCTGTTGATGACAGGCACGATCCCGCAACCCTATGCCAACCGGAAATGTCCTCTGGATGTGTTTGGCCCACCCGGGGTCGAGGATATCGAGGAAGGGGGCAACATCATCGCCCGGCCGGATCGCAAGATCCGTACGGATGACAATGAAATCGACCCCGACCATATGCGGATCATCGCCCATGAATATGCCGAGGGGCCGGTCTATGACGAGGGCGGGCTGCGCATCATCGCCATTGAGGTCGATCATGGCGAATTCATCAAGCCGGCCTATGCCTTTCGGGTGGAATATGCAGGCCATGTTTTTGTGCATAGCCACGACACAAGATATAATGAAAACCTGATCGCCCAGGCGCAGAATGCAGATGTGTTCGTGCATGAGGTGGCGGCGGCGCGTGAAGAAACAATGGCGCAATATCCGGGCATACGGGTGGCGCTGGACCATCACGCAACCCCCGAAGAGGTGGGCCGGGTCTTTGCACAGACACGGCCAAAGCTGGCAATGCTAACGCATCTTGTGCTGTTGCCCCCTGACCCGATGCCGATCAATGCGGTGACGGCCGGGGTGGCATCAGAATATGACGGCATGGTGCTGGTGGCCGAAGATTTGATGACGATCGAGATTGGTGCCAACATCACCGTGATCCCGTTTGGCCATGGCCGGTCGGGGTCACGCTGACGGCGCAGGCGCTATTTACTGGTGGCGATCTGCGTCAGCCACAAGCCGATCCCCATCACCACAAGGCCGGATGCGCGCAACGGGCTGAGCCGCGTTTCCGGCGCGTTGAAAAGGCCAAAATGATCGATGACCGCAGCGCTGAACAACTGGCCGAACAGAACGAAAAAGATTGCGTTCCCCAGGCCAAAGCGCGGCGCGACATAGGTGATACTGACGATATAGAAGGCAACAAGACAGCCGGCGAGGAACAAATGTTTGGGGGCTTCCATCGCCCGTGCCAGTGAAAACCCGCCCTGCATGGTCGACACAATCAGACAGCAGCCAAGGGCTATGAAAAACAGAATGGTGGCGGCGCCGAATGGTGCCTCAAGATGCCGGCCAAGTGCCGCATTCAATGCGGCCAGTACCGGTATGCCAAGCCCTGCGATAAACATCACTACGGCATATGCTGACATGGTCTTCTCCCGTTTGCGGTTCGTTTGACCGGTGGCCAGTCCTGCTGCGCCCCGCCCAGATGGAAATGCGCCTGTCCGTGGGTTTCACCTGTCAATGGCGCCAGACAAGAGGATCATAAAAGCTGTAAAACCCCAAACAATAATAGGTTTGCTGACGACAGCCCCGCTATCTGGCCAGCGGCGTTATTGAAGCCTTTGTTCTGTCCTCTTGCCATGGCAGATTGGTGCCATGTCTGCAGATATTTTTCTTATCGTTCTGTTTGCCGCCATTATGCATGCGGTCTGGAACGCCGTGGTCAAGGGCGCTGCAGACCGCACAATCTCTTTTGGCTTTGTGGCGATGGGACATACACTTCCCGCACTTCTGATCGCGCCTTTCGTGCCATTGCCCGAACCGTCTCTGTGGCCCTATCTTGCTGTGTCGACAGTCGTCCACTGGGGCTATTACTATTTTCTGAATACCGGATACCGGCTTGGTGATCTGTCACTTGTTTATCCGGTGGCGCGCGGCATCGCTCCCTTTCTGGTGGCCATCCCGGCCTTGATATGGCTCGATGAGACCCTGCCGGTTGCCGCCTGGGCAGGGCTCTTTTGTATTTCAGCCGGCATCCTGATAATCGGGTTTGGACGAAAAGGAGCTGCCCCTGCGCTTCCGGCGCTGGCGGTGGCGGTGCTGACCGGAAGTACCATTGCCCTGTACACCCTCATTGACGGGGTGGGTGTCCGGCTTACCGAGCAGGCCCTGACCTATATCACCTGGCTGTTCATTGGTGAGGGTCTGGCCGTTCTCTATATCCTGCTGCCACGTATGCAACGGTTGAAGGCGCAGCCAAACCGGCAGTTGATGTTGGCCTTTGGGGGCGGGCTGTTATCGGCGCTGGCCTATGCTCTGGCCCTTTATGCCAAGACCAAGGCCCCGCTGGGCCTGGTGTCGGCGCTGCGTGAAACATCGGTGATTTTCGCAGCCATGATCGGCGTGTTCTGGTTTGGTGAAGGTCCGGTCAGGACCCGGTTATGCGCGGCTGCCGTGGTGGTGACGGGCATAATTCTGCTCGCCCTTGCCTGACAGCCGGCCTGTGTCAGAACGCTTATGGTCTGGCGGAATGGCGCGCCCTGTTGCACACTTCACCAACGCGTTTCTCATAGCGCTCTTATATCGGAGCCGAAGGTGATGCCACGATTGACCCAGCGGTTTTGGAACACGCTGATCCTTGTCTGTGCCGGATGTATGATGATGGTCCCTGCGTCAAAATCCAAGGCCTATGAAGAGGCAGGTTTCACCATTGTGCATAGCACCGCGCTTTATGACGTGCGGCACTATCAGGACCGTCTGGTTGCCGAAACTGTCTATGATGATGACGGCCGGGGGTTTCAGCGCCTTTTTGGCTATATATCTGGCGACAACAAGGCGGCCAGCAAGATCGAGATGACCGTTCCGGTCACCCAGTCGACAGAGATTGAAATGACAGCACCTGTCACGCAGTCGGCGGGGGAAGGGGGCAATGTCATGCAATTTTATCTGCCCGCGCGTTTTACCGCTGATACCGCACCCGTGCCGACAAACCCAAAAGTGACAATCCGCATCATAGAAGGTGGGCACTTTGCGGTTATCCGCTATTCCGGACGGGCAACAGACCGAAATTTTGCAAAACACTGGAAACGGCTCTCGGCCGCATTGCAGGCTGACGCTGTCCGCATTCTGGCGACCCCGATGAAGGCCACCTATAACGGGCCGTTCACACCATTTTTTCTGCGCCGCAATGAAGCAATGGTCAGGGTCGACTGGCCATAATGTCGGCGCATAACATCCAATCGGGGCCAGCAGGATGCCATCTGCCCCCAAAACCGCCACAATGCGCGGGAAAACTGACCGTCACCCGCGTTTGATAAAGAGTGCCGACATGATTAGGCCGCTGCACGCCTTATGCTGTATTGCAATATTTGCCGGCCTCTGGCGTCCGCCAGCAGGCGTGGCTGCGTCTGATCTGTCATCCACACCCCTTGTGCCGTCCCCTGACTGCATCCAGACCATATTGCGCCAGGATACAGCTGTCCCGGCGGCGGACTGTCTTGCCGATGTCGCGTCATTCAACACAACAGCACACACCGATTCGCAGGGCGCGGATTATCCGCTGGCAGAGGTGCAGACCGCCGACTACCGCATGCGTATTCACTATACTGGCGGCGATTTTCCCGATGCTGTCATGGCAAACTGGCCGCTATCTATCGAGATGAATTATGGCGGTAGCGGCTGGTTTTCCTATTTGCTGGTGCTGGTGGAAACGCGCAACGGATCTATCGCATCAGGCTTTGTGCAGCCTGCTGGTGACCGCTGTAATGACGGCTTTGCCCGATGGGACCGGTTTTCCGAAAATGGAAATGGTGTCTACCGGCGCAGCGCCACACCCTTCCGGCTGGTCAATCCGCTGGATGAAATGGACTGGCGGAACATCTCTAACGCCCTGTTGTTTCAGGACGCGGATGACGATGCAAAAAGACAGGCCATGCTGCAGATGGCCGACCCGCCGCTTTATGCGGACTGGCTTCCTTATGCGGAACTGGCGCATTGTGCCACCTGCTGTGTTGGCGAGATTGTGGTGATGCAGTCGATGATCGGCACCGAGATTGATCCCGGGCGTGATTACGCTGTGCTTGGCGTGGTGCTGTACCCGGATGCCATTGCCGCGCTGGCGCGATCAGACAAGATTGGCGACAGATGCCTTGCGGCCGGTCTGGCGGCGGCGCGGCAGCGTGGCGCGCCGGACGGTGGGGATGGCGAGATGTTGTTTCTCTACCGGCAAAGCTGGCTGGAACTGCGCGACGGCTTGCTGGCAAACTGCCCGGGCTGACGGCTTTATTCCGCGAGGGCGGCTTCCAGTTCCTCCTGCAGCGTCAGCCATGCGTCCTCTGCCGCTTCAATTGCGTTATTCAGGGCCGCCAGCCGGCGCCCCGCCTCGGCCGATTCCGAGCTGTTGGCCGCGTCAAAGAAACCGGGCGCTGCCATCTCGGCTTCCAGCGCCGCCTTTTGCTGGTTCAGGGCTGCCAGTTCCTTTTCATTGCGGGTGATGGCGCTGCGCACTGCGGCGGTATTGGCGCGGCGTTCCTTGCCGGACAGGGCGCGTGCCGGGCGCGCCGCAGCATTGCCTGATGGATTGCCCGTGGCTGTTTCTGCGCCGGCATCCTGTGATGTGGCCGTGCGCCCCTTGCCGCCCTGCTGCTGCAACAGCAATTTGCGATAATCATTCATATCGCCATCGAAAGGCTGTACCGCCCCGTTGCGGACAATCCACAACTGATCGGCGATGGTTTCCACAAGATGCGGGTCGTGGCTGACCAGAATGACGGCACCCTGATAGTCGTTCAGCGCGTGGATCAGCGCCTCCCGGCTTTCGATGTCCAGATGGTTGGTCGGCTCATCAAGGATCAGGATATGCGGCGCATCAATTGCCGCCATCGCCATGAGAAGTCTTGCCTTCTGCCCCCCGGACAGCCGTTCGACCGGGTTTTCCACGATATCGGCGCCAATGCCGGCTGCCCCCAGCCGCGCACGCAGCGCGGTTGGCAGCGCATCTGGACGCAGGCGTGCCATGTGCTGAAGCGGTGTCTCACCTGCTACCAACTCGTCCAGCTGATGTTGTGCAAAAAACCCGATACGCAGTTTGCCGGATTTGCGGATGTCCCCTTCCATCGGGGCCAGCCGGTCGGCAATCAGTTTGGACAGGGTGGACTTGCCCTCACCATTCATGCCCAGCAGG
>Ga0160423_10001614_pt1 | contig 18903 bp, 26 predicted proteins | sample CRUFie14St8metaG_FD_108191 | JGI IMG/M metagenome (GOLD analysis project Ga0160423, IMG submission 108191) | Marine microbial communities from the Costa Rica Dome - CRUD Field 142mm St8 metaG | ecosystem: Environmental > Aquatic > Marine > Oceanic > Photic zone | place: Costa Rica: the Eastern... | reverse complement strand
TAAAGAAAATACCAATAACAAAACCTGGTAGTAGGTTTTTAAGATGAGCATAAGACTTGGTGTAAATATTGATCACGTTGCAACTTTAAGAAATGCTAGAGGTGAAAAACATCCTGACCCTTACTTATCAGCAATTAGTGCGTTAAAATTTGGTGCAGATTCTATTACAATACATTTAAGAGAAGACAGAAGACATATAAATGAACAAGATTTAAAAAAAATTTCAAAAAATAAAAAAATTCCTTTAAACTTAGAAATGGCAGCAAATAATGAAATGCTAAAAATTGCTATAAAGCATAAGCCAAATTTTGTTTGTATTGTTCCAGAAAAACGAAAAGAAGTAACTACAGAAGGTGGTCTAGATTTAAAAAAAAATTTTAAAAAAATTAAAAAAATTATTGAAAAGTTAAATCACAATAAAATAAGAACTAGTTTATTTATAAACCCTAATATAAGAGATATTAAACTAGCGTATAAAATAGGCACTAAATGCATTGAGTTACATACAGGTAAAATTTCGAACCAAATTAAAGAAAAAAAAAATTATTTTAAAGAACTATCAAAAATAAAAAAAAGTACAAACTTGGCGTATAAATTTAATATAGAAGTTCACGCAGGTCATGGCATGGATTACAAAACAGCCAAAATACTAAAATCTGTTAAATTTATTAAAGAATTTAATATTGGCCATTTTATTATTGGGGAGTCGGTTATCCATGGGATGAATAAAATTATTAAAAAATTTAAAAAAATAATTAAGTAAAATGAATATCATTGGAAATGGTGTTGATATAGTTGATAATAAAAGAATAGAAAAGCTATTATTAAATAACAATTTTTTAAATAGAATTTTTACCAATAGCGAGATTAAAAGTTCAAAAAAAAGCCAAAATAAAATCAATTTTTTTGCAAAAAGATTTGCTGCAAAAGAAGCATTTGTTAAAGCATTAGGCACTGGTTTCAGAAACAATATTACTTTTACAGATATAGAAATTACAAATAATAATAAAGGAAAACCTGTAATAAAAATTTCGAAAAAAATTAAAAATTTAATAACTAAAAAATTTAAGTCTAAAAAGCCAAAAATTTATGTTTCTTTATCGGATGAAAAAAATCATTCAATAGCTTATGTAATATTAGAAAATTAGTAATGAAAAAATTTTTAATAGAAAATATTAAAACACTATTTTACGCTTTCATCATAGCAATTTTAATAAGATCAATACTAATTCAACCTTTTTATATACCATCATCATCAATGGAACCAAATTTATTAGTTGGAGATAGATTGTTTGTTACCAAATTCTCTTATGGTTACAGTAAACATTCCTTTCCGTTTAGCCCGCCAATCTTTAAGGGGCGAATATTAAATAATAACCCTCAAAGAGGTGATGTTGTTGTTTTTAAAACACCTGCTGATAATAGAACTGACTACATTAAAAGGTTAATTGGCTTACCTGGTGACACAATACAATTTATTAATGGCGATCTATATTTAAATAATAATCAAATTTTAAAAACAATTATAAATGATAATGATTTATTATACTGTGGAAACAGCAAAATAAGTGTTTCAACATTTAAAGAAAAATTATCTAATGGAATTGAATACAAGGCTTCATACAGAAATGATTTATCTTTTAGAAATTCAGATAAATTTAAAGTACCTGAAAATCATTTTTTCTTTTTAGGTGATAATAGGGACTGCTCTAAGGATAGTAGGTTTCTTTCCGAAGTTGGATATGTTCACAGAAATAATTTAGTTGGCAAAGCACAGATAATGTTTTTTTCCTCTGATCCACGTATTGGAAGTATTTTTAAAGTTTGGAGATGGCAAGATATAATGAGATTTAATAGATTCTTTAAAAAGATTAATTAATGGAAAAAAAAATAAAAAAGTTAGAGGAAAAAATTAAATATTCATTTAAAAATAAAGAATTTCTAATAAATTCTCTAACTCATAAAAGTTTTAATTCAGAAAAAAATTATGAAAAATTAGAGTTTCTAGGTGATAGAGTTTTAGGAATAATTATCTCAAGAAAACTAATCGAACTATATCCAAATGAAAAAGTAGGTTTATTAGATAAAAAATTTGCCTCATCAGTAAACAAAACAAAGTGTTATGAGGTTGGTAAATCAATAGGATTAGATAATTATATATTAGTAGGAAATAACAACAAAAAAAAAATAAAAATCGAAAATAAAATAATTTCAGATTGTTGTGAAGCGTTAATTGGTGCCATATATTTAGATTCCAACTTACAGCAAGCAGAAAAATTTATTTTAAATAATTGGAAATCACATTTGATATCTTCATTTGATAATGTTGTTGATCCAAAAACAATGTTACAGGAATATTCTTTAAAAAAATTCAAAAATTTACCAATTTATAAGCTAATATCTAATACCGGGCCACGGCACAAACCAACTTTTAAAGTTGGTGTAAAAATTAAAAATACTGATTTTATTTTTTCAACTGGTTCATCTAAACAAAAAGCAGAACAATCAGCGGCACTTGAATTGTTAAATTCTTTAGAACAAAAATGAACTGGCAAGATGTTGGTTATTTATTGTCAAAAAATAAGTATAGTGAAAATAATTCTATAGCTGATTTTTTTACAGAAGATCATGGAAAAGTTACTGGTGTAATTTATGGATCCACATCAAAAAAGATCAAAAATTATTTATTAATTGGAAATAAATTTCACTTAAATTTTAATACAAAAAACGACTTCAAGGTTGGATATTTTAAAATTGAGATTGACAAAATTATTACACCTTTTTTTATGGAAGAAAGAAATAAACTTTTATGTATTACATATGCTATGAATTTAATTAAATTATTAACTGTAGAAGGACAACAAAATTTGAACATTTTCAAATTAGCAGAAAATTTGAAAAAACTATTAGAAGACAATAATTGGTTGGTAAAGTTTATTTTTTGGGAACTTAATTTTTACAAATCAATTGGCTATCATATTGAATTTAAAGATTATGTGAATAGAGAGAAAGAAAAAAATGGCAATGAAATTTATTATGTAAAATCATCAAATAAATCTGTTCCTAATTTTTTAATAAATAAAAATGATAATATAAGTGACATTAATGATATATTGAATGGTTTTAAGTTAGTCGGGGATTTTCTAGAAAAAACTATATTAAGAACTATCGGAGCAAGTTATCCAAACTCAAGAATAGATTTTTATAGCTCTATTAAAAATTTAAGTCAATTTGATCAGCAAAATACGAAACTATAGCATTTGCTCCAGCTCTTTTAAAAGCTATTAATGTTTCATATATAGATTTATCATCAATAATTTTTTTACTTATTGCGTTTCTAATTAGACTATATTCACCTGAAACTTGATAAGCTAGCACTGGTATTTTGAAATTATCTTTAACATTTTTTATTATATCGAGGTAGGGCATTCCAGGTTTAACCATAACCATATCTGCTCCTTCTTTTATGTCTAATGATACTTCTCTTAATGCTTCATTACTATTTTTAAAATCCATTTGATAAGTTTTTTTATCACCTTTCAATGAACCTTTCGAACCAACAGCATCTCTAAATGGCCCATAATAACTTGACGCATATTTAACTGCATATGAAATTATCTGAACATCACTAAAGTTGTTCTTATCTAATTCTTTCCTTATTTGACCTATCCTACCATCCATCATATCTGATGGAGCTATTACATCACATCCTATTGATGCTTGTAAAATTGATTGTTTAATTAAAATATTTACAGTTTCATCGTTTATAATTTTTTTATTCTTAATTAAACCATCGTGACCATGAGAAGTGTATGGATCAAGGGCAACATCACACATAATGCCAATATCATTTTTATATTTTTTTTTTATGTACCTAATTGCTTTACACACTAGATTATCCTCATTTAAAGCTTCTGATCCAAATTTATCTTTTAGTTTAGAATTAGTTTGAGGAAAAAGTGCAATCATGGGAATTCTTTTTTTTATTGCTTTATCAATAATTTGACTTAATCTATTAATAGAATACCTGTAAATACCTGGCATTGTATTGATTGGGATTTTTTTATTTGATCCATCAGTTAAAAATATTGGTAGAATCAAGTCGTTGTATGAAAGATTATTTTCTTGTATCAATCTTCTAGACCAATCAGATTTCCTTGATCTTCTCATCCTCAAATTTGGATATTTACCCGTGATAATCATTATCAAACAATATTTATGATGCGACAATAGTTATATGTTATATAAAGAATAATAAAGTATTTATTTAGCGCATGAGTAACGTATCTTACCTCAAAGAGGTTAAATCTAACAATTTAAACAGTGATTTTCATATTCAAGATATAAAATTTGATATTGAAAAACTGCGAAACGCTTGTGATGAAGTTTTAAATATGAAAGGCTTCGACACAAGTTTAGGTATTCCTCATTTTGCAGGTATTTCTTTAAATCAAATCCCTGGAGACCCAGACTCAATAAAAGGAAATAAAGTTAGAGGTGTATATTGGACAAAACCAGATTCTTCTGGAAAGGAAGTTAGTCGTGATGTGGCAATCGAAGAAGATAAATATACTGAATTTGTAAAAGATTTTGAACACACATATTTTAAAGAAGTTTATGATGAATTGTCCAAAAAATATAAATTAGGTAGAACAAGATTGCTTTTAAAAGAACCTAGATCAACGTTAAGTTGGCATAGAGATCCAGAACCTCGTCTGCATATACCAATTTATACTAATCCAGGCGCAATAATGGTTGTTGATAAAGTTGCAAAACACATGCCAGCAGATGGATCTGTATGGGTTACTAATAACACTAAATATCACAATGCCTTTAATGGTGGAGAAGAAAATAGAGTGCACTTAGTTGCTTGTGTATTAGATTATAAATTTAATTAATTTGAAGAAAATATTTATAGCCTCTGATCACGCAGGTTTTAATTTAAAAAATCATATTTATAAATCATTAAAAAAAAATATCAGAATTATCGATCTTGGTACCAATGATAAATCTGTCTCAGTAAATTATCCAGAATTTGCTCACAAACTATGCAAACAAGTTTCAAAAAATAAATCAAATGTAGGAATTCTAGTCTGTGGTTCTGGAGTTGGAATGTCAATGGCGGCCAATAGACACAAAAAAATAAGAGCTGCATTATGTTATTCTTTAAAAAATGCGAAATTATCTAGATTGCATAATGATGCAAATGTTATTACATTAGGAGAAAGACTTATTAACAAAAAGATTGCAATGAAATGTATTAATGTTTTTTTGAAAACAAAATTTGAAGGCGGAAGACATTTAAAACGAGTTAAAAAAATTTAGCATGTCCAGTGAAAACAAATATTTAAGCAATCAATATCAAGACTTCTTTGAAAGAAGCCTTAAAGATAGTGACCCTGAAATATATAAAGCTATAAATGATGAGTTAGTTAGACAGCAAAATCATATAGAACTAATTGCCTCAGAAAATATAGTATCTCAAGCTGTGTTAGAAGCACAAGGATCAGTTTTAACAAATAAATACGCTGAAGGATATCCTGGAAAAAGATATTATAATGGATGTGAGCATGTTGATGTAGCTGAAGATTTAGCAATAAATAGGTTAAAAGAGCTTTTTAATTGTAAGTTTGCAAATGCCCAACCTCATTCAGGTGCTCAAGCAAATGGTGCTGTATTTTTAGCTTTGTTAAAACCCGGAGATACTTTTATGGGAATGAGTTTAAATTCTGGTGGTCACATTACTCATGGATTAAAAATTGCAATGTCAGGTAAGTGGTTTAATCCAATTGGTTATGATGTTGATAAGGAGTCTGAGTTAATAGATTATGATAATGTTGAAAAATTAGCTTTAGAACATAAACCTAAACTAATTATTGCTGGAGGAAGTGCTTATTCAAGAGTAATAGATTTTAAAAGATTTAGAGAAATTGCTGACAAAGTTGGAGCTTACTTGATGGTAGATATGGCTCATTTTTCAGGATTAGTTGCAGGTAAAGGTTATCCAAATCCTGTTGATCATGCTCATGTGGTAACATCAACAACTCATAAAGTGTTTAGAAGTGCTAGGGGTGGAATAATTCTTACTAACCATGAAGATCTAGCAAAAAAATTTAATTCAGCTGTATTTCCTGGTTATCAAGGAGGACCTTTGATGCACATAGTTGCAGCTAAGGCTGTTGGTTTTAAGGAAGCTTTAAAACCAGAATTTCAACAATATATCTCACAAGTTTTAGCAAATGCAAAAATCCTCGCTGAAACACTTAAAAGCAATGGTTTTAAAATTTATTCTGGTGGCACTGATACACACTTAATGTTAGTAGATTTAAGACCTTTTAACGTAAAAGGAAATCTTGCTGCGGAAAGTCTTGAGAGAGCAAATATTACTTGTAATAAAAACGGAATACCTTTCGATACAGAAAGTCCCATGGTTACTTCAGGTATTCGTTTAGGATCTCAAGCAGCAACTACTAGAGGATTTGGTTTAAATGAATTTAAAATTGTCGGAGAATTAATTACAAAAGTCATAAAAGGATTATCTGATAATAAAGAAAACAATAGTAAAATTGAAGAGGAAGTAAAAAAAGAAGTTGTAGATTTATGTTCAAATTTTCCTATATATAAAAACTTAGGATAATTCGAATATGATTTGCCCGATTTGCAAAAAAGGTGAAACCTCAGTTGTAGACTCTAGACCAACAGAAGATGGAACAACAATAAGACGTAGAAGACTTTGTATATGTGGTCAAAGATTCACAACATTTGAAAGGGTACAATTTAGAGAATTAACTGTTGTTAAAAAAAATGGACGAAAATCGTCTTTTGATAGAGAAAAATTATCAAAATCTGTATATGTAGCATTAAAAAAAAGACCTATAGATACTGAAACAGCAGAAAAATTCATATCAAAAATTTCTAGATCACTTGAAGAATTAGGTCAAAGTGAAATATCATCAAATACAATCGGAACAATGGTTATGGAAGGATTAAAAGAGCTTGATCCAGTAGCATATGTAAGATTTGCATCAGTCTATAGAAATTTTAGAGAAGAAAAAGACTTTGTTCAATTTGTAGATAAAATTGATGTCTTCAAGAAAAGATAATTTTAAATTATCAAATAATAAACTAATGAAGTTTGCTCTTCAATTAGCATCTAACCAAAAATACAGAACTGGCATTAATCCGTCAGTTGGTTGTATAATAACAAAAAATAATAGAATTTTATCTTATGCTTCAACTGAAAGTAATGGCAAACCTCATGCAGAAGTTTCTGCAATTAAAAAGCAGAAAATAAAAAACTTAAAAAATTCTAAAATGTTTGTAACTTTAGAACCATGTTCACATTATGGTAAAACACCACCCTGTACAAACACCATAATTAAAGCAAAAATAAATACAGTAAATTTTTCGCATATAGATGAAGACCAAAGAACTAAAAATAAATCAAAAAAAATTCTAATTAAAAAAAAAATAAAAGTTAAATCAGGATTGTTAAATAAAGAAATTTCAAAATTTTATTCTGATTATGATTTCATAAAAAAAAAAAACAGACCTTATGTTACAAGTAAACTCGCTGTATCATTAAATAATAAAATTTTAATTGATAAAACACATATAACAAATAAATATTCTAGAGATATAGCCCATATTTTAAGATATCGGAACCAAGCTCTGTTAACATCATACAAAACTGTTAACAATGATAACCCCTATCTTAATTGCAGATTAAATGGTTTAGAAAAGTTTTCACCTTCAATTATTATAATTGATAAAAATTTAAAAATAAATCTAAACGCTAATCTATTAAAACGTAATTCAGCTAAAATAATAGTTTTTCATAATAGTAATAATCAAAGAAAAATTATGAAACTTAAAAAAAAAAATACTAAATTAATTAAAGAAAAAATCATAAATGGTAGTTTTAATTTGCACTTGATACTAAAACGGCTTTATAAACTTGGCTATCATAGAATTTTATTAGAAAGTGGACCTAAATTAATTAATAATTTCTTAAATAATGATCTTATTAATGAATTTTATCTTTTTAAATCTGATAAAAAAATAATATCAAAAAAAAATATTAATGTGAATAAGCTTCTAGCAAAATTTAACATAAATTTTAAAACTAATCGCATAAAATCTTTTATAGGTTCTGATAAATTGATACATTATTATTAATCACTAAATTTTATGTTTAACGGAATTATATTTAATCAGGGTAAAGTTGTAGAAATAAAAAAAAGATATAAAGGTAATAATATTTTTATTTACTCAAATATTAAAGTCTCAAAAAAAGATCTAGGAATATCGATTGCTTGTGATGGTGTTTGTCTTACACTTATTTCTTATAATAAAAGGATTTTAGAATTTTATCTCTCAGATGAGACTATTAATAAATCTAAATTTAAAAAAATTAAACTTGGATCCACAATAAATTTGGAATTACCACTTAAATACAAACAAAATATTTCTGGACATATATGTCAAGGTCATGTCGACACAGTTTCACAAGTTAAATCTATAAAAAGAATAGATAAATCAAAAATTTACGAATTTAAAATACAAAATAAATTCAAAAAATTTTTAGTAGAAAAAGCATCAATATTAATAAATGGTGTTTCATTAACTATTGCCAAAATTAAAAAGGACAGTTTTGAAATCTGGGTGATACCACACACTTTGAAATTAACAAATTTGATAAATTTAAAAAAAAATGATCTAGTTAATATTGAGATTGATATTTTATCAAAATATGTAAAAAAATTTATAAATGAAAAAAACTAAATATAGCAATATTGAAAAAATAATATCCATATCAAAAAAAGGTGGCATGTACATTTTAGTTGACGATGAAAATAGAGAAAATGAAGGTGATTTAGTTTTTTCTGCATCAGATGTTAGTTCAAAAAAAATTAATTTCATGGCTAAATATGGTAGGGGCTTAATATGTTTAACCTTAAATAATTCTCATGCAAAAAAACTCGGTCTAAACTATATGGCACCTGTCAATCAATCCAGAAATAAAACTGCATTTACCGTTTCTATAGAAGCTAAGAAAGGTATAACTACTGGTATTTCTGCTAAGGACAGAGCAAAAACAATTAAAATCGCTACAAAAAAAAATCCAAATAAAAAAGATATTGTTTCACCTGGCCATGTTTTTCCAATTATAGCACGTGATGGTGGTGTTTTGGTTCGTGCCGGTCATACAGAGGCATCTGTCGATATAGCAAGATTGTCTAAGAAATTACCGGCTGCTGTTATATGTGAAATCATGAATGAAGATGGAACAATGTCTAAAGGTGAAGATTTATTTAGATTTGCTCAAAAACACAAACTTTGCATAGGTAAAATTGAAGATTTAATTTCATTCAGACTGAAAAAAGAAAAATTAATTAGGCTTAAAAATTCATCAAGCATTATTGTTCAAAAACAAAAATACAATATTAAAATTTTTGAGAGTGTTTTAGATGGCTCTGAACACTTCGCTTTATTAAAAGGAAAAATTAATTCAAAAACAATTCCCAGAGTAAGAGTTATATCATCCAATGTTGTTCAAAATTATTTAATTAATCAAAAACTACCTAATTCGTTTAACAAAACTTTATCTTATTTTAAAAATTATAATAATTGTGTATTAGTATTTATAAGAGATCCAAATCTTAAATCTGTATCTCAAACACTTAAACAATATAAAAGTAAAAAATTTTATGCAAAAGGTCATGATAAACTTATTAAAAATTATGGTATAGGGGCTCAAATAATAAAAAGTTTAAAAATAAAAAATATGATTTTAGTTACACGTTCAACAAAAAAAGTAGTTGGTTTAGATGGATATGGTATAAAAATGCAAAGACAGGAAATTATATGATGAAAAAAAAAATATTAATCGTTGTAGCCAATTACTATAGAAAAATTTCAAATGACTTATTGCAAAGTGCATTGAAAAATTTTAACAAAAAGAATTTTTCTATAAAAATCATAACTGTTCCTGGTGCATTCGAAATACCAGTAACAATTTCTAGAAATATTAATAAATTTCATGGATTTGTTGCCTTAGGATGCGTAATTAAGGGAGAAACACCTCATTTTGACTTTATTTCTAATGCAACTACTAATGCTATAATGACAATTTCAGTCAATTCAAAGAAGCCAGTAGGCAACGGTATAATTACATGTCTTAATAAAAAACAAGCTCTCGCTAGAGGAAAAAAAGGTTTTGAAGCATCAGAGGCTGTAAAAGCTGTTTTATCTAAATAAATAATGACTTTGAAATTCAGTCCCAAAAACAACCCACGCGTGATTATTATTCAAAAATTGTATGGTCAATTTTTTAATAAAGACGAAAAATTATATTTTCCTAAGCATCGCTTTAAAAAATTTATAAAAGATGTTGTATCTGGAACACTGGAAAGAGATGAAATAATTAACGAAGAAATTAATGCTCATTTAAATAATGATGTTAAAATGATTAAATTAGATAAAGTTTTTCAGGTAATTATTAAATCTGCGATATTTGAATTTCTATATAAACCAAAAATTTCTTCTAAAATAATAATTAAAGAATATTTGAACGCTTCTAATTTTTTCATAGATATTTCTCAAACTAAATATCTTAATGCATTACTTGATAAAATCTCCAAACAAATACGTATTACTAATGGATGATGAAAAAATAATTAAAAAATATTTTTATAAATTATCTAAAAATAACCCCAGTTCACTAAATTTAAATGACGATGTTTTTTTTGATAAAAAAAAAAATCTTGTTATTTCAACTGATACATATAACGAAAAAATTCATTATAAAAATTTAAGTTATCCAGATCTTATAATAAAAAAAATTATAAGGTCATCAATTTCAGATTTAATTTGTAAAGGTGTTAAACCCAAATACATATTTATATCAGCATCTATTAACAAAAAACTTAGTAAACATAAGAATTTTTTACTTATTATCAATTCACTTAAACATGAACTTAAAAAATATAAAATCTTACTTTGTGGTGGTGATACAACCTTTTCAAAAGTTACTTCTTTTACAATTACAACAATTGGCTTCTCAAAAAAAATTGTAAAAAGAAATAAAACTAAATTAAATGATATTATTTATGTAACAGGTAGTTTAGGAGATCCTTACGCTGGTTTGTTGGTGATAAATAAAAAAATAAATTGTAATCAATCTTTTAGAAACTATTTTAAAAACAAATACTATGTCCCAGATATTCCTTATAAATTTTATAAATATATTCAAGATATTGCATCATCATCAATGGATATATCTGATGGTTTAATTTTAGATTTAGAAAGAATGATGAATAAACAGAATTTAAATTATCATATTAATCTTAATAAAATTCCAATATCAAATAAGTTAAAGCAGCTAATTGATAATAATAAACTGCAAAAGGAAAATTTTATATCTAAAGGTGATGATTATCAGATACTATTTACTTCTCCTTTCAACAAAATAGAAAAAATAAAAAAAATAGCTAAAAGAATCAAAATTAAAATAACGGCGATAGGCAGAATTACTAAAGGTGATAATTTAATATTAAATTCAAAAAACAAAAATCTTCTGAAAACCATGAAAAATAAAGGTTATTTACATAGGTTTGCTTAAGTTAAATATTGCCTTTTGTTTTTATTTTTGTAATGTCCGGCTTTTAAAAAACAACAAAAATAGAATTTTAAGGAAATTATGAACACTTCAGTTGAAACGATATTATTATATACAATATTTGCTGGTTTGCTTTCCATTGTTTATGGATTTGTAACTGGTTCAAATATTCTTAAATCAAGTGCTGGTAACAGCAAAATGCAAGAAATAGCCTCTGCAATTCAAATTGGTGCAAAAGCTTATTTAAACAGACAATATAAAACTATAGCTATAGTTGGTGTTGTTGTTCTAGTAATTATAAGTTTTGCTTTTTCAATATTAGTAGGAATTGGATATTTAATTGGTGCCGCTCTTTCAGGTATAGCTGGATATGTTGGTATGTTAGTTTCTGTGCAAGCTAATGTCAGAACTGCAGAAGCATCAAGAAAAGGATTAGCACAAGGATTATCTGTTGCATTTAAATCTGGTGCAATAACTGGAATGTTGGTTGCTGGTTTAGCTTTATTATCTATTGCTGTTTACTATTATTTTTTATTAAAAACTGGTGTTGATGAGAGAGAAATAGTAAATGCTTTAGTTGCATTAGGTTTTGGTGCATCTTTGATTTCTATTTTTGCAAGACTTGGTGGTGGGATTTTTACCAAAGGAGCTGATGTAGGTGCTGACCTAGTTGGAAAAGTAGAAGCTGGAATACCAGAAGATGATCCAAGGAATCCAGCAGTAATTGCTGACAATGTTGGAGATAACGTTGGTGATTGCGCAGGTATGGCCGCTGATTTGTTTGAAACTTACACAGTAACAATTGTTGCTACTATGGTCTTATCGTCTATTTTCTTTCAATCTGATATCAATATGATGATTTATCCATTAACAATTGGTGGCGCATGTATAATTACATCAATTATAGGCACTTTCTTTGTAAGACTAGGTGACTCTAAAAATGTTATGAATGCTTTGTATAAAGGATTTATTGCTACAGCTATTTTGTCTTTGGTAGTTTTGTATCCTGTAACTGATTATGTAATTGGTTTAGATGCTACCTATAGTTTTGGAGATACTTCATTTACTGGAATGAGCCTGTATTACTGTGGAGTAATTGGGTTAGTTATTACTGGTTTGCTAATATGGATAACAGAGTATTATACTGGAACTGATTATAGACCAGTAAAAACTGTCGCTGCTTCTTCCACAACTGGTCATGGTACCAACGTAATACAAGGTTTAGCGATTTCCATGGAGGCTACTGCAGTTCCGGCTTTGATTATTGTTGCTGGAATATTAATTACAAATGCTATTGCTGGTTTGTTTGGAATTGCAATAGCTGTTACAACAATGTTAGCTCTTGCAGGTATGGTGGTTGCGCTTGATGCTTATGGTCCAGTTACAGATAATGCTGGAGGAATAGCCGAGATGTCCAATCTTCCTAAAAATGTAAGAAAAACTACTGATGCTTTGGATGCTGTTGGCAATACAACTAAAGCAGTCACTAAAGGATATGCGATTGGATCGGCTGGTCTTGGCGCTTTGGTTTTATTTGCTGCATATACTGAAGATATAAAATATTATTCAACAGAAGCAGGTTCTAAATTAGAGGGTATAATTGTATCTTTTGATTTATCAAATCCATTTGTAGTAGTCGGTTTATTAATAGGTGGTATGTTACCATATCTTTTTGGATCAATGGGTATGCAAGCTGTTGGAAGAGCAGGTGGAGCAGTAGTAGTTGAAGTAAGAAGACAATTTAAAAAAATTCCAGGTATAATGAAACGTAAAGCAAAACCTGATTATGGAAAACTTGTTGATTTGCTAACCAAAGCTGCTATCAAAGAAATGGTAATACCATCTTTGTTGCCAGTTTTATCACCAATAGTTCTATATATAATTATTTTACCTATCGGTGGACAAGTGGCGGCCCTATCATCTGTCGGTGCTATGTTATTAGGAGTAATTATAACAGGCTTATTTGTTGCTGTTTCTATGACAGCTGGTGGAGGAGCGTGGGATAACGCTAAAAAATATATTGAAGACGGTAAATTTGGGGGCAAAGGTTCAGAAGCTCACAAAGCAGCAGTAACAGGCGACACAGTAGGTGATCCTTATAAAGATACAGCAGGTCCTGCAGTTAACCCAATGATTAAGATAACAAATATTGTTGCATTATTACTTTTAGCAGTAATAGCGGGACACTAATTATTTATTTCTATTTCTTGCGGGGGCATTTATTTTCTCCCGCAAAGTTGAAAAAATATTATAAATAGTATTATCCTGTTCAAACTCTTTTTGAGTATTTTTTTTAACATATTGAATTTTATTCATGTCATTTAAATCGACTATTTTTTTATTACTAACAAGTCCTTTATTGTTAAACTTTACTATAATAATATTATTTTTATTAATTTTTTTTTTACCCAATTTAATCAAAGAGCTATTTGTTTTTTTTCTCTCAATATAAAACCATACATTGTTATTGAAATCACTCACAGATGAAGGATATCCAATTTTTTTTATTAGATCATTTTTATTAGTTTTATTAATAACAATTTTTTCAAACTTATTTTCAAGTGATACAAAACCATGATTATTTGATATTTTATTTCCACTACAATTTGTAGTAATAATCAATAAAATAATTAATATAAATCGCATATGAATTTAGATTATTTAAATATTTACAATAATTTAATTAAATTAACTAGAAATAAAAAACTTTATGTTAATCTAGAAAGAAATGATGAATTTTCCGATCGCCTTATTTTTTTGATGTTTCATTTTGCTTTATTTCTAAAAAATTATAAATCACAAATATCAAAGAAAAAATCTCAAGAATTGTTTGATTTTTTTATTAGGCAGATTGAACTTTCTATAAGGGAAATAGGTTATGGTGATGTTTCGGTTAATAAAAAAATGAAAGAGTATGTAAACTTATTTTATTCAATTTTGGATAAAATTGAGACTCAAAATTTCAAACAAATAGAAAATTTAAACATTTTTTTTAAGAATTTATTAAATACTGATAAAAATATAGAGTTTTATGCTGATTATTTTCAAAAATATGATCAATATTTATTAAATAATACTTTAAATCACTTTACAAAAGATATAATAAACCCTAATTTTTAAATATGGCTGTACCAAAACGAAAAACTACTAAATCAAGAGCTGGTATGAGGAGATCTCATATTAAAGTGTCTTCGAAAAATATTATTGAAGACAAAAAATCTGGTGAATACAGACTTTCTCACCATCTTGATCTTAAAACTGGATTTTATAAAGGAAGACAAGTTTTAGATCCAAAAGATTAATTTTTATGACAAAACCTATTACCATTGCTGTTGATGCAATGGGTGGTGAAAATTCCCCACATAAAACGATTGAGGGTATATCATTGCATTCAAAAGTTTCACCAAATATTTTTTATAATATATATGGCGATGAAAAGTTAATTAGTACTTTAATAACTAAATATAATCTTAATAATGACAAGCTTAAGATTATTCATACTGATAAAAAAATTGAAGATACTGATACTGCTTTAGGTGCTGCTAAAAAAGGCAAAGATACTAGTCTATGGTTAGCTATAGAAAGTTTAAAAAATAATCAATCTGATTGTGTTGTATCTGCAGGAAACACAGGTGCATTATTTGTTATAGCAAAATTAAATTTAGAGATGATACCTAATATTGATAAACCAGCCTTATCTGCTTTATGGCCAAATAAAACAGGAATGAATATAGTATTAGATTTGGGAGCGAATGTTGAATGTAATGAAAAAAATCTAATTGATTTTAGTATTATGGGCGCAGCTTTGCATAAATCTTTATTTGAAAATGAAACCTCAAAAGTTGCTCTTTTAAACATAGGATCTGAGGAACTTAAAGGTAATACTATTATTAAAAATACTTACCAAAAACTCAACGATCAAAAAAATAACTTATTCGATTTTTGTGGTTATGTAGAGGGTAATCACATAATGGATGGAGAAGTAAATGTGATTGTTACTGATGGTTTTACTGGAAATATTGCATTAAAAACTGCCGAAGGTACTGCAAATTTTATTACAACTGAACTTAAAAAAGCAATGACTTCAAATTTGTTAGGAAAAATTTCATCTTTTATGAATTTAAAAAATTTAAAAAATTTTAAAGCAAAATTAGATCCCAGGTTATACAATGGGGCAATATTATTAGGGTTAAATAAACCTGTAATTAAAAGTCATGGATCAACTGATGCTATAGGTTTTGCAAATTCGTTAAAAGTAAGTGAAAAGGTAATAAAAGGTCGATTGATAGATAAAATTAAAGAAAATATAAATTGATAAATGAGAATCAATTTAACAAAAAAAGAAATTGTTAATTCAATTTATATGCAAATTGGTTTTTCAAAAAAAATTTCAGAAGCATTACTAGAAGATGTATTCCAAATAATTTTAAACAATATTATTTCCGGTAATAAGGTAAAAATAGCTAAATTTGGGACTTTTGTATTAAGAAATAAAAAACAACGAATTGGTAGAAACCCAAAAACTAAAGAAAGTAAAATTATCTCATCTAGAAATGTTATTCTTTTTAAGCCATCAAAGGAACTAAAAAGCTACATAAATAAAAATGATTAAAAAATTTAATGAAGCATACAAAACAATAGGTGAAGTTGCTGAATTATTAAATTTAATAAATCCAAAAAATGGTTCTTTATCAACTCATACATTACGATTTTGGGAAAAGGAATTTAAACAAATTAAGCCAAAAATATTAGCTGGTAATAGAAGATATTATGACAATGATACTGTAGAAATAATTAAAAAAGTAAAATACTTATTAAAAGACAAAGGTATGACAATACAAGGTGCAAAAAAGTATTTAGTGGAGGAAGAAACTAATCTTGACGAAACAGCTAATTTAACTATAAACACGAAAAATATTTTGAAATCAAAACTAAATAAAATTTCAAAAATTGTAAAAGAGTTAAAAAAATAGTATGGCTAAAAAAACACATGTTAAAGTAAGACTTGTTCCAGAAGCAAAACCAGATAGCTCTTTTTTCTATTATGTAAAAAAACCTGCTGGTGGAGAAAAAGCTAAAGTTAAGTTAAAAGCAAAAAAATACAATCCTGCTACAAGAAAACATGAAATTTTTGTGGAAAAAAAGTTGCCACCACATAGTAAATAATTATTTTTTTTTAAAATTTCTTTTTTCAAAATCTATATAAGCATAAATCATATTGTACCAAATTTTCTTAGTTATTTTTGGATCAATATTATTTTTTATAGATTTTTTTTTTATATTTTTTAATATCTTATTAATTCTTTTTTTATCAATTATTTCACTTTTTTTTTCTTTTAATTTTAAAACCTCTTTAACTAAACTAGTTCTTTTCTTTATTATCTTTATAAGAGAATTGTCTAATGTATCTAATTTATTTCTTATAATTTCTAATTTTTTTATTTTTAAAGGCGACATTAAGATATTTGGATAATACCATAATTATTATATTTATTTAAATATGTACAGTCAGAATAAAATTGTTGAATTTTGGTTAATTTCGATATTTTTTTTAGTAGGCGTAATGATCCTTGTTGGTGGCTTAACTAGATTAACTGACTCTGGATTGTCAATTACACAATGGGAGTTGTTTAAAGGTTTTTTACCTCCATTAACAAATAAATCATGGTTATATTATTTTGAACTTTATAAAAATATTCCCGAATATACTGAACAAAACTTTAACATGACCTTAAATGAGTTTAAGGTTATTTTTTGGTGGGAATGGGGACATAGGTTTTTAGGTAGGCTTATAGGTTTATCTTTTTTGATACCATTAATATATTTTTATTTTAAACATGGTTTTCAGTTTATTAAAAAATACTTACTTATTTTTTTTTTAATTTGTTTCCAAGGATTTATCGGTTGGTATATGGTATCAAGTGGTCTTGTAGATAGAGTTGATGTAAGCCACTATAGATTATCTATTCATTTATTGATTGCTTTTATAATTTTGTCTTTAGTATTATGGGAGTATCTCAATATAAAGAAATTTAATTTAAATTATCAAACTGATAAAAATAATTTACCTTTAATTTTTCTAATTTTATTATTTATACAATTAATACTTGGCGCATTTGTATCAGGTATGGACGCAGGAAAAATTTATAATAGTTGGCCTTTAATGGGTAATTCATATTTTCCTGATGACAACAATATAGTAGATTTATTCAAAATCTCAGTTTTTGATGAACCTTCTTTAACTCAATTTATACATAGAAATTTAGCTTACTTAATTTTGGCATTTTATATTTACACATTTTATTTTTATTTTAAGAGAAAATTAAATACCTATTTTAGGATTTTAGTTATCATTGGTATTATATTATTTTTTCAGATATTTTTAGGTATACTTACAGTATTATCTGGTGCACAAATATTTTATTCTTCTTTGCACCAGATAAATACTATTTTACTCTTTACTTCATCAATTTATCTTTTGTTTATAAGTAAAAAAAGAAATTGATAAAATTATCTACTTGTTTCCATATTAAAGTCCTTATTAACTAACAGCTTTTAAATTAGGTTTGCCCGATGCATTTAAAGCTTGGTCTAAATCAGCAATAATATCATCAATGTGCTCAATACCAATTGATAATCTTACATATCCAGGTGTCACACCTGCATCCTTAAGTTCTTGCTCATTTAATTGACTGTGAGTTGTTGTGGCTGGATGAATTGCTAGACTTCTTGCATCTCCAATATTGGCTACATGATAAAACATTTTTAATGCTTCAATAAAGTTTTTTCCTGCTTCAATTCCACCTTTAAGCTCAATACCAATTAATGCTCCATTTCCACCTTTAAGATATTTTTTAGCTCTATCAGATATCTTTTTGTCATGAAGAGTAGGGTAGATAACTTTCGTTATGTTTTTGTTTTTCTCAAGATATTCAACAACTTTTTGAGCATTATCACAATGTTGTTTCATTCTTAAAGAAACAGTTTCTAAACCTTGGATAATACCAAAAGCATTATCAGGTGGTAGCGCTGAACCAAGATCTCTTAGCAATGTAACTCTTGCTCTTACAGCAAAAGATACGTTTGCTCCAGTAAGTTCGGGCACTGCTTTACCCCAAATTACTCCTCCATAACTATTATCTGGTTCGTTAAATTGTGGCTGTTTTTTTGGATTAGCAGTCCAATCAAAATTTCCGCCATCTATTAAAGCTCCACCAATTACTGTACCATGTCCACCTATATATTTTGTTAAAGAATAAACAACAACGGCAGCACCATGTTCT
>Ga0160423_10001613_pt1 | contig 18903 bp, 13 predicted proteins | sample CRUFie14St8metaG_FD_108191 | JGI IMG/M metagenome (GOLD analysis project Ga0160423, IMG submission 108191) | Marine microbial communities from the Costa Rica Dome - CRUD Field 142mm St8 metaG | ecosystem: Environmental > Aquatic > Marine > Oceanic > Photic zone | place: Costa Rica: the Eastern... | reverse complement strand
GCATCTATCGCTTTGGACCACTCTTGATTTTTATATAAATCTAAAGCCTCGTGGTATGCAGGCAGTATCTTTTTATATTGATCAGGCTCTTTCCCTACTTCACTTATCAGTTCCCACACCTTGACAGGCTCATTTTTCCCCATCACTACTACATTATCTAGATCACGAACTACTACTTTTTCTTTTACAGCTTGGTAGGTACTGTCCGCTATTTGAATGTATACGCCATATTGTTTTGCTGATGATTCAAGCCTTGCGGCAGTATTAACATTGTCACCCATCATTGTATAGTTCATCCTAGCTTCAGAGCCCATATTCCCAGTTACCATTTGACCAGAACTTATACCTATTCTATTCTGCATGTTGTGGACAATTTCTGGCCAGCGGTCACCTTCTTCTAGCCAACCTTCACGCAAGATGGCAAGTTTATCCTGCATTTCAATTGCAGTTTTACATGCCCAGTATTCGTGATTATCAACATCAATTGGAGCACCATAAAATGCCACGATTGCATCACCAATGTATTTATCTAAGGTCCCATTATTTTCAAGTAAAACATCTGTCATATCAGTAAGATATTGGTTTAATAATGCTACCAATTCACTTGCAGTAAGTTTTTCTGAAAATGCTGAGAAACTTTGTATGTCTGTAAAAAATGCAGTGTGATAACCTTCTTCACCTCCTAGCGAGGGCTCCTCGCCGCTCTCATACATTTGATCAATTAATTCTGGAGAAACATAGGTTCCAAATGATTCCTTAAGAAAGTTTTTATTCTTTTCTTCTTGAATATAATTGTAAACCGTTATCCCTAAATACCCAATCAAAAGAGTAGATAATGGACCAACCATATCTAACCAAACTTGTTGTTGATTAAAAAGCCAGAAAGATAGCCAACAATAGGCACCTATCATCACTGCAGTCATAAGTCCACCCATTGCGGCACTGAGTGCAGGAACTCCAAATGCCAATAGAAAACCAATAAGCCCAATTATTAATGCAACCTGAACTTTTGATATTTCGTTTATGATCCTATTGTCAAGTATGGTATTTAGAGCATTTGCATGTAGTCCAACCATAGGATAGCGTGAATCAAATGGCATTGGGTTTAAATCTGATGTCCCAGCTGCGGTTAGTCCGTAATACAGCTTTTTACCTGTAAATTCAAATGGCACTAGTTTTCTAAGCTTGTCTCCATCTGGAACGGTTATTCTTTTATTCTTTGGATTTGAATAGAAATATAAAGGTCTTTGCAGGTTAATAATTTTGTTTCTATGTAAATTGGAAATAATCAAATAGTTTCTCTCAAGCATGAGTAATTTTGCTCTTGCTTTCTTAAGCGACTTTGAGTCTCCACTTTTACTATTTATTGCATTTTCTATATCTTTGATTAATTTTGGAAACGACTCAAATTCATAATTATTCAAACCTGTTTCATATGAGATAACTCCTTGCTTCATGAGAGAATCAAGCGAGCAATCTTTATTGTTATCTAAAGCAATAAAAGCATCAGCGATTAGGTTGTTATTCTTAATCTCATTAAACATAAAAGGGGGTAATTTTTTATACTCTTTTGCTGATCCATCAGGATTTTTTTTTATCCATTTTTCAGCCTCGTCCATTGGTACCAACTTTTTTGCGATATTCATTATATCTTTTTTATCAGCATCTATCAATTTAAATGCAGATTTGATCGCTTTTTTTAGGTTACCATCAAAACTTTCTCTAGCCAAAGTTTTATACTTGGCCATAACATAATTTAAAAATTCAAGTTCTTGGAATTCTTTAAGTTTTCTATACGGGTAATGCATCATATCAAACTGGCCTGTCTTTTTATCTTTCCAAGGTCCTGCCCAGTTAACAATCATTTGCCCTTTTTTATTAATGGGAATGTTTATTTCTTCCCTCCCAAAGTCATCGAGTTCTGGATTGATATTAAAGCTAAGATGCTTACCTGGTTCAATATTTACACTATCAAAAGAAACATTATAATGACGTAATACCATAGCTAATGAAGCTGCAGGAAACAACTTATTACCATATAGCATCAGAAGGGGAAATCTTCTTTGTAGGCCATCAGGGTCAGGATCTGACTGGAAAAAGAATACTCCTGAAGATTCTTCTATCAGGACGTCCACGGGGGCTTCGATGTCATAAGCACTAAAAATCGATGAATACTTTTCTTTCTCACTTTCTTTTACAAAACGAAAATAACCTTTTTCCTTCATCATGGATAGTCTTCTATCCATGTCTTCTGTTCTTTTCTTAACGGAATCGGCAGCCTGTGCCTCAGTTTTAGGTTTAAAACTTTGAGCAAAAATAATGTTTCCTGCTTTTTTTGATGCCTCAGCTAAATCATTATCAGGATCAGGGAATCTATCTCGAATTTGCTCGGCAGTTGTATCTATCTCAAAATCTATGTCTTTAATGTTGAGTTGACGGTCACTAGGCTCGATAAAATAAAAATCAAATAAAAAGTGGTCAACATCATGCTGTTCAGAGAGTTTAATAAGCGGTAAATGTTTTTCCCTGCTCCAGGGGCTCCACTTACCTACGTTTGTTAGAGCATCTGTATCGATATCAACAGTAGCAATATCTTCTCTAACTTTTACAAGACCACGGCTCTTAAATCGAAGATCAAGAAGGCTATTTTCAAAATTATCATAGAGGTCTAAAAAAGAAAGAATTGCCACAAGGGAAGCAACTCCAAATGCTATAATGATGTATGGTAGGTTCTTTTGCATAATCTAATTATCCAACTACGTTCGGGGTAATAAATATCAACAACTCTCTCTGTTCCTTATCGATGGAAGTAGAACGAAACATTTTTCCAATGAACGGAAGGTCGCTTAAAACAGGAACGAATTTTCTATTTTCAATGGCATTTTCAGCTATGAGTCCCCCAATGATCACCGTATCTCCAGCATTAACGGTTACCTGTGTTCGAACAGTTCTTTTTGTTGAACGAGGCTTATCGGTAGCTACCTCTGCTGATGAAAGTAGGGCCTCTACAGATGCATTGACAAGGAGCGTAATTCTGTTCTCATCATTAATTCTTGGAGTAACCTGAAGATCAATCCCAACATCCTTTTCTGTAATCTGCCTTGAGTTCGTGGTTATGTTCGTGTATCCACCCGTATTAGGTCCCGCGTTTGTAATTCCTTGATTGTTGGTTCGTGAGGAGTTGTTTCTACCCAGGTTACTAACGCTTCCTTCAATATAAATAGTTGTAGTTATCTGAGTTTCTGCAGCATGATTATCAAGAGTTGTAAGCTGCGGGCTTGCCAATATTTTTGACTCGCCTCTTGCTTGCATGATTTTCCATGCCTGTCCAAACTGAAACGGATTTAGAGTGGCAAGAGTCATGTTATTTAATTTAAAAGGTAAAAGTGATCCTGAAGTATCCTCAGTTCCACCCAAGAATATTGGAGTATTGGCTGACCAGTCAATACCACTTCCTTTAGCTGAGTCTACTCCAGACTCGATGAATCTAACAGCAATATTTACATTTGCTATTGGTTGGTCTAATTCCTCAACCATCTTTAGAATGTTAGGGATCCTTTCCTGAACATCAGAGATAATTACAACATTTGAGACCCCTGCAGATCCACTTGTTACAACTGGCGTGAAGGACTGAACCTTACCTTGATCCGATAACACGGCCTGAAGTGGGTTTGTCAGGTCATCAGAATTAATGTATTTCAATTTTAATATATGAGTCTCAAGTTCTCTTACAATCTCATTATCAGCTCCCTTGACAATGATGATATTCTCCTGCGTAAAATAACTATATCCATTAGGTTTAAGTATTACGTCTAATGCCGCTTTAACCGAAACATTTTCAAGATTTGCGGTAATTGTATCCTTGACGGATGGGCTTACCACAATATTGAGGCCAGTAAGCTCTCCAATCAGCATGAGAACATTTTTTATATCTGACTCTTGCATGTTAATAGACATTTTTTGACTAAGATCGTATTGAGCACCATCCTTATCGAGCAGGGCTATATTTGAAATTCTCTGACCAAATAAAATTGATAGGAAAAAAATAGATTTGATGAAAAACACTTTTTTATGTTCCAACATCTTTTATAATCCTTGTCTTCCCAACTTTAAAGGTAATTTGTTCATTTTCAATTTTTTCAATGAGAGCATCATTTATTAGATCTCCCTCACGAAATGTTTGCCCGTTTATAGTCACAAAGGCTTTTTCACCCATTCGAACTGCTGTCTCAATAACTAATCCATCTAACGTTGTTAGTCCTGCCTGTTCTTCAATCTCGGCCTCTTGTTCAACGGCTACAATATTTCTGGTGATCTGCTTTGGTTCGTACACTTCAACAAATGGGTTTCTAGCCCAGCCTTCTAGCTCGTTAATCTCATCTGAAATAGGCAGAAAATCTGATTCTGGTTTGAAGGTATTCTTGGAGGTATTGGAGACACTATTATTCCCTTCAAGCTTTGCTTTCCTCCTTGCAATCTTCTTTTTCAGGTTCTCTGCTCTGCTTGCACTAACACCAGCCGTCCTGGCCCTTTTCTTTTCTTTTGATTTTGTAACAACAGGCTTCTTATCACTATTTCTGTCAATATAGTCGTATATTGCATAGGATAGTGAAAGGGCAAGTCCTATCGATAGCATTCTAAGTCTAGGTGTCATAATGAGTTATGGCCTAAACTACCTCAAAAATGACAGTATCTAAAATCTTTTTATCACTATCTGTGATTTCAACCTTCCAAGTCCCTTTGTCTTTGCTATTTATTTCCCGGTGCGAGAAAGCAGGAATCTCTTTTCCATCTCTTACCCTAATTCGTACCTTTGCTTTTAGATTTCCATTCATGTACCATATATGATAGATGTCGCTATTTTTGCCTGAATTATTGTTGAGTAATGTATGACAATGTACTCTTCCAACATCGGTTGGGAATCTTCTACCAGGGTATAAGGGCTGATTATTTTTTACTTTCTTGCAAGCCAATGATTCAAGAACAACCATTTTTTCAACAAACGGTATTGCTTTTTCAGGAATGACTTTCTCGGCAACCTTTTTTTTGCTAGACTGATTTCCAATCTCTTTGGGCCTTGCTTGTATAACGGGCTTTTGTTTTTCCACTTTTGAATCAGTAACAGGCACTGGTTTCTCAACTACAATTGATTCTTCTATGGGTTCTGTTGCAGGCTCAAGCCACATTTCGGGAACACCCTCGAGGCTATCGATAGTCTTAACATTGTTATCAACTACTTTTGCAGGCTCAACTTTTTTATTGTTGTCATTATTATGGTTAATTGCCTTTGTTGTTTGAGCATTCTTCTTTTTTACGTTTGGAGTAGTGGTGCTCTTTGCCAAAGATTTTCTGTTACTTGATTGGAAATAGGCATAGGAAATCAATTTTATAGTTTGGGCAGAAGCTTTTTGTTTTTGAAGGATCTCAATGTTTGATGCAGTGAGCCTGTATTTTCCAGTTTTCATAGACTCAAGCAATTGTCCAAAATTAATGAAAGAACCCCTTAGTGTAATGTCAATTGGTACCTTTTCAATTGTAATCTCATCTCCAGTTTCTGGCAATAAGATCGTTTTTTTCTCAATCGCGGCATTCGAAGGGGAAAAACTCTGAATCTTTAAACCTTGATTCACGATCATGGAATACAAGAAATCTGTTACGTTATCAAAAAGTCTTTTATCTGGAATCTTATCAATTACCATTTCAAATTGGCTGTTTATATTGTCCCACTCAGCTTCAAGGTCAATGATTTGAGACTCCATTCTTCTAAACTTGCCTACATCTTTCTCTAGGACAATCATTGCATTTGAGGATCTCTTATGCTCCTTAGATAATCCTTTTTGAACTAAAAAGTACCAGGATGTAAGTACGATGATTAGCCCGCCAAATACGGCAACAAATAGATACCTTTGACTCTTTAATAATTGTTCAATCAGATTACGCATTTCAACTCGAATTGAAGATTGTCATTTCCCAACCCTACTTTTGAGGCCTGACTCATAATTTCTATATTTTGGAATAAGCCTGATTCTTCAAGCGTGCTAACAAAGTTACTGAAGTGGTCATCAAGCAGTATCGAATTAGAGTGGACGTTTCCTGCAAGGCGAACTACTCTAAGATCTTCATCCTCTTTGCGAACAACTTTTACAAGATCTCTGCCGATCTTCTTATAGGCTTGAATTTCCCAGCCTTCCTGGAAATTCAGTTCATTTATAATCACTTCTTTAGGCGTGTAATAGCTTAAAAATTTATTTATCGCTAGTATCCGATCAAAATATTCAATGTCATAGCTTAATACTTCCATTTGCTGTTTAACACTATTCTTGTTTTGTTGGAGCGAACCATGCCGATCTTCAACGTAAGACAATTCTTCGCTCTCTTGTTGCATTGGTTCTAACTCCGATCGAATAGAATTAATACTTAACTTAGTTGATACAGATGTTCCTGCAAGTAAAACTAATGCAGCTGCAGCTGCCACCATCCCAAATCGATTAACCCAGCGTAATGTTTCATCTATTTTATGTTCTTTAGGGAGAATGCTTACTGAGTCATTAAGATGTAATGATGAACCAATAGATGCAGTTAGAAGTGTTGGATGATACCCAATATCTTCAAGCTTAAGATCGTGGGGGATAGAGAGATTCCTTATAGGGTTTAGCAGTCTAGTAGAAAGTCCCAAGCTTCCTTCAATGTATTTATCTATAAATTGGACATCTCCAGCTGAACCACTCAGCAATACTTCAGTGTCTTTTGAAATTTTATACTCTTTTCTGATTCCGTTAATGGTTCTATCTAATTCCTGTCGCCAACTATCAAAAACAGGCCTAAAAATATCATCATGCTTTCCAGCATCTGCCTTGTGGCCCATTGATCGCAAGAACGATTCAGGGACCTGATATGTCTTTCTATTAGACCAATCTTCAATAGATAAACCATTGTCTCTGACAGCATCAGTCAGGTTTTGCAGACCAATGAACAGAGGTCTTATTATCTTTAGCCTAGACTTTACGCAACCAATAATAACACTATTCTTTTCGCCAATGTTAATGATAATGGTATCTTTCTTTTGATTTTCAGGATAATTCCAGATAAACGCATTGTAGATGGACTGCGCTATTGGATATAGAGACCTTAAGTCATACTCAAGCTCCTTCATCTTTCCACAAATGCTATCTAATGATGAGGATTCACCGATACCAACGTGGAACGAATTGCCACCACCACTTCCAATTGATAAAATAGATTCTTCAATGGGGAATGGGAGGTCTTTTTTCAGAGCCCACTCTATTATTTGTCTTTTCTCTTTGTGATTTTCTTTTGGTACATCAACCAATTGCAACATTATTTTATTATGGTCAACTGTAAGCGCGATCGTATCTTTTTCTTGTACTGATTTAGATGCTGAACCATACCTGTCCAAATAATGAGATACCTTTTCATCAAGCACAGTCATTGCTTCTTGGCATGCCTGGTTGAAATCTTGTGTCGTGCTGACTGGGTCAAGGGACCTGTCTTTTGTAGATAATATGTCAAAGGCTAATAAAGTTTTTACTTCTTTTTCCTCATGAATTACTGAAGAAAATATCTTGCCGCTATCCAAATGTATTCCCGTATATGTTTTATCAACTGGCAGTTTATTAAGTATTGAAGATTTGATGTTTGGCGGGTACCTTCCTTGGGTAGGGAGGAAATCATCTAAAACATCATCTATTTCAAGAGTACTATTCTCATCCTCAATAATAGTTTCAGGCAATGGTTCATTTGTTTTTGTCTCTTCGATAGATTCAACTATTACTTCTTCTTCTTTAGGTTCATCAACGAGCAATGCCTTTTCCTTATTCTGTAGAGGTCTCTGATGTGAAACAACTTTTTCTTCCGGAGAGAGTTCCTCTCCACCAATCCAATCGTCTTCGTCTTCATCGGGCTCAGACTCAGCTACACTGTCATCGATATCATCCTTTCTTAGTACATCTAGAAGCTTATTAACTGCGATCTCATTGTAGTTCTTTTTCTTTTGCTGTAACAATCCTCCAGTATCGATTTTTCCTGATATAACCCTTTGCACCATTTCATCGTTAATATGATCCTTCTCTTCACTTATCATAGTAAGTAATAGTTGATGACATAGCTGAGTTACCTTTCGAGGATAGCCTTGCGTGTTTTTATGTATTTTCACTAACGCTCGTTCATCAAACCAACTGCCGATACGACCCCCAGTCACTTCAATTCGATGGTCAATCATTCCCTTCATGTCTTCAATAGAAATTGGACCAATTTCAAAATCAAATGAAATTCGATCTTCAAAATTAGGATACTTGTGAATCATGGTACCCATTTCTGGCTGCCCAAAAATAATTAGTTGAAGAAGTTTAAACTCGTCTGTTTCAAAATTTAATAGCGTTCTAAAAACGTCTAGCATCTCGCCTGGAAGATTTTGCCCTTCATCAATAATAAGAACCAGAGTTTTCCCTTGTTCAACTCCAACCTTTAGTAAATGATTTTCAATAATGTTGCGACAGTCTTGAACTGACTCAGCTGAGTCATTAATCCCAAATAATTCTATAATGTGTTTCAATAGTATAATTTCAGATTCAAACTTTGGATCGAGTATGAGATAAAAATCAAAATCATCAGATTCTTCTTTAAAATTCTGAATCAATTTGCGACTAATGGTTGTTTTGCCTACGCCAATTCCCCCGCGAATTACAGATAGTCCACGCCTCATCCGTATGGCAAGCTCTAGGCCCTCAAGACATTGACGGTGCTCTACTGCAGGATAAAATAGATCAACATTAGGCGATGTTGAAAAAGGATCAGAGGTCAATCCGATTGAATCAAACAGATTCAATGAAAACTCTCCGGTTGGTTATGTTGCAAATGTTAAGTAGGTCCGAACCATGAACCCAGATGCCAATAAAAGGAAAACACCAATCAAAACTCGATGTTTAAAAAAGAATGCATCGGTCATATATAGCTTATTAGCCTGCCTCTCAGCCTGTAAAATTGTATCAGGAGAAACCAAAAGGAGAACTCCGAATACACCTGCCGTTATCGCTATAACTAAAAAGATAACATCTTTTAATTGATCCGTTGCATAGGTATATCCTAAGAATGCTGAGGCGCCTAACATCGCAATCCCAATAGGTATTCTATTATTTATAAGTGCTGTATCAGTCATAAACAAGCGGTTGGCCTGTCTTTCAGCTTTTAGCACTAATGCAGGGGCAAAAATCAGCAGTACTCCAAATACCGCAGAGACTACGCCTATGCACAAAATAATCACCATCGGATTTACCATGTAATGACCTCTGAGTTCATCGTTGAATTGATCGCATGCTCTCTCTTACCCTTAAAAAGGGTGGTTACTCCTTTTGCAGGGTTAATTAATTTAATGAAAATTATAGAGAAAGATAACCTTCTAACCAAGTAATGTTATTTAATAAGATTTTTACCTTTTTGATAAAACCTTATCCAATGTCTCAACCAAAAAAAGAGCATTTGAACTATTGAAAACCATTGGAGGCTTAACTTTTATCACATTATGGTCAGGCCCGTCTGAGCTTAAAAGGATTTTTCTGTTTCGCATTTCATTCACAATTTTATGTGTTACTTGTTTATCGGGTTCAAGGGTTTCTAAGTCTCTAATGATTTCAATTCCAAGGAACAATCCTTTGCCCCTCACATCCCCTATGATGTCATGAACAGACTTGACCTCATTTAATAGTGTTTTCAATTCATTTCCAACTCTAAAAGCATTCTTTTGAAGTTCCTCTTCTTCAATAACTTTTAATACGGCATGTCCGATTGCGCATGAAACGGGATTTCCTCCAAAAGAGTTAAAATATTCCATTCCATTATTGAATTCATTGGAAAGATCTTCACTGGTTACCACAACTGAAAGCGGATGACCGTTTCCAATTGATTTTCCAAGAGTTACTATGTCAGGTACTATATCCTGAGTCTCAAAACCCCAGAATGATTCTCCCATTCTACCAAACCCTACCTGAACTTCATCTGCGATACAGACTCCATTATTATCTCTTACCATTTTAAATGAGCTAGATAGGAAATCATTTGGTGGAATAATCTGACCACCGCAACCTAGAATAGGCTCAAAAATAAAAGCCGACACTCTTTTATTATCCGATCGTATTTCATCCAGGATAGTTTTCACCTCAGCAGCATACTTTAACCCCGAAGATTGGCCACGATAAATGCCTCTAAAAGGATCCGGCATGGGCACAACATGGACATATTCAGGAGGCCCTTTTCCACCGGGGCCATCGTGTTTGTATGGACTAATTTCTATTAATGATGTTACATGCCCGTGATATGCGCCCTCAAGAACAATGGTCTCCTTACTGTTTGAGTGATTTCGTGCAATTCGTAGTGCTAAATCATTAGACTCGCTCCCTGAGTTGGTGAAATAACACTTATTTAAATTACTTGGCAGTTTATCTGTTAACGCTCTCGCATAATCTAAAATCGTTTTATCAAGGTATCTGGTGTTAGTATTTAATTTTTTGAATTGTTCATTAGCAGCCTCAGTTACCTTTGGGTGAGAGTGCCCTACATGCTGAATATTATTGACTGCATCTAGGTACTCATTCCCCTTGCTATCATAAAGGTATTGTCCTCTGCCTCTGACTAGATGAAGGGGCTCATTATAAGAAAGGCTAAATGATTGGCTTAGATATTTCTTTCGAAGTTTCTGAAGACGATTTCTATCTGACATTACTGGTTATCTTATTTTCCCATTCATTGAGATCTTCATGATGCATTTTTTTTAAGAACTTCCACGCAGGTTTCTCTGAAATTGTAAGGTAGTTGTTGTCAGGGAATAAACGTTTTCTCCATGTTGCCATTAGAACAGTAGTGCATACCCTCATGCAAATGAGATATATCATTGATCCTAGTTCAGTTTTATTCAACGGATAGATTGACTGATATCCTTTTAGAGCGGAAATCATTTTTGGGAATGGGTCCCTTTCTCCAATAGCAACATATGCAAGGCAAACAGCTGGCTCCATTGCAGTGAATGAATAGACCACGTCACCAAAATCAATTATCCCAATGGTTTCATTTTTTTCGTTGGTTAAAATATTATTATCATTTCCATCATTATGGATTACCGACATTCTCATCTGACTAGTCACAGGTGAAATAGACCTTTCGAATTCATTCATAAAGTCGTTTATCATTTTTCGATCACCTGAAGATTCTACAAATTTAAGCTTGTCTTTCATTAGGCCTACCTGCCTGGCATCCCAATCAAATTCTCTATGAGCTGCTGGATGATTGTATCCATCTAGGCCTTTAGATAACCTCCCTAAAAACATTCCCACTTTTACATAGTCATTGCTTGATAGTTTTATATCACTTAAAAATTTGCCATCTAAATACTCTAGCAGTCTTATTATAAAAGATTGGTTGTTCTTTTGAAGTGTTATCGTTGGGCCAATTTGTTTTGGCAATTTCATAGCTGGCTCAACCTCTAAAATATGGTTAACAATATCTTCCTGTAAATCAATGGTTGGCCTGTTCTCCATTTGATTATAAATCTTGAGGATGTAACTACCTTCTGAGTTTGTAACTATAAAATTTTGATCTCTGTCGCTAAAAAGTTCATCAATGTCTCCTGTGATTCTATAATGTTTCCTAGCAATATCTGCTATTTCACTTTTAGTAAATGCTGGGGGGCTTACACTAAATACAGATTTCATACGTTCTAAAATTACTGAACCTTCTTAAGCTACAACATTTCATTTTTTGTAACACTATGGAACAGTATAACATATTTCTTATGTAAAAAAATGTGACACTTATTTATTTTTTTATTAAGTTTGGGAAATTTCGAGGTAATTGGTTTCCTATTTTGTTTTGAGACCAAGAAATAGATTATATGTCAAGTGCGAACAAACAGTCAGTTTTGATTATTGATAGCGATAATGCGATTGTCAATGATCTAACAAAGCGATTTAAAAAGCGGGACATGGTTGTCATTACTGCAAAGGATGGCTATGAGGGCTATGTAAGAGCGTGCAAGGAGGGCCCGGATATTATTATTTTAGAAACCCTTTTATCCAGTATGAGTGGGTTTAGGGTATCGCGTCTTTTGAAATATGATGAGCGTTTTCAACATATTAAGGTTGTTATGATCACCAGCAATGACCTTCAAGCTATAGAAGAGACATACAAATCTTGCGGCGCTGATGAAATTCTAAGAAAGCCATTTCGTTTTAAAGAGTTAATGGATGCAATAAGTACGAAAGAAGAGCAATTGGTTTGATAAATATTTTCCCAGACACCATAATTATTCCAGCGCTTACTATTTTGGGAGCTGCTATTGGTAGCTTTCTAAATGTTGTGATCTATAGGGTCCCATTAAAGATGAGTATTGTACGTCCCTCGTCTCACTGTTTTTCATGTAAAAAAACCATTAACATTCAGGACAACATCCCAATACTGGGATATTTTCTTTTAGGTGGTAAGTGTCGTCATTGCAAAGAACCGTTTCCAAGCAGGTACGCATTTGTAGAACTTATAACTGCGGTATTGACTATTTGTATTTACTTGATATTTGGAATGGGGCAAACATTTGTAATGTATCTTGCGCTAACCTATTTACTAATTGCTATCACATTTGTTGATATTGACCACTTTATCATACCAAATGGTTTTGTATTGATTGGGATTTTAATGTTGATTTTTGGTATTTATACTGGATGGATTCCAATTGAATGGGAGGATGCAATGTCAGGGTCATTTGTTTTTGCCGGATTCCTTTTTGCAATTGGTTTAATTGGTCAGTTCATTCTCAGGAAAGAGAGCATTGGCTTTGGAGATGTAAAGCTAGGTCTTGTCCTTGGAGGTTATTTGGGTACAGAGTACTCCATACTAGCACTGTATCTAAGTTTTGCAATCAGTGCTATAATCATCTTTGTAATGATGGGAGGAAATCTGATAAGAAAAGATTCAAAGATACCATTCGGTCCCTATTTAGCAGCTGGAACTCTCATCGCGCTGTTTACCACTACGCCTTATGGTGGTAATTATATCTTAAACTGGTACTATACAACGATGTTTTAGCATGGCAATTTCAGGAAAACAACCAATAGGAACCATGCTCGTACAGGCGGGTAAAATTGATGACGATCAACTTCAAAAAGGGCTGCTTGCACAAAGAGAAAAAGAAGGGTATATCGGAGAGACCTTTGTTGAATTAGGGTATATTGATCCAAAAGAATTAAACAATTATATCAGTCATCAATTAAAAATTCCATTTCTTCAGCTTGGGCATTACAATATCGATTCATCATTGATGGATCTATTTTCAGAGCAACTGGTTAGAAAGCAGAAAATGCTCCCACTGTTTCGATTGAACAATACGCTGAATCTGGCAATCTCAGACCCCCTTGATCCTGGGCCCATAAATGCCGCCCGTGATGCAACGGGACTTAAGATTGAACCTGTTATAGCAATGGAGAATGAGATTGAGAATGCAATTGATATGCATTATGGAATATCAGGCTTTGTCGATATAGAAACGTCTAGCGATGATAGCACTGATATATCTGATTTATTTGACGAGGCCCATATCGTTGAGCTTGTTGACAGTGTTATTACTCAGAGTCAAAAATATGGGTGCTCTGATATACACATAGAACCAAGAGAGAATGATATCAGAGTAAGATTTAGAATTGATGGTCGCTTACAGGATTTCCAGACTCTTCCCAGTGATATCCACACAGCGCTTGTTTCAAGGCTTAAAATAATGGCAAATATGGACATAGCAGAAACAAGAAGACCTCAAGATGGCCGAATACTATTCAACTCTAGTAAAGGACGACTTGATCTTCGTATTTCTACCTATCCAACTCTATATGGAGAAAAAACAGTTCTGAGATTGTTAAACATATCTGAGGCACTCCACTCATTTAAAGGCCTTGGTTTTGAAACAGATTCTGAGGAAAGGTTCAATAGCATGTTAATTGGGGGAGAGGGGATCATATTAGTTTCTGGTCCTACGGGTAGCGGGAAAACAACTACCTTGTATTCTACCTTAAATAAATTAGAATCTCCTGACGTCAATATTGTAACCGTTGAGGATCCTATCGAATACGATCTTGACAATATTAATCAGGCACAGATAAATGCAAAGTCAGGAGTCACCTTTGCATCTGCCCTGAGATCTATTTTAAGACAAGATCCGGACATAATCATGGTCGGAGAGGTTCGAGATGAGGAAACCGTTGAACTGGGTATTCGAGCAGCGCTTACTGGGCACCTTGTATTCAGCACCATCCACACTAACGATGCTGCTTCTGGTTTTACACGCTTATTAAACTGGAACGTAGAACCATTCCTGATTGCATCAACTGTCAAAGGTATCCTTGCACAAAGGCTTGTGAGAAGAGTTTGTAAGGAATGTAGGCAACCTTATGAAGCAAGCGAGGACGAGTTAAGGATGATTGGCCTTGAGCCCCAGGATTCCTTTGAGGCTTATAAAGGCAAAGGCTGTTTAGCCTGTAGGAACACAGGATTCAAAGGTAGGATAGGAATCTATGAGTTGCTGCTTGTGGATGCAGAAATATCTGAACTAGTTCTTGAGCAAGCACCCGGTTATAAAATTAGGGAACAGGCAAGAAAAAATGGAATGAGAACACTACTTGAGGATGGCATTATAAAAGTCAACAGGGGGGACACTACTATTTCTGAGGTATATGAAACGCTGGGGACAACAAAGATAATCATATGATTAGCGTATTATATGTAGGGGGGAAAGAAATGAATATTCCCCAACTTTCTGGCATGAACGTTCACCTTGACTATGTACAAAATGGTATGATCGCCCTTAGCGCAGTCCAGTCAGGAGACTTTGATGCAGTAATTATTGAGGATCAGTTGCCTCTGATGGTACCAAGCAGACTGATAAAAGAATTGGTAAGTGTAAAGCAAGGGATACCAGTTATCAGTGTTGTGCGAGGGAATGAAAGAAGGAAAGAACTCTTAGATGACTTTGGATTAGGTCTATTCAGCTATTTTGAACCGGACAAACACTCTGGCGAGGAGCTATTTGAAATGCTCAGTTCTGCAAAACGATTCCAAGATTTTAAAAAAGAAGCACCTAGAACTGCTCTAAGGCATTTTTCGGGTGTTGGATTTGAGAAGATCGTAGGCGTATCAGAACAGATGCTAAAGATTTATCATCTTATGTGCCAGATCAAGAGCAAAGACGTTACCACGGTACTCTATGGAGAATCTGGTACCGGAAAGAATCTAATGGCGCGAACACTGCATCTAATCAGTTTACGAAGAGATAGGCCTAATATTGCTGTCAACTGCCCTGCAATACCATCAGACCTATTGGAGAGTGAGCTATTTGGACATGAGAAAGGAGCTTTTACAGGCGCAGTAGAGAGGAAGGACGGTAAATTTTTAGCTGCAAACTCTGGAAGCATATTCCTTGATGAAATAGGCGACATGAGCCCATCCTTGCAGGCAAAAATACTCAGAGTTCTTGAGAGCGGTGAGATTGAGAGGGTCGGTGGGGCAGAAACAATTCGGGTCGATGTCAGGATCATATCTGCTACTAACCAGGACCTAGAAAATAAGATAAACGATGGATCATTTCGCCAAGACCTTTTTCACAGGATAAATGTATTCCCAATAACGGTTCCTCCTCTAAGAGAAAGAAAAGAAGATGTTTTGCCTACTGCTATGTCGATTTTAAAGAGCTTAAAGAAAAAACATAAAATTTCTGTGAACTGTTTATCATATGATGCGATGCAGACTCTCAGCCAATATGATTGGCCTGGAAATGTTAGGGAGCTTGAAAATACTCTTGAGCGTGTTGTCCTAATACATGATAAGCCTATTATTGAAAGCGATGACATAAAATATATTCTTGATGAAAATAGATCTTCGGTAAGTGTTCCTCAGGTTGAAAAATCTCCGACTCTAGATTTTGAATTACCGACAGACCCCATTAATAAGAAAGAGAACAATCAGCAGGCTAGTAAGCCTGTGGTAGAAATCGATACCTCTGAAATCAAGACCCTTAAGGAGCTTGAGTATGAGGCAATCTCTTCAGGGCTGGAGCGAAATAATTGGAACATGACTACTACATCACAGGAGCTTGGAATCAGTAGAATGACATTATACAGGAAGTTAGATCAACATGGCCTCAGAAAAGAAGACGGATAAGTTCAGCTCCTTTTCCTACATCGCTACAAACCCTACAACGGGCGTGGTTCGTGGCGAACTAAGAGCCTCTGGCCAGGATAGTGCGCTCATTCAGTTGGAGAGAATGGGACTTGAGCCAATATCCGTATCTGAAAAAAAACAGTCCATTCTCGATATGGAGATCAACCTTTTTGAGAAAGTTCCCCCTGCGGAGATCTATAACTTCACTAGGCAACTATCCGTAATGTTAAAAGCAGGTGTCCCTCTTGTGGATGCATTAGACTCGGTACACTCTGATGAGTCTAACGCACTTTTAAACAGGACAATAGACTCAGTTATTGATGATGTCTCTAATGGGATGTCCCTTTCAAGAGCAATGGACAAGCATCCTAAAGTATTTAACTCCATGTTTGTTAATATTGTAAAAGCTGGTGAGAGCGCGGGTGTTCTGGATAAGGTAATGTTTCAGTTAGCTGATTTTATTGCTCACGACCTGAAGCTAAGAATGGGAATTACTCAGGCAATAAGATATCCGTCTATTGTTGTTGGAATTACCGTTTTGGTTGGTGTGTTTGCTGTTACCTATATTCTGCCAAGATTTTCAACTTTGTTTAGTTCCACCAGGATTGAATTGCCACTCCCCACGCGGATTCTGTTAGCAACAGACCAGTTCATAAATGATAATTGGATGGGGATCATCTTTTTCATATTGTTTTTTGCATTTGCTTTTTGGAGAACACTTAAAACAAAGGCAGGCCTTTTTCAGTGGCATAAATTCATCCTTAATCTCCCTATCTTTGGCCCCATTGCTCAAAAAATGGCCATTTCAAGATTTTGTCATGTTTTAGATACTTTGGACCGTACCGGGGTTCCTATCCTTGAGTCCTTAGAGATAGCAGGAAAAACAGCGGGGAATACCTACATAGAAGATAGGCTTAGCAGGGTACACTCAGATGTTTCCATGGGGAAAAAGGTTGCGCTCTCTATAAGCACCCACACGCACGATATATTTCCGCCTCATGTATTAAAAATGATACAGGTAGGTGAAGATGCTGGTGCAATGGATGATATGTTGGGAGAAATTGGCGCAATGACTGATGCAGAGGTTCAAGATAGAGTTCTTAAGCTAACCGCAACACTTGAGCCTGTTATTACCGTCGTGATGGGTGTGTTTATTCTTGTGCTTGCTTTGGCTATTTTCTTACCTATTTGGGATATGTACGAGGCATTGTCTAGAGGGTAATTGTGTTTTGTATCAAATCGATACAAGACTCTTCTAAATAATTGTGTAATTTAAATCATTAGAACAGTGGCATATTTTTTGTTACTACCTTATTGAGCATGCAAAAGAAATTTAAAACATCATCCCTTAAATACTTTTTGAACTTATATAAATCTTCAGGAGGGCAGTCTCTTGCTGAATTCGCGGTTATTACAGCTATGATGGCAACTTTTATTGCGACCGCAATTCCCAAGTTCTCTGATGTTATGGAGTCTGGAAAGGCTAACAAAAGTATAGAGGAATTAGATAAAATTCTGCTTCAGGCAAAAAACTTTTATGAAACTACGGCAGCTCTTGAAGGAAGAGGTCGTCTTCCTGGGCAAGACAAGTTCGATATGGCCGTTGGTGGGTATACCGATTCAACTGATCTGCTGAATGATTTACTACTTTTTGATTCATTTAGTGACACTGCACTTGGCAAAAAGTGGGTTTCAGTGTTTGGCACGGATAATCCGAAGGCACTCATGCCATCTGGTTCCAACTTTATAGACGATACGCTTTCTTCTGATGTAAACCAAGCTGGTGAAGTAATTTGTCAAAACTGTCCGCTAGGTCGCATGAAAGGATCTGACGAGTGGCTGGGCCTGTTTAATAGAGAGGAGCTGGTCAGTCCATTTCAGGATGGACACTACATATATATTGTGATACCGGGATATGGTAGTGGAGAAGATGTTGTTGCTCCCAAGATCTGTGTTGCAGATGGTGAAAGTCCTAAACACCTACATAAAATCATGGAACTTTAAAAGTTAATTAGCCATCACTAATTGAGTTTACAAAGGCCTTGCGATTGCGAGGCCTTTTCTTTTTGTAGAAAACTGTAACAAAATGTTAACGGATAAAATCTTCGTCGTGAAAGTTTAATTTTATAGCTTTAAAATATAAGTATTCGGCCATAAAAAGTATCAAATAGTTACAAATTAATTCAAATTTCTAAATGTAACATTATGTTATTGTAAAATATTTCACCGAGGAAGAGCTATGTAAATTTTTCATTTTTCCAATTTTTGGCACAGATTATGCTTAATTGATGCAGTGATCAAAAAAACTCTAAAAAAGGAGATTAAAATGAAACAAACAATAAAAACAATCATCAGAAACGTAAAGAGCATAAAGGGTAACTCTCTTGCAGAATTTGCTACTACTACTGCTCTGATGGCTACTCTGGCTGCTACAGCTGCTCCAAAGCTTAGTGAAATGTCAGAAGGTACAAAAGCTGAGAAATCACGCAACGAAATTGATAAAATTATCAAACAAGCCGGTCAGTTCTACCAAGATAAAGCTGACTCTGAAGGTCGTGGACGTTTCCCAGGACAAAGTAAATTTAACGTTCAAGTTGGTGGTACAGCTTATGATAACACAGACGCTACAACCAGCGGTACAGTAAGTGCTTTAAGCAACGCTGATAGTCACAATGATGATGTTATGTCTGATTTGGGTCT
>Ga0160423_10001612_pt1 | contig 18908 bp, 13 predicted proteins | sample CRUFie14St8metaG_FD_108191 | JGI IMG/M metagenome (GOLD analysis project Ga0160423, IMG submission 108191) | Marine microbial communities from the Costa Rica Dome - CRUD Field 142mm St8 metaG | ecosystem: Environmental > Aquatic > Marine > Oceanic > Photic zone | place: Costa Rica: the Eastern... | reverse complement strand
TTGTTTGCTAAAATCAACAAGCCCTTTGCGTCGATATACTATTGTCCAGAAAGCAAAATGCAGCTTTCAGAAGCTGGCTTTGATGAGCAGCCTATGCTTGTACCTCGCTTCAATAAGGACAGTGTGAGCGTTTGGGGAAGAAGCCCTGCAATGAACTGCCTGGCAGACACCAAAATGTTGAACAAGATGAGTGAGATTACTTTGCGAGCTGCGCAAAAACAGCTTGATCCACCTCTTATGATACCAGATGACGGCTTTTTCAGCCCTATTAGAACGACGCCAGGCAGCTTGAACTATTACCGCAGCGGCACTCGTGACCGCCTCGAGCCCTTGCAGATAGGCGCAAACAACAGCCTGGGGCTGAATATGGAAGAGCAAAGGCGTCAAGCGATACGCCAGGCGTTTTATGTTGACCAGCTTGTGCTTGACCAAGGGCCAAATATGACGGCGACAGAAGTGTTGAGCAGACAAGAAACCCGCATGAGAGTGCTTGGCCCTGTCATGGGCAGATTGCAGTCTGAGCTGCTGCAGCCAATGATTGACCGCGTGTTTGCCATTATGATGCGCCAGGGCGCGTTCCCAGAGCCACCAGAAGAGCTGCAGGGCGCAGACTATGATATTGAGCTAGTCAGCCCGTTAGCTAAAGCGCAGAAGCAGATGGAGCTGCAAAACACGCTTCGTGGTGTCGAGGTTCTTACACAGGTCGGGCAAATCGCACCTGTGATGGACTACCTCGATGGAGACAAGATGGTCGATTATTTGATTGATGTCATGGGCTTGCCAGCACAGGTGGTTCGCTCAGAAGAAGAGGTGGCAATTTTGCGCAGGCAGCAGGCACAACAAGCCGCACAGCAGCAAGAGCAACTAGCGCAACTGCAAGAAGCTGAGATTGCAAACAAAGTTGCGCCATTACTGAAGGCCCAGCAGCAGGGCTAACATGGAAAAGCTAGAAAGCCTTTTAGGCGCATATCGTCTTGTTTTTAACACAGACGAAGGCAAGGTCGTGCTTGAAGACCTTGAAACAAGGTTTCATCTGTCAGCATCTACATTTGAGCGAGGCGATCCGCATTTCAGTGCCTTTCTAGAAGGACAACGCAGTGTGGTGCTGACGATTAAGAAAATGATGGAAGAGAGAGGCACTGCAGAACAAGACGAGGACTAAATGGACGAGGCAATTCAAACAGAATCTCAACCAGAAACACAAGAGCAGCAGCCTGCATCTTTCATAGATAGTTTGCCAGAAGACTTGCGTAACGAGCCTTCACTGAAAAATTTTACTGATGCTGGCTCACTAGCAAAATCTTTTGTGCATGCACAGAGAATGATTGGGGCTGACAAGGTGGCACTGCCAGGCAAGTCAGCGACTGACGAAGAATGGCGCGGCGTTTATTCAAAGATTGGTATGCCTGCAGAGGCATCTGGCTATGAATACGAAGCTGATTTTGACGAGCAAGAGCATCAGTCATTCAGAGCTGCAGCGCATGCGGCTGGTTTAAATGTCAAGCAGGCGCAAGCAATGGCTTCGTTTCTTGACAGCCAGGGAAAAGAAACACTGCAAGGCTTTGAGGAGCAAGCAGAGATTGCACGCCTGGATGGCGAGAAAGAACTGCGTCAGGAATACGGTGCAGCATTGGAAGATAAGCTAGGCCGCGCAAAAGGCGCAGCGATAGCGATGGGCCTGCCGCACGAGTTTGACGAGCAGGGCAACGCTTACATTCCAATGTTTGACGAAATTATGCTGGCGGATGGCAGGGCGTTGGGCGACCACCCTTTTATCATAAAGCTTTTTGCGAACCTTGCAGATCAGATTGGTGAAGATACCCTGGAAGGTGCAACAAAAGAATTGGTTATGACACCCGAAGAAGCATCACGGCAAATAGCTGAGTTGACTGCCCAAGGGATGCCATACTGGGATTCACAACACCCCGAACACTCAAATCATGTGAGCGAGGTGTTGCGTTTGCGGGAGTTTACAATAGTTCCCGTTGAAGGATAAGCATTAGCCCCTTCTGCATGCCTGTACAGTCAGGTCGATTAGCTGGCGTAAGCAGCAAGTCACGGCCCTGCAAAGGACAACCAGACGCAATTTACCCTTCAACTTTGTGAGAGGAGATGTGCGATGTCTGCACAAATCACCACTGCATTCGTGAATCAATTTTCAGCGAATGTGCAAATGCTCTCGCAGCAAATGGGTTCATTGCTGCGAAACGCTGTTGATGTTGAAACCATCAACGGTGAGAAGGCGTTTTTTGACCAGGTTGGTCAAGCAGCGGCTGTTCAAAAGACCACAAGAAACTCTGATACACCCGTCATGGAAACACCCCATGCCAGGCGTCAGGTGTCTCTTAAGGATTTTGAATATGCCGATCTGATTGATGACCAGGACAAAATCCGCATGTTAATCGACCCAACATCAACCTATGCACGGGCAGCAGCAGCAGCTATTGGTCGGGCTATGGATGATGAGATCATAGCGGCCTTGATTGGTTCTGCTAACACTGGCAAAACTGGTTCAACATCTGTAGCACTGCCAGCCGCGCAAAAAATTGCGCATGGCTCTACAGGTCTGACCATTGCAAAGCTGGTAGAGGCCAAGCAAAAGCTAGACGAAAAATCGGTTGATCCAAGCATCACAAGATACATCGTTTGTTCACCAAAACAGATTTCTGATTTGTTGAATAACACGACTGTAACTTCGGCTGATTTCAACACGGTTCGTGCGTTAGCCACCGGCCAAATATCTGATTTTGTTGGCTTTTCCTTCATCGTGAGCAATCGTCTAACAACCGATAGCAACTCTGATCGCCAGGTTATTGCCTGGGCTCAAGACGGATTAAAGCTTGCTATCGGCAAAGAGCCGACTTCTCGCATCGAGGAACGGGCTGACAAGTCTTATGCAACCCAGGTTTATTACTGTTCTTCTTTCGCCGCCACAAGGATGGAAGAAGAAAAAGTAATTGAAATAGCCTGTAGCGAGTAAAGGAGACTGAAAAATGGCGACTGTTTACTCAACACAGCGCACGAACTCTCGTGCAACTCCTGTGGTTATGAACAAGGCAAATGAGCTTGGTGGTCGGGTTCGTGTTGCTCATGGCGTTTATGAAGCGTCTTCTTTGGCATCTGGCGATGTTATTGAGATGTTCATTCTGCCTGACGGCGCACGGTTGCTCCAAGGCTCACTGGCGCATGATGCTTTAGGCTCATCAACCACATTGTCTGTAGGCTATGCCGCACACACTAACGCTGCAGGAACTGCAGTGTCAGCAGCGGCTGCAGCATACAAGGCAGCAGCGGCCTCAACCGCAGCGCAGAAGGTAGACATCCTTGCTACCTTGGCTTTGGGTTCTGGCACAGAGACAGATACAAACGAAGATGGTGTAGCTATCACGGTCACAATGGGTGGCGCGGCTGGTACAGGCACAATCGAAGTGACTATCATGTACGCTGTAGACTAAATCTGAGAAGGGGGCAGCAATGCCCCCTTTTTATTCTTAGGAGTTTTTTATGCCTTCAGCCGTTGATATATCAAACGCTGCGCTAAACATGCTGGGCGCATCTAACATAATATCGCTGACAGAAGACAGTAAAGCTGCGCGTATTATAAACCAGCGGTTTGATGCTGTGCGCGATGCAGTGTCTCGCAGCCATAACTGGAATAGCTTGATCAAACGCGCAGAACTAACACAACTGGCAACAGCCCCTGCATTTGGTTATGCGTTCCAATATTCACTGCCGCCAGATTGTTTGCGTGTGCTAGAGTTTACCAACGGCACGCTGTCATATCCGCAAGACAATATTTTTAACAATAGCGGTGGCCCTGTTTATGTCATCGAGGGTCGCAACTTATTGACAGACGAAGCAGTGGCAAAAATAAAATACATTGCTCGAATTGAAGACGCAAACCTGTTTGACAGCCTGCTTGTCGAAACTTTATCAGCTCGCCTGGCCTATGAGATTTGTTATGCCATAACAGGCAGCAACGCTTTGCTGGGGTCTACAAAAACTATCTATGACGAAAAACTTAAAGAGGCCAGATTTATTGACGCAACAGAAGGAGCGACAGAACGGTTCGAGGCTAGTGACCTTATAGAAAGTAGGTTCTAGGCATGGCTCGTTCTGCACCATCAATCTCGAGCTTTGTTGCTGGTGAGATATCGCCGCGCCTGGAAGGTCGCACAGAGCTGGACAAATACAGGGCTGGCTTATCAGAGCTACTCAACATGGTTGTCCACCCGCATGGCGGTGTGTCACGCAGGCCAGGCACAGAGTTTCTGGGCGAAGTAAAAAACAGCGCAATAAAAACAAGACTTATACCTTTCCAATTCAAAACGACTGACACATACATTCTTGAGTTTGGCGACAGCATTATGCGCGTCTATCGCAATGGCGGTCAGGTTTTGGATGCTACTGTTAATATTACAGGCGCAACAAAGGCAAACCCTGTAGTCATAACAGCCGCTGGTCATTCTTTTAACAATGGCGACGAGGTGTTTATTTCTGGCGTCGGTGGCATGACAGAGCTAAACGGTAGGAACTACAAAGTCATTCTATCTTCAGCGGTCACTTTTGCGCTGCAAGACTTATACGGCAACAATGTCGATAGCACGGGGTTTACTACCTACACATCAGGCGGTACTGCCGATGAAATTTTTGAAGTGGCAACACCCTATCCCGCTGCAAAAATATTTGATTTAAGATTTGTGCAGTCTGCAGACACTATGCACATTGTTCACGAAGAGTTTGCACCGCGCACATTAACAAGAACAAATCACAACGCATGGACATTTGCGACACCAGAGTTTCTTGATGGCCCATATCTGGACATCAACACCACCGCTACAACGCTCAATCCTGGCGCAGCCACTGGCACAGGTGTTGCTTTGGTCGCAAGTGCAGATGCTTTTGTCAGCACAGATGTAGGTCGTCTGGTTTCCCTGCATGGTGGCTACGGCGTAATCGCTGCATTTACGGATGCGCAGAATGTCACAATAGATATCAAAAACACACTGACTGCAAGCACAGCGACAACAGAATGGTCACTGGGCGCGTGGTCTGACACAACAGGATACCCCAGTACAGTCACCTTTTTTGAACAGCGATTGGTTTTTGCGGCGACAACCAACGAGCCACAGACCATGTTTTTTAGTCAGAACGGTGATTATTTTAATATGGCGGCTGGCACAAATGCAAACGATGCGTTGATTTATCAGATCGCTAGTAACCAGGTAAACAACATCCGTTACTTGTCAGCAACGCGAGTTTTGACGATTGGCACAAGCGGCGGTGAGTATGTGCTGACCACTACCAATGACGGCCCTGTGACGCCGACAAATGCGCAAATACGCAAGTACAGCAACTATGGCACAGCTAAGGTAGAGCCTGTGCAAGTTGCAGATGTAACGCTGTTTCTGCAGCGAGCAAAACGAAAGCTGCGCGAGTTTCGTTACGCTGGCGAAATCAATACCAGTGGCTATCAAGCACCAGATATGACTATCTTAGCGGAGCATATTACCGAAGGTGGCATGCTCGACATGGCGTATCAGCAAGAGCCAGACAGCATTGTGTGGATGGTGCGCAATGACGGCAAGCTCATAGGCATGACTTACAGGCGCGAAGAAGAGGTAGTCGCCTGGCATCAACACGCTATGGGCGGCACATATACGGGAACGCACGAGGGCGCGGCATCTCAAACCTATGACTATGGCCTGGTCGAAAGCATAGCAACGCTGCCTTCAGAAACTGGCGAAGATGAGCTTTATATGGTTGTGAAGCGCACAATAAACAGCGCAACCAAACGCTATATCGAGCGCATGAAACCTTTTGATTTCGGTGAGAATACGACAACTGCTTTTTTTGTTGACAGTGGTTTGGGCTACAGCGGCAGCTCAACGGCTACACTATCTGGTTTAAACCATCTTAACGGACAAAGCATAACAGGGCTTGTAAACGGCGCGACGCATCCGAACCGCACAGTGAGTGCTGGCGCAATCACCCTGGCAAACAACGCCACCACGGCGGCATTTGGACTTGGCTACAACAGTCAGCTCAAAACATTGCGCATAGAAAGTGGATCGGCTGATGGCACAAGCCAGGGCAAGCCCAAGCGCATTCACGCTATAACGCTGCGATTACACGAAACCGTAGGTGTGGAAGTTGGCAGCAGCACTTCTGATGTTGACCGCATACCGTTCAGATCGTCAGCAACTGCAATGGGCTCTGCCATAGCTTTATTTACAGGCGACAAAGAAGTCGAGTTTGAGGGTGGCTTTGATGAAGATGACCAGATAGTCGTCAGGCAATCACAGCCCCTGCCTCTGACGCTTCTGGCTATTTATCCGCGTATGAACACTTTTGATAGGTAGGTGATTAATGGGTTGGGGTACGGCAATCGGGATAGGTCTGCAATTATACTCAAGCAGCAGAGCGCGTAGCGCGGCGAACAAAGGCGCGGCGCAAGCTGTCGCAATCGGCAACAAAAATGCAGAAATTATCGAGCGCGACATTGACATAGCAAAACGCCAAATTGAGATTTTGTACGAAAATTTGCGCATCAGCAATGAGCGCAAACGAGATAGTTTTGGAGCTGTTCAAGGTAGCGTTTTAAATGTTGCCCTTGGCAGCGGCATAACGAGCAGAGGCACACCCCAGGAAGTGCTTATAAAAAACGCCACTGAGTTTAATTACGAGCTGGCTATTGATGATTACAACACAAGCATAGCAGTCGAAGAACAAGAAGACTTAATAGAAGAAGCAAAGTTGCGTGCTGAAATTTCTCGCATGGGCGGCATGGCAGAATCAAGCGCATTGCGAGCGCGTGGCACGCAAGCATTGCTCACAGGCTTTAGTAACGCAATAGGGCTTGCTGACGAGGAAGGCTGGCTAGGCTGATGGCTAAAATACCGCTATATCGTTCTGAATCACAGCCAACACTTAAGACAGGCAAAAGAAGCTGGGGCGCACGCATGAACAGCCGCCCGTTTGTCGAAAGCATCATGGCTAATGCAGAGACAAGCATTACGGCTGCTAATTTGTTTGCAGAACACTTTATCGCTCGTGACAGAACAGCTCGTGAGGCTGCGGCTGGCAAAGCCTTGCTGGCAGCAGAAACAGCAATGCAGTCAAAAATGACTGAATTGTCGCGGGTTGCAGACCCAGAAAATGTGTTTGGCAGTGACATCACAAAAGACAGTAGCTGGCTAGGGGCTGTCGGTGACATCAAATCACGAGTGCGTGATCAGCTTGATAGCGGGGCGCGTAAAATATTCGATTTAAAAATTGGGCCGATACAATCAAAGTATTCTGCAGCTCTGCAAACAAAAATCGACAGCCGCGTAAACCAGCAAATATTGGATAGGTTCGAGGACAAGGCGGTGGATTTTGCTGAGACTTACAGCGATGTGAACTCAGATGCAACGCCGTTTCTCTACGATGCAGAACTGATAGACTTGCAAAACACAGGCAATAAATTAGTCAGCCAAGGTCGTTTGACGCGAGAAGATTTAAACACGCGAATAACAGAGGTGCGCAAAGAGACAGCAGAAAACGCAGTTGTGTTATATCTGACGGGAAGCAAGACACCAATAGATGACGCCATAGGTTTGGCAGAGGGTGAAGAAGAAGCAATCAGAAGAATAAAAATGCAGCCTGGTGGCTCATTAATGCTGCACGCTTTAAACAACGCTCCAGATGAGGCGACGCGCCAGGACATTGTTGAGGCTGCGCTCGAGCAATCTTTCGAAGCCTATGATGCGCGGCAGAAGCTTTTAGGTGATGAGCAATCAAAAACAGACCTTAAGAATGAGCAAGCTTATAACAGCATTTTCTCAAAAACCAGCGAAGAGGCGCAAGTTATCTTCGACAAGTTAGACCGCCTGCAATACATGTCGCCCCAGGCACGCGCAGTCGCAGAGGCCTACATACGCGGCTTTGGTGTGTTTGCGGAGTTTGATAATGACAAAGTTGTAAAAGATTTAGAGACATTAATTGCAAACCGTGCGCTTACCTTAGACAAACTGCTGGAAGCTGCGCCAGAACTTACCCTGCAATCATTTCAAGCCTACAACACCAAGCGCGAAACAAACCGTTCAGCAGGCGTTACGGCTGCCCTTAAAGAAGCAACGGTCACTTTCAGATATACGGAAGAGATGGGGGCAGATATCGAAGCCTTCGAGCAAGGCGCACGGTCAGCCTATTACAATGTGCAGCGTCAGCTTATGGATTGGGAATTGAAAAACCCAGGAGCATCTGCCGCACAGATACGCGAAGAAGCGCGTAACATCATAACTAATGAGCGCAAAAATTTAGCAACGATTGTAGAGCTTGAACTCACATCTTTACTGCGAAGCATAGAAAGCAGAACAAGTGGTCTGACACTGCCAAGACTGCAAAATGGCAAATATGATTACATAGGTGTGCGGCAAGCTATGTTGCAGTTTCTACAGTCTGGGCCAAATAGACAAGTTGAAGGCGCAACCCAGGAATTGAATTACTACCTAGATATCATAGGGAGCTTGATTGTTGATGGACAGGAGTGAGTTTGACATTGATGCAGAGCTAGAAAAATACGACTACGCTGCGGCTGTGCGCGATATTGGGTTTGAACCGCACCCAACGATGGCAGGCAGCATCAATGACACTTTCGACATGCCTGTACAAAATGTCGATGATTTTTTTGTAAAGCTTGGCAATCAGACAAAAACGATTGCTGACGAGACAGCCAGGACTTCTGTGGCTGCGCCTCGTCAAATTGCACAAGAGGCGATTGATTTTGGCGTGGACTGGTTTGGCGAGCAGATGAAAGACTTTTACACGGTCAACGGCTTCGCGTCAGATGACCAAGTGAAAGCAATATTGCCACAGTCCATGACCCAGTACGCCAAAGATAAAGGAGTGCCGCTGGAGCTGCCACTTAAAAGCTTTCAGCCAGAAACGGGCATAGGCACAACTGCACGCGAGCTGTTGGCATATATAGGCGGGTTTCTGCTGACCAAGGGCAAAGGAACTGCACGCCAGGCAGGCGATACAGTGATTGACGACATGGGCAGACACGCAGGCACATTGCTGCAGGGAGTGCGTGGCAACACAGGCGGTGCTATGTCACTCAATGCGAAAGAAGCAAACTTGTCTGAGTTGGCTGTTGAGCTGGGTTTTGCTGATGAGCTGCGGGTTTATTTTGACGAACAAAGCATGGCAGACCGCGCAGCAGAAGGCATTGCAGATCAAATAGCTATGCGTGCAAACGCCCCTTTGGATGCTGACTATGAATTGACAGCAGAACAGCGATTGAATCGCAAAGTTGACACTGTGGTTGAAGAAAACGCGCTTGGCGGCATATTGGCAACAGCGATAATGAGTACAGCCAAGCTGTTGAAAACTGCCGCTCTTGCGCCAAAAACATCTGCTGGTTTGACTGCTGGGGCAACTGTCACCGCGTCAGACGACGCAGAAGGCATGCCAGTGAGCAGGCTTGCACGCACCATGCGGCAAGAGCAGCGTGCAGGCGAAAAAGTGCCTATGACAGAGGACTTGCGCACTTTTCGTGAAGGCCAAGAAGTAGAGGTAGAAGATACAACGCCTGTTCGTGCTGTTGATGAAGATGAGCTGGGGTTTTATAGCCAGGCGTTTCGTGCTGCAGAAGGTCTGGGTATGGACAAAATGACCAGCCAGCAAGCAAAGCGCATGATGTCAAAAGCTGGTGTGAAGCCAGACGAAATGACCTGGACAGGTTTAAATGATTTGTTTGCAGAAAATGACACTGTGACAAAAGACCAGCTTATAAAACATCTAGACGAAAACCGCGTGCAACTGCAAGAAATACAGCTTGAAACAGTGGATAGCAATGTGATTGATAACGCAGTAGCCGAATACGATCAAGTGATCACAACATTCAGAGATGATTTAAGTGAATATAGGACTATAGATTCGCGGGATTATTACGACCACAGAATAGAAGATTATAGCGATGAGCTGTCAAGATTAACAGACCCTGACGAGTACCTTTTTAGAAATATTGTAAGTGAGTTAAAGACAGGAAATTTTGGCAACAGATACCCAGAGGAATTTGAGGCAGAATGGTCAGATAATCTGTTTCGCGCAATCGAAGAGCATGGCGACGATTTTGCAGAAGTCTTAAAGAAAAACAACCCAGAGCAATTTCAGTATATTGGCAGCGATGTGGAAGAGGCCATCGAGAACATTGCACGAGAAGAATATTTAAATGAGCCTGTTATAGAAATGAGTGCGCGAATAGCAGACGATTCGGGCGGCTCTGTCACTTACACAATAGAAGGTAATGACGACCCCTACGGCTACACTATTTTTAGAGATGGAGAGGTTGTTGTCGATGGTGGCGAAATATACAGCCTCAACGAAGCTTTAGTAAGAGCTGAACAAGAGGCTATGGAGCGAGGTGATTTTGATTTTGCTGGTAATTTTGACGACATGACAGACCCAGACGGAAGGCCAGCAGGATACACCCGCTGGGAAGAATATAAAGAAGACGGCGGTAAGAACTACAAAGAAATGCTGCTCGTAAATGACAACTATAAAGGCGACCCAGACAAAGCAAAATCGAACAAAACAGATTTGGGCGCGTTTCGGGAAAGTCACTACCCAGAAGAAAACATTATCTATCATGTACGCACGACAGACCGCGAAGCTGCCGACGGCGGCAAGGTTTTGTATATCGAGGAGTTACAATCTGATTGGGCGCAGCGTGGCCGTTCCCGTGGCTTTTTCAACCCAGATGCACGCGACCCAGATGCTGTAAAAGCAGATATTGTTGACATTGAAAAGCAAAAGGCAAACTTAGCCCCTGGTCTGCAAAGAGAAATTCGCAATGAAAGACAAAGACCTAATCTAAACGACATCACGGCTATTACCGAATACGACATGGCAAACATGAGCCCCGAATACAAAAAGCTTATGGCAGAAGAAAAACGACTAAACAAAGAGCTTAATGTCGGACGCTCTTTGCCGCGTGGCCCGTTTGTGGGAACGACAGATAAGTGGTCATCGCTCGCAATGAAGCGGCTGTTGCGCTACGCATCTGAGAATAACTACGACTATATTGCCATTACACCAGGCCAGGTGCAGGCAGACAGATGGAATAACGAGGGGCTGAAAGTGTTTTACGATGATGTGCTGATTAAAAACATCAACAGCATTATCGGTAAAATAGACGCACAGCCAGGGCAAATGTCATTGTTTCCTGGCGTGAAGGACTACCAGGTTGGCAAAATAGACATTGACGGGCTGGATGATGGGCCTCGCAATGTCATCAAACTGACGCCACAAATCAAAGAAGCATCCAAAAAGGGTTCAGCATTGTTTACGCCAGCTCCTATTGCAGCAGGGGCTGGCGTAGCAGCAGCGGCAAAACAAGAAGCGCAACAACCGCAGATGTAGGCTTCACGGATGCCGCGAAATAGGTTATATTAACTTTACAATATGGGTGCGTTTACGCGCCCTTTTTTTATGGGCGTTTCATGGCAATACCACCAGAACAACAAAGCGCGATCAACGATCTGCGCCAAAAGTCGCTTATGGACATTGTGCGGCTTGGGCCAGAAACGATGGCAGGCGACCCCGCAGAGAGCTACGATGTAGCTAATGTCCTAACCCCTTTACTCAAAGGCGCAACCAAACTCTACGGAAAACAAGCACAGCAGCGTGCCACTGACGCCGTGCCAAATGTTGACGGTGTAGGAAAGCCAGCTATTGACGCAAAACCTCGCGTGCCAGCCGAAGGAAATTTAGAGCCACAGGACTTAGGATATAGAGCAACCCAGGACAAGGCGGCATCAGATGTGTTGTCACCAGAGGGTCAGGAAAAATTCAAGGCTCAAAATAACAGGCCTACTGATTTATCGCTGGAAGGCCAGCAAGATCAGCAGATACTAGACGAAGCAGCCGCAGCAGTAGATGAGCTGTCACCAGAACAACAACTGCAAGAAACTGTGGCTACAGCGCAGCGCGGCGCAATCAATGAGCAGCAGGGCTTTAAGTTACAAGAGAGCAGTACTGGCCTCGCAGATGAAGGCCAAGCAATCGAGGTGCTTGAGGGCGCGGCTTTGGGCAAGCGTTACTTGCAAAGCATCAAAGAAGGTGCGCCATTTAATTGGAATTTTATCGAAGAGCCTGACGATGTAAAGGCTCTGATGCAGGCTGTGTCAGATTCCATGCCAGAAGCGCAGCTTGCAGCGACACGAGGCCCAACGGTTGCAAACGCACAAACGCTTGAAGAAGCGCAAACACAGCTTGCAGACAGCCTGGGCGTTACTAAAAAAATACTGAAGCGCAGCGCAGGCACAACCTTTTCTAATGCAGCAGACGCCACGGCGGCGCGTATCTTGCTGGCTGACAGTGCAAAACGCCTGGCAGAATTGTCTGCAAAGGTGGTGCGGGGTGAGGGCGGCGATGCCACAATGCTGCAGTTTAGGCGTCAGCTTGCAATCCACAACGGAATACAGTTACAAATCAAGGGCGCACAGACAGAGGCAGCGCGGCTGCTACAATCTTTTCAAATCCCTGTCACTGGCGATTTGCCAGCAAGAGAAGCAGCGCAGTTACGCAGAGACATCATAGAGGCTTCTGGTGGTGATAAAAAGCTTGTACAGGCAGCGGATGGGTTGTTGCGTGCAGCTCGTGAAGGCGAGGGCGCGTTTAACCAGGCGGCTGGCAGAGGCATTTTAAGCAAGGTTCGTGACGGTCTAGAAACGCTGTATATAAATGGCCTTCTGTCAAACCCGCGCAGTAATTTCAAAAACATTTTAGGTAATGCTTTTTTTATGGCCTACCAACTCCCAGAGGAGTTTTTAGGGGGCATATATGGCACAGCAGAGCGCAGCATACAAAGGATGCGCGGAAAGGATGTTGATTACACAAAGCAAATGTATGCCGCTGACCCTCTCGTCAGAATAGCTGGTTGGTATAAGAGTTTTGGAGATGCCTGGGCTGCTGCCAAAGTTGGTTTTGACACTGGCATGCCTGGCAATCAAATCAGCAAGATTGAGTACAACGCCTATAGAAGCGCGGGCGATGACATAAATCATACAATATTTGGTCGCTCGATGCAGCGTTTATACAGAGCTGCGCAGCTTCCATCTAGGTTTCTCTTAGGGGGTGACGAGTTTTTTAAAGTGCTTTCACAAAATGGTGAACTGTTCACAGCAGCGCACAGGCAGATGAAAGCGGCACAGGCTATGGGCATGTCGCCACAGCAAGTGCAAGACGAAGGCATGATGGTCATGTTGAGCCCACGCATGATGCGTGAACAGCTCGAGCTAAAAAGCAGTTATGACACCCTCATGTCAGACCTGGGCGCAATAGGCGTTGGCATGAGCGCGTTTCAAAATACACTCTTAGGGCGGTATATCTTGCCATTTGCAACCGCGCCTACAAACGATATTTTGCGCACACTAGAGCGTATCCCAATCAACCCAGTGCTAGTTGCACGCATGTTGAGCAAAGACCCAAAAGCCAGGCAAAAGGCTGTCGGGCAGTTTACTTTTGCTGGAACTACCTTTGGCCTTATTTCGCACTATGCGATGAACGGTCAAATAACAGGCGGCAGGCCAACAGACAAAAAAGCCAGGGAAATGCTGCCGAAAGGGTGGCAGCCTTATAGCTTTGTGTTTCGTGGCGACGATTTCCCCGTTGATGAAGACGGCGACCCGCTGCCAGTTTTTGATAGCTATGGTCAGCCAAACGGCCCTTTAAGGTATGTCAGTTATTCTGGGTTAGGCCCAGCAGCGTCTGTTGTTGGTTTAACTGCAAACGCTCTAGAGTTTATGTCTCGTGCTAGGTCAGCAGAAGATCGCAACAGCATTGCTGCTGCATTTATCTTTGCAGCAACCGACTATTTTAAGGAGCTGCCGTTTTTGCAGGGCATGTCAAATGTGTTGCTGGCTATGCAGCGTCAGGATGCGCAATACTTGTATAGCGGCCCTCTTGGTTCTATGAATTTTGTGCCTGGTGTGCCAAACCCATACAGCGCGTTGAGCAGAGCTGCAGAGCGTGTTTTCGATGAAAGGCTTACAAAAGTCAGTGTAGACTTTGATATTTACACTGAAGAGGATGTTAAAAGCCTGACCGACGCGGGTGCGCTGCCTAAAAATCGTGAGGGCCAATATGATTTTAGATATGTCGGTCTGGCGAAAAGCGACTTGTCCACACAGTTTTTGGAAGCGGTAGAAAACTTTTATCTGCAAGGTTACGCAACTAATGTGCTTTCTGACGCAAACATAACGCCAGAAAATTTTAACGCTGAAGTGCCGATTTACGACACGCTAGGCAGGCTGATTACAGACGGGCCGTCTTTTCAAGAAAATCCTATGTTGCGGTTATTCAACTCGATGTCGCCTATAATGATAAGCAACAGCAAGGCTCAACCAGAATACATCAAAGAGTTAGCGGCTTTGGATTGGCCTATACCAGCAACGCCCAAAAAATATCTAAAGGTTGATTTGACTATAGCGCAGCAGAGCTTTTTGACCTGGCTGGCAAAAGGCGATGAAAAGGACATACCGCCTGGGCTGGCAGCTCTTAAAGATGATGCAGGCAGGCAGTTTGTAACATCGCCAATAATCATCAGGGGCAAATCATTTAGGGAAACGCTTGAAGACACAATATCTGGCATAGGGCCAGAAGGCAGGGCTTACAGAAAATCTGACATGCGCGGCAAACGGGCATTAATCAATCGCATACATGACAGATTTATGGACGCAGCCTGGCAAGAGCTGACTAGCTTGCCGACCTTCGAGCGACTGTCAACTGCAGCGATAGATGTCGAAAATCTAATTGAAGAGGACTTTAGAATCAAATGACTGTAAGCAGCACAACAACCAAAGTAAGTTTGGCTGGAAATGGCACGGCTCATAGCTTTGGCTATACCTTTAAGATTTTTGCTGATGCAGATTTGCAAGTTTTTATCCGCAGCAGCACAGGCACAGAAACACTCAAAACACTAAACACGCATTATATTGTAACGGGTGCTGGTGCTGACAGCGGCGGGAATGTGTTGTTTAAATACAATACAGGCAACAACTCTGACGCTCATTATAGTGCGACAGATCACAGGCCGCAGTCAGGAGAAAGCGTCGTCATAAAGCGCGTGCTTACACTGACGCAGGGAACTGACTATGTAGCGAATGACCCGTTCCCAGCAGAAAGTCACGAAGATGCTCTAGACCGTTTGACATTTATTTCGCAACAGCAACAAGAAGAGCTTGACCGTTCTATTAAAGCATCTGTTGGCAACACGATTACAGGTGCAGAGTTTACGCTATCAGCTACTGATCGCGCTAACAAAGTGTTTGCTTTTGATGCGAGTGGCAACCTCAGTATTACTCAGGAGCTTGGCACATTTCGCGGCAACTGGGCCGCAAGCACGGCGTATGCAGCGCGAGACCTGGTTAAAGACACAAGCAGTAACAACATCTTCATAGTGACAACTGCGCACACATCCAGTGGTTCACAGCCGCTAACCACGAACGCAAACAGCGCAAGTTACTCTTTGATTGTAGACGCTGCCACCGCCACGACATCTGCTACGACTGCAAGCACCGCATCAGCAGACGCTCAAAAATTAGCAATAAACGCAGAAGATTCGCAATTTACCCTTAGTGACAACACACAAGGATTTTCAGCCTTGCATCACGCGGCTAAAGCTGCGGCTAGTGCTACAAGCGCGGCGACTGCTAAAACAAACGCAGAAACAGCTTTGTCAACTTTCCAGGGCCAATATCACGGAGCTGCAGGGTCTGACCCAACAAGCAACCTAGATGCTGGCGATTTGTATTTCAACACATCAACTGGTTTGAAAGTTTACAATGGTTCTGCCTGGGAAGACATAAAGCCTACTACTTCTGAGCAGACGAACATAAACGCAGTAGCGACCAACAATACCAATATAAATACGGTTGCTGGTCAAATTAGCCCCACAAACAATATTGGAACGGTTGCTTCTAGTGCTACAGACATAGGCACTGTGGCTGCCAGGGATAGTGACATAGGCGCACTAGCGGCGATTGCGTCTGATGTCACAAGCCTGGCTAACGCTATAGGTGCTGCAACAACCTACGCAGTCACGGTTGCACAATCTGGCGGGGTAAATGTTTTTTACATTGACGGTGCGGCAAATCCTACGCTGACGCTAGATAGAGGCAATACCTACATTTTCGACCAGAGCAACGCCAGCAATGCTGGACACCCTCTAGCCTTTAAAGATGGCAGCGGCAATTCTTATACGACAGGCGTGACAGTTACAGGAACTGCAGGCCAGGCTGGCGCAAAAGTGACCATTGATGTCGCGTCAAATGCACCATCCACTTTGCGTTATTATTGCACGGTACATGGCAACGCGATGGGCAACACTATTTCGGTGGTCAATTCAAACCTGGCTACGGTTGCTTCAAACATTACTAATGTAAACAATGTGGGCTCAAACATTACTAATGTAAATTCAGTGGGCGGCTCTATAACAAACATTGATACAGTAGCTACAAATCTTACCAGCGTTAATAACTTCGGTGATCGTTATCGTGTATCAGCCAATGCACCTACAACAAGTCTTGATGCTGGTGATTTATGGTTTGATACAACAAATAATGTAATGAAAGTGTACGGCAGTTCTGGTTTTGCTAATGCTGGATCGTCTGTCAACGGCACATCAAATCGCGCAGACTTTGTGGTCGGCACTTCCTCTGGCGGCTACAACGGTTCAACAACTGTATTTCCAATAACCTACGATGCAGGCTTTGTAGATGTTTATTTAAACGGCATAAAGTTGCAGCCTGCAGATTTTACAGCAACAAATGGTACAAGCGTAACTCTTCTCTCTGCTGCTCAGACAAATGATACAGTTTCTCTTGTTGCATTTGGCACATTCAATGTTGCCAACTTTAGCATCAACGACGCAAATGATGTTAATACAGGGGGCGTATCAAACGGTCAGGTGTTGGCATTTAATAGTTCAACATCAGACTTTGAGCCAACAACAATATCTAGTGATTTAGTAAGCGATCAAACCCCCCAGCTTGGTGGCACGCTGGACACGAACGGACAGGCGATTCAGTTTGGTTCGAGCAAGTGGACGATTGAATTAAGTGGCGACAATCTCCTGTTTAAATATAACGGCACTGCCAAAATTAAATTTGCATCAGATGGTGAGATTGTATCTGTCGATGATGTTACTGGTTTTGGAACTATATAATGGCTATAGCATCTTCGGGCGCAGTAAGTTTCTCTGACTTACGGACTGAATTTGTGGGCGGCTCTGCTGCCATTTCCTATTCAGATTTATATCGTGGCGGCTCAAACATTCGAGCAAAGGCAGCTAATAATACTGGTGTAAATCTTGCTGCGTCTGTGCCGACTAGCGGTACGATTAACATTGCAAACTTCAGAAGCCAAGCTAAAGGCTTTAGATTTACATACACATCTGGTGCAACTAATCAAAATGCGTCTTCACTTTTTGGTGATGATTATGCTGTAGATTACCCAAAAGAAATTGTGATCGACAGTGGTGTCGAACTAGGTGCAACAAGCACATCAGAAGAAGCATTACAAATAGACACTGGTGCATCAGGTTCTATCACAATCACAAACAATGGTACTCTAAGCGGTGCAGGTGGTGCGGCTGGTTCTGCTGGTGGTGATGCTTTTGAAGCAGATGTTGCTTGTGCATTAATAAACAACGGGACTATTAGAGCTGGCGGTGGCGGTGGTGGCACTGGTGGTCAGGGCAGTTATGAATCTGTAAATTACCTGTACAGCTATTCTCCCTATACTTGGATGATTCGTGTCTCAAGCGGCAAGGTTGAGGTTAGGTGGGCTGGCGTGAGATATATAAATGCGTATATCGGAACTTCGACTACCTCTTATGGTCAATGGCGCAGAGGTAACTATGTTGGAACTGATTCTACTTTTGTAAAATATTATGTAGGTCAAGCGTCAACATCATATTCTAATGGCGGCTCTGGTGGTGTTGGTCAAGGCTATAATCAATCAGCAGGAGCAGGAACTTCTGGCACTAACAACTCTGGCAATGGTGGCACTGGCGGTGGTTTTGGGTCTGCTGGTTCTACAGGGGCAAATGGTAATTCAGCAAACGGTTCATCTGGTGGCGCGGCTGGTAATTATATTCGTGGGCTTAGTTTTGTGACGCTCACACAATCAGGCACAGTTCAAGGGGGTACGGCATGACGCAGTACACAGTAGCAGAAATCAATAACAATATAGCTAAGATTCAGTTTTCTGATGGCACATGGACATTTTTGGAATTGAATGCGGATATGACAGAGGTCGATTTGGATGACGCGGTGTTTGCTATAACTCCACCTCATTTAAAGACAGGCACTGGAACGCCGTCATTTTTAAGTGCTGGGCAAACAAGAACAGCAGCGGTAAGACCCCCTGCTGAAGAAGAGGAAGGGGGAGCCGAATAATGACTAGAGCAAGAAACTTTGCAGATGTAATTAGCGGTCAGTTTGATTTACCTGTTGGTTCATTAGACAATGCTGTAGTTGGTGATGGAGGAATTACAACGGCAAAATTAGCTGATGCTGCTGTCACTACTGCCAAGTTGACTGATGCAAATGTTACCACTGCTAAACTAGCTGATGCAAATATCACTACTGCCAAAATTGCAAATGACTCTGTAACATCTGCAAAGGTTGCTAACTCTGTTTATCAAGCAAACAAAAACATGATAATCAACGGTGATATGCAAATAAATCAACGCGGAAATTCAACAGGTATAACAAGCAGCGGTTATTATTCTTGTGATAGATTTAAATTCACGATTGGAAATGCTGGAACTTGGAGTATATCTAGAAGCACAACAGCACCTACAGGATTTTCTTCATCTTATAAAGTAGATTGTACTACTGCTGATGCGTCTCTAGCAT
>Ga0160423_10001611_pt1 | contig 18909 bp, 15 predicted proteins | sample CRUFie14St8metaG_FD_108191 | JGI IMG/M metagenome (GOLD analysis project Ga0160423, IMG submission 108191) | Marine microbial communities from the Costa Rica Dome - CRUD Field 142mm St8 metaG | ecosystem: Environmental > Aquatic > Marine > Oceanic > Photic zone | place: Costa Rica: the Eastern... | reverse complement strand
CTCCCCCCCCCCACTTTTTTTTTTTTTTTTTTTTTTTTGCAGAAACCCCGCGCAACCCGGGGTGTCACATGGGCAGACGGATGAGATCGATGGCGGGCCGTGGGCTCGGCCGCGGGGAGAGGCGGAGCGCGTTCGACCGCAGGGCCCTTTGACCACCATGGGTGCGGAGATCACGTGGGTCGCGCCCCAGAGGGCTGGCGGAGAGCCCGAGCCAGAGTGGGTCGCGAAGAGGGACGCGCAGACGGCGTCCATCTGCAAAGCCCTGGTGGGGGGTTGGGAGGCCGGCGCCGAGACCTCCGTCAAGGTCATCACGGGCGGCATCACGAACGCTCTCTTCATGGTGACCAACCACGACCTTCTGAATAAGGTCCCTGCTGTCTCGGAGGGCGGTCCGAGGCCGGTCGTTCTCCTGCGGGTGTACGGCGACAACACCGACCTCCTTATCGACAGAAAAAAAGAGCTTTCGGTGCTGCGGCAGCTGAACACCCACGGCTTCGGCGCCCAAGTTCTCGCAACTTTCTCCAATGGCCGAATCGAGGAGTACCTCGATGGATACTCGACGATGGACTACACACTGTGCGTGCAGCCGCTCCACGCCACGCGGATCGCTAGACTCGCTGCCAGGTTCCACGGCGTCAGGGTGGAGCCGCGGTCGGAGCCCGCCATGTGGGACACCCTCCGGGAGTGGTACCAGACGGCAAGGTCTCTTCGTTTCGAGGATGCCTCGAAGAGGGCCGCGGTCGCGAAAATTGACTATGAGCTGCTGAGCAGGGAGATTGACGTGATGCGCAGGGCGTGCGCGGAGTTGGGGCCGGCCACCGTGTTCATGCACGGCGACCTGCTTCCCGGCAACATCATGACGAGCGAGAGAGACCAAAGGATGACGTTTATTGACTTTGAGTACTCGACATACGGGTACCAGGGCTTCGACATTGGAAACCATTGGAACGAGTGCATGGGCCTTGAGTGCGACCTGAGCCTGTACCCGTCCGAGAAGACTCGGAGGCACTTCGTTGTGGAGTACGCCAAGGCCTGGATAGAGCTCGGCGGCGAGGACGGCGGCAGGAGCTTCGACGACTTTGTGGAGACGCTCTTCTTGCAGTCCGAGTTCTTCGTCTTGGCTTCCCACATCTACTGGAGCGTGTGGTCGATCATCCAGGCCAGGTACTCCAAGATCGACTTTGATTACGTAGCGTACTTTGAGAAGCGGTGGCGGTACTACCGAGAAATGAAGCCTTCAACGTTCGCAAAGCTCAAGCTGGAGCCTTGAGCCTCGCGATTTCTTTCTTTTTTGTTTTGATTTGTAGTGTATTTTGATTCCTTCCTATTTTGCTCGTGCCTCCTTCTGATGTTTTCAACTTACCTGTGCAGCCGCCCTCCCCGGCTCCCATCAACTCAGCCCGCGCCTCAGCTCCTTCGATCCGTCGCCCCCGTCGCCCCCACCGCCCCGCCCGGGACCCAGGCCCCCGCCTCCCGCCCGTTTGGGCTCTGCCTCCGCCCCATCCAAAGTCCCTGATCTCCGACCCTCCCAGTGCCCAAGATCAGATGAAGATCTCGGAGGCAGAGAGAGAAAAAAAAAAGTAACGGTTCGGCACGTAGCGTCGTGTCCCCTCGGGCGGGAGCCTCGGGCGGTGCGGGGGAAGAGGCCGGGCCATGATAAAGAGGCTCTTCCGGGGTCGGGGCGGCAAGGAGGCGGACGAGGAACCCTTCGCCGCGGCCTCGCCCGGGCCCACAGTGCTCACGACTCCCAACTTGGGGAACGGCGACGACGACGACGATCGCGATGACCTCGCGCAGAGGCTCTTCACGAGGGAGAACACCCGGACTCTAGCCGCATTCTTCATGTTCATCTTCAGCTCTGGCGCCTTCATGAGCATCATCACGCCCTTCCTGCCGCTGGAGCTCGCCAGGTGCGGCGCGGACTCTGCCCTGGTGGGCCTCGTCTTCAGCGCGTACCCGCTCAGTAACCTACTGGCGGTCCCCGTGTCCACCAGGCTGTGCTCTGTTCTTGGCCGGCCCCGCGCCTTCATCCTGGGCGCCTCCATCGAGGCACTCTTCGGAATAGCTTTCGGGTACGCCCACGCCCTCGTCCCCGCGGCGGCCCTCAAGTGGCTGTACCTTTGTATAAGGTTCGTCCAAGGCCTCGGGTCGAGCATCGCCTACACGGCTCTGATAGGCTGGGTGTCAGAGACCTTTCGAGACCGGTTGGCCACACTTTTGGGGTTCCAGGAGGCCGTGGGGGGTATCGGATTGATACTGGGCCCCAGCCTTGGCGGTCTGCTCTATGGCCTTGGCGGGGTCCCCCTGCCCCTGGTCACCTTCTCGGTCATAGTTCTGGTGTCCCTGCCGCCTCTGTTCCTGGCCATGTCATCAGTACGCGTGGAGCCAGACTTGATGGCCGGCGACGCAGACAGCACGTCCTCTGACCCAGAGATCTCGGTCTCGGACCTCGTCAACGTCTCCACCGCCAACAGCACCTCTGTCACCCTCATCGCGGCGATCGGGTTCGGGTTTGTGGCCCCCGTCGCCGCTCCGCACTTTCAACAAGTTCTGAGCCCGAAGATCACCCCAGCGGAGGTTGGTTTGCTTCTCGCCATCCCTGCATTGCTGTACGCGGTCCTATCGCCGGCCAGCGGCATGCTCTCCGAGACGTGGTTCGGGTACAAGGGAACCATGGCCTCCGGGATCACGTGCCTGCTGCTCGGCTTCCTGCTGTTTGGCCCTCTGCGGCTCTTTGGGCTCGAGCCGTACACTAAGGGCATGTGGCTCGATCAGGTAAGTCGTTATTTTCTCCGGTTTCGGTTTCGATTCTGACGACCTCCTCCCCGACGAAGGTCGTGTCCCTCGTCCTCCTCGGCAGTGGGGCGGCCTTTGCATTTGTGCCAGCACTGCCGGACATGCAACTCTCTGTCCGGCACCTTGGGCCAGACGCCACCAACGCCATCGCCGGTTTCTTCAACGGGATGTACTGCCTAGGGTAAGTCTCCTCCTCCTTGCTGTCGTTCTCGCTTCTGACCTCGCTCTCCTTCTCGCAGGGAGGCGACCGGGCCTTTGGTTGCGGGGCTCAAGGACTTCATTTCATTTGACAGGGTGTGCCTAATCATATCGTTCGTACACGCTGCCTACTTGGCGGTCGCGGCGTACTGGTGCGTCTCGGCTTGGCTCTGCAGGTCGGCAATCAGGAAGGCAAAAGGGCACAAGGACGCAGGCGGCGAGGAGGACAGGAGCGGGGCGAGGGCTCCACTCTTGTAATGAACTCCACAACTCTTTCAATCATTTTACTGAACGTTCCCCCCAAATCTCCTCATCCACAGTCATGGACCTGCAGGCCGACCTGGAGGCCGCGGTGGAGGCGGGGGACGAGGGCGCGTTGAGGTGAGAGCCCCGCGACGGGTTGCGAATGCTTGGCCCTATTGACAACAATGACCCTCCACCATTCGCCAGGGCGCTCCTCGCGGCTGAGGGCGGCGCTCCGAGGTCCCTAAACGTCGACGCGAGGGACGTCTTCCAGGCTCCTCTCATCTGCCGAGCGGCAAGGTCGGGTCACTCGGGCGTCGTCAGAGTTTTGGTGGAAGCGGGTGCAGACGCCACGGCCATGAACTACGGGGACCTCCGAAAAACCGCAATACACTATGCGGTCCTGCGAAGCGACCTTCTCACGATCGAGGTGAGGCCCTCTTACTCTCTCTCTCTCTCTCTCTCTTTCTCTGACACACAAGCGCCTCCTCCGTTCGCCAGGCCCTGCTCGACGGGATGGAGGCAAGCGGCAAGGAGTTCAACGACGAGCTTCTCAAGGAGGGTGTGTTTGGGCCGGAGAGGGCCTTCCCGGCGATTGGCCTGATGGCGATAACCCGGCCGCGGTGGACCCCAGGGACTCACGCCAAGTTTCCTCCCGCAATGCGCGAGGCGGCCAAAATGTTTGCGCAGGTGGCGAGGCGGGTGGGCCTGGCCGACGACCTGGTGTGCCTCATCGTGGGCCTGTCCGCGTATCCACTCTCCGCTTGGACTTGTAACTTGTAATGTAACTTTTACTCTTGTACACAACTGGGCTCAGAACCGAGAGTCCTTGCAGATGATGATGGAGCTCTTGCTCCTGGCCGCGACGTAGTCCGTAATACTTCCGATCATCGCACGTGACCTGGTCCTCTTCTTTCCAAGGACAATGAACTCACACTCCAAGTCGCTGGCCTTCTTCACGATCTCGGCCGCCACATTCAGCTCTCGGTCCTCGCTGAAGATCGCGTCGTGCTGGACCTTCATGTCGTCCAGGAGCGCGATGTAGGGATCGAAGAAGCCCTCAGCATCCTTTGCGGTATTCTTGTAGAAAAGGTGGACCACATCCTTGTCCGGCCGAACGAGGTACCTGAGGACGAACAGCATGGCCTCGTAGGAAGCGGTCTTCCCCTCCACCGCAATCAGGAATTTCCTGGGATTCCCGCTGGTTTGCGATTGCAGGAAGGTCGGCTTGACGATGAACACGGGAATCGCGGAGTTGGCCATGGAGAAGGAGGAGGTTCGCCCGATCCTGTCCTTCTTCTCCCCGTTCAGGCCGAAGGTTCCCACGACGAGGACATCGATCCTGTTGTCCTTGGCCATTCCCTCCAGCAGCGAGAAAATGCCGGCAGAAGTCTCTGCCTTGAACTTGAGCACGTCCAGGTGCTTCTGTACCCACTTCATCTCAATGTGGGTCTCCCTCTCGATTCTAAGGGTGGCCGAGTGCTTGAAGTGCGCGGACTGGAGAGAAAGCGCCTCCTGTTTTTCCGGGTTCTCAACATGCAGGCAATGGACCTTATGCAACTTTGGCCTCCCGGCGTTGCTCTCGTTGATGAGCTTGCATACCAAGTCCAGGGCCTGTTGGGACATATACGACCCGTCAATCGCGACGCCGAAGTTGAACTTGGTGGCCATGGCCTGCAGCTCCTCCTGCATCTCTTCGAACTTCTGCGGTGCCACCGACATCTTTGCTGCCCCTTGCTCGTGTAACCAAACCGCGACGACGCCCCCAATTCTCTCTTTGCTGCAATTGCCAAGCCAAAGAGTTGTGATACCAGCTCAGCTGTAACCCCCCCCCCCTCTTTTCCCTGGGATGGTACAGTCCCCTCTTGTTCTAAAATATTTCCCGCGAAGCCAAGGCAAGGCAATTCTCGGAAAACCCTTGGCCCTGGCCTCGGTCTCCGTTCTGGGATTCCGTGCGGAGATGGATCCCATCATCTGAGATGGATGGGCCGCCTGCCCTCCGTCCTCGTCTTTTCCTCTTCTGATGATGATGATGAGAAAAGTCTTTTTCTCTTCCTTTTCTTGTTCCCAGAAATCGTACACAATTACAATCTACATTTTCCCGTAATAGATTTCGCGTCTTGCGGCCCCTCCTTGCGAAATGTCGGAAGGAAGCCCAGCACACGGCCGCCCGTTCACACAGTGTACGATTCTAGGGAGGCTCCTCAAGACCAGACTGCTTGTCGGGCAGAACGAACCAGCCGGCAACGTACAAGGTCTAGTGCGATACTAGTGCTGGTACTAGGGGAGAGCGCACCTCTACGAGCTAGGACCGAGTCGAACTGGACGTGGTTGTGGTGCGAGAGACGCCAGAAATGACGGAAGCCGCGCTGGAAGTGGAAGGAAAGAAGGAGACTCCCGTGGAGTCCTCCTCGGGGGAGACCATGGTTTGGGGCATCTCGCTCGGAAACTGGGGTCTGATCGTCGGGAAGCTCATGATCCTGTACGTCTTCCTTGGCCTTTACTTCACCGCCCTGCTGTACTGCGGGTTTGAGGTCAGGAAGCAGGACTACCTGAGGCTTCCAAGCAAGTACTTCGGAAATTTTGAGAGGAACTTTGCGTACAATAGCATCATCACGAGACACCACAAGGACCCCGTCATCTACAAGAACAACAGGCCAAAGGGCTGCGAGGAAATGGTTAATGGGGGCGAAACCGCTGTGGAGTGCAACAGCGACGACAGCAAGCTCTGGAACGTGTTCCCTTGGGTCAAGTCCTCCCTGGGCTTGAACACCATGAACGCCAACTGCTTCACCGAGCCTGCGTACGACTTCGTATCCTCGGTAGACATGCAGAATGTGTACTGCTCGAACTACGTCTTGGACACGAGTGTGAGCGGGTGAGGAGAAGAAAACCTCTTGAAGTAATTTGATAACTGTAGCCGAAAACAAAAACTTGAAACCAAAGGTCGAAAGAGGAGGCTAGTCCGCAGCGGCATTGAAGAGGGAGCTCAGACGCCTCACCTCGTTGCTCTGCGCAACCTTTTGCCTCGGGGACGCCGCGTTCTCCTCGCCTCCCTCCTCCCTTGCCCGCCTCAGCCTGGCGACCGAGTCCAGGTACTTCTTCTCTGAGTTGGCCCTCACGCCCCTCGCGGTGGCCATCCCCTCCTCCTGCAGGACTTCCGCCGCCAGCGGGGTCTTCGATGTCGTACCCACGGGCAGCGGGCTCCTGGAACCCGGGGCGGCCGTCGGGGTAGAGAAGGAGTTCCCCCTGAGGATTGGTGATCCCAATGATGGGTCCTCAAGCTCCCCCTCGGGCCGCACAAGGGGCTGCCTCGACCTTCCCTCCTGCTGCATCTCGTACAGGACCTCTCTGGCGAAGGTGTGGTCCGCCACCAAAATCTCCTCGACCTCCTCCCTGTGCTCCCTCAGCACGGCGCACGCAAAGCCCATCAGGATTCCAAGAAGCGGGGACCTCCTCTTCTCAAAAATTTGCTTGAGCTCCACGACCAAGGGGATGATGGTGCCCACGAGGTGCTTCTTCATCATGGCGGAGATCAGCTTGCCCTTCGCACGCGCCAGGGCCTGCCTCCGGCCGTCCTCCTCGTCCTCCCGGGCACAGGACACCTCCGCCTTTATCTCCCTCGAGGCCAGCACCAGCAGCGAGTCCCGCAGGATCTCCCCTTGCGCGTCAAAGCAGAGCTTGCCCTCCACGAAGCCGCCCACGCAGTCCTCGCAAACCTTCGCAGCGATCTGGAACTTGTGCTCCGGGGTCATGCGCTTCAGCAGGTGATGGTACACAACGCACCTCTTCTGCCTGTTGCCCTCGTCGCTGCCGGCGAGGTCCCTGATGCTGGTGGCCACCAGGGCCTGGGACTCCAAGCTCATCGACAGGTTGGCATAGCCGTCGTGGCCGTTCAGCGCGAAGAGCGTCTGCACGAAGAAATTGTACGCCAGCAGCGAGGCCTTGTGGGACAGGGACGTGGAGAGCAGAAAGTTGCCCAAAGATCGGACAGACGCGCTTTCGTCCACTAGAGACAGAAGGAAGCAGTGGAAGATCGGGCCCCTCCACTTGAGGAAGTCCTGCTGCAAGAGCGAGGCGAGCACAATGAGGGTCTGCCTGCGAACCATCTCAGAAGGGTCATCAAAGCACTTTGCAATCTCGCCAATGTGGACGTCCACCAGGTTGGTGTACTTGGTGCATAGGTCGGCCAGGATGAGCATGATGTTGTTGCGCACGGCGGACACCTCCGTCGACTTGATCTCGTGGAAGAAGAGCGGGATGAATCTCTTGGCGAGGTCCTCGTCCTGCAGGCAGAACTTGCCAAGGCAGGTCCAGGAGTGGGCCAAGATTGCCTTTGGGATGACGACGTCAGATCCCAGCAGGCAGTCTGAGGTCATTCCCTGAACAAGGACCACCACGCCCTCGGAGACCGCAAAGGACCTCAGCAGGGAGAGCTCGCCCATGGTGTAGATTGCGCTAGCAAGCTTCGTCTCCAGGTCGTCCAGGGTCTTCTTCCCCATGCTCTCCTTGAAGAAAGACTCCGCCTTTGCGGCGATGCCTGATAGGTGGCCCGAAGTCCCGTCTGCCGCTTCCGGGTCCAGGGCGGCCGAGAGCCGGCTCAGGGTCCGCAGGCACTGTGAGATGGCATCGACAGGGACCGAGAAGGCGCCCAGCTCGCCCGCCAGGAGCTCGCAGGCCTCTCGGGCAAAGTTCTCTCCAATCCTCGCCGCCGCACTCCCGAGGGTCTGAACCACCCTGACAAAGGTCTTGGGCGCCGCCATGTACTCGCGCAGGCCCTCGAGTTTGTCGCGGGCGAATTCCGCCCTAAGCAGGGAAGGGTACTTGGCCACGACCTCGGAGAGGACCACCCAGAACCCTGCCTCCTCTCTGGGGCTGCGCAGCCTCTTGATGCCCTCCTGCAGGACCTTTGCGGCCCTGGAGAGCTGGGAGTGTGTCAGTTTGGTCGTCCCCATTACCCTGCGCAGGAGCACGGCGAAGTTTGGCTCGCGATCCAGCAGTGCGAGAAAGGCACCGCCGGTGCCTGAGGAGACCGCCCCCAGGAACTCCCTCAGAAGGCTATCCCTGCACTTGGTCTGGATGGAGGTCTCAGCGTCCAGGCAAAGCGGCAGGACGACCTGGAGCCAGAGCCTGCTGGACAGGTCCGAGGCGCCGAAGGACGCGTAAATTGAGCTCGCGGAGGCGGCGGCCTGCTTTCGGACGCTGACAAACGCGTCGCGGGACGCCGCCGATATTGCCCTGACTGAGGCCTCGCTGAGGTCGCCAACGAGGGGCAGCACGCAGGCGAGCAGGCCCAAGGCCGCCTTCCTGACGGTCGGCTTGCTGTCCCTCAGCCTGCTGCCGGCGAGGTCGGCCGTCCTATGCCCGAGGGAACCCTTTAGGGCCTCTCTCACGGCCCTGCCACCCTCCCCCTCACCCTGCTGAGCCCTCGACACCACCAAAGACAGGCAGTTGATCGCCCTCACCCGAATGGACCCGGCCTTGTCGACGGCCCTGTCCAAGACCCCCGACAGAAGCGCCTCCCAGTCCAGCTGCTTTGGGGAGCCTCCCGTGGTACCGAAGCAACCCTCCACGAGGTTCTGGCAGACCTCCAGGGCAAACGCGCGCTGGTTGACCTGTGGGTGCCGGAGCAACTTGCACAGGAAGGCCATGAACTCGGACCGTAGGGCGCTCGCGAGGGACCCGACGAGCGAGGCGACGGAGTGGGACGCGTGCGACCTGGCCTCCGCCGCCGAGGGGGCCTTGATACAGCAGTGGCGGGCCAGGGCCCCGACAGACTTGCCGGCCGCGCCCTCCTCGTCGCCTGGGCGAGGCCTCGCGAAGTCTCGCAGGAACTCGAGGGCCTCGGCGTTCAGCCACTGCTTGACCTTGTTCGGCGCCTTCCTGTTGCTCACTTCCAGCGCCAGAACGGGCTGCATCGACCGCATGAGAGCGACGCAGCCCGACTTTCTTGCCTCCCCTCCCTCGGCGATGACGAGGCCCCTCAGCAGCGCGTAGAGCGCTCGGAGGGACTCCGTCCACAAGGCCGTGACCTCGACCTCTATCTGGCCGTCGTCCGAGACGGACTTGCACCTGATCTCCCTGGTGAGCGGCGCGAGAGTCTCCACCGTGGTGGTGACGGTCCCGTCGAAGGCGTTCAAGTTGAGCCGGCCGGTAACGGCCGCCGTCAGGTTCTCCAGAACGAGCTTGGAGGACTCGTCCGCCGCGAAGTGGGTCCTTGCGCTGGCAACGGCGCACGACCACGCGATCTCGTCGAAGAGGCCGAGCGCGGGGGAGCCCTCGAGCGCCAGAAGAGCCGCGTAGAACCTGGAGAGCTCCAGCCTCGCCCTCCCGCCGGGCCCGAGGGAGAGCGCCCGGGAGAGACCGCGCGCGACGACGGCGGGCTTGACCCCCTCCGCGGCCAGTGCGTCCCAGATCCCGACGCCTCGGCCGGGCATCGACAACAGCCGCTGCGCCGCGCCCGCGGAACGGGAGCACTCGGCCTCCGTCGTCGTGGGCGTGGTGGTTTGGGTGGCCTCGGGTTGCTCCCCGTCCTCCTCCGCGACCGCGACCTTCCGGACGAAGTCCACGACAACCTCCTCGAGCCCGCGCGCGCTCCTACCTCCCGAAGATGCGGTCGCCATGGCTATCAACCCTCCTCGTCCGCGTACCGTACAATGGCGCGCTCGCGATCGCTATACCCCTTGCTTCGGGGCTTTTTGTCTGTCGTTTTTTTTGTTCTGGCCAAAAAAACCATTTCAATTTTTGTGCGGGGAAAAAGAAGTTTCCATTCGGGAATGTTTACTTTTCCCGAAATTTCCCAGCCGCCGCCAAATCGCTCGCGGTAGGGGAGAGAGGGCCTTGAGCAGCAGGAGCAACCATTGCGCGTAGCGCGAGGTCTCGAACCGAGAGGGCGGTAACCAAGCCGAAGCCAAGCCAAGTTTAGGGGGTTTGAGGTGGTCAAGATGGCCAGTAGGTTCTTCGCCCGCGGCAGCAGCAGCGAGGATGATACGGAGACGGAAAGCGAGTCCGAGGAGTATTCCACGACGGAGGAGACCTCGTCCGAGTCTGAGTCGGAGACGGAGTCCTCGTCGGAGTCTGAGAACGAGAAGTCAGGGGTGAACCGTTTTTTGGTGAGCGACTCTGACTCTGATTCGGATTCGGAGGACAACCGGAGGGTGCTGAGGAGCGCCAAGGACAAGCGCGTGGAGGAGCTGTCCACGATCGTGGAGGAGATCCGAAACAAGCTGAAGATAAACGATTGGGTTGGGGTTGGCACGAACTTTGATAAGTTGAACAAGCAGCTGGACAAGATAAGGCGCGCGGGCAACCTGACGAAGACCCCCAAGATCTATGTGAAGGCCCTGGTGGAGATGGAGGACGCCCTCGCGGCCGCTCTGGCGAACAAGGAGGCCAAGAAGTCTATGAGCAAGTCGAACGCCAAGGCCCTGAACGCCATGAAACAGAACTTGAAGAAGAACAACAAGGACTACGAGGCGGAGATCAAAGCGAGGCGCGATGCCGGCGACGAGGACGACAGCGACGAGGACACCGACTCTGACTCTTACGACGAGTCTGATGTCGAGGCCGAGGAGGAGGACGACGGCTTTGAGAAGGTCAAGTCCAAGCAGGAGAAGAAGAAGGTGCCCTTCACCCAGATGGACCCCAAGGACATCACGTACGGGATGGTGATGAAGAAGTCCCACGAGCTGATCTTGGCCAGGGGTAGGAAGGGGACAGACAAGAGGGACCAGGCCAAGACCATGGAGTTTGCAGTCAAGGTCGCCAAGACCGAGTCCCAGCGTGCTCAGATGACCCTGAACCTGATCTCCGCCTACTTCGACATGGCCAGCGCCCTGCACACCCACCTCCCCATCCCGATCTGGAACCGGGCCTGCGCGTCTATCCTGGACGTTCTGGCCCTCCTGGAGAGGTGTCCTTACGTCACCGTGGACGAGACCTTTGAGCAGGACTACTCTGAGGAGCAGGAGGGCCCGGAGGAGGGCGCGGCCGTCACCGTGGCCGGCAACCTCATCGGGTGCCTAGAGAGGCTGGACGATGAGTGGTTCAAGTCGCTCCAGGTCATCGACCCGCACACCGAGGACTACGTCGACAGGCTCAAGGACGAGCTGGTCATCCTCGCTGTCGCTCAGAAGGTGTCCAACTACTTTGCCAAGACCGCGCAGCACTCCGTGGTGGCCAGGATCGCGCTGAGGCAGGTCGAGCACTTGTATTGCAAGACGGAGGCCGTGTACAAGGCCATGAGGGCCCTGGCGGAGATCAAGAAGAAGGAGGCCGCGTCCGCGGAGCCTGCTGCGGAGCCTGAGGCCAAGGCCGCGGCGGCTGTCGAGCTCGAGGAGGAGGAGATCGTGCCCGTGGCGCTGCCCGCCGACTTCACGATGGAGGAGGACCCGCACGCGCTCATGAAGGACCTCGTGCACTTCATCTACAAGAACGCCGACGAGAGGACCAAGGCCCGCGCCATGCTGTGCGACATCTACCACAAGTCCATCCACAACGACTTCTACACCGCGAGGGACCTGCTCCTGATGTCCCACCTGCAGGACGCTGTGCACAACATGGACATCGCCACGCAGCTCCTGTTCAACAGGACCATGGCCCAGATCGGACTGTGTGCCTTTAGGAAGGGTCTCATCCCTGACGCCCACCACTGCCTGTCTGAGCTCTATGCGAGCGGCAGAATCAGGGAGATCTTGGCCCAGGGCGTCGCCCTCCGGTACCACGACAGGACCCCGGAGCAGGAGAAGCTCGAGAAGAGGAGGCAGATGCCCTTCCATATGCACATCAACCTGGAGCTGCTGGAGTCGGTAAACCTGATCTCCGCGATGCTGTTGGAGACCATCCACCTGGTCAACATTAACACGGAGACCAGGAGGAGGGTCTCCAAGTCCTTCTGGAGGCTCGTGGAGCACTACGATAAGCTCACCTTCATGGGACCCCCTGAGAATGTCAGGGACCATGTGATGACTGGCACGTATGCCCTGAGCCAGGGAGACTGGAAGAGGTGCGCCGAGGTGATCTCCAAGCTTGGTGTGTGGGACCTTCTTCCCCAGAAGGCAGAGGTTCTGGAGATGCTGACCTCCAAGATCAAGGAGGAGGCCCTCAGGATCTACGTCACGACCTTCGGCCCCCACTACTCGTCCATCGCTGTCGACCAGCTGTGCAAGATGTTCGATGTGAGCGAGAACACCGTGCAGACCATCGTGTCCAGGCTGATCATCTCGGAGGACATCCACGGGTCGTGGCACCAGCCCACGCAGACAATCGTGATGCGGAGCAGCAGCAGTAACACCACCAAGCTGCAGAAGCTGGCGCTCAGGTGCGTGTCCAGCGCCCAGATCCTCGTTGAGTCGAACGAGAAGGCCTTGGCACTGAGGACCGGATCCCTCAGGGAGAGGGAGGACGGCGGCGGCAAGGGCAAGGGCAGGGGAGACTGGGAGGGAAGGGACGGAAAGCAGGGGCGGGGGAGGAAGTGGAACCCTCACGGCAAGGCCACGGGGGGGTACAGGGACAGGAAGGGCCAAAGAGGAGGGGAGAGGGGAGACAGGAGGGACAGGAAGGGGCACCACCACCGCAGGGACCACGGACACCAGGACGTGGCCTACTCGAGCTTCCAGAGGAGGAAGCAGGAGGGGCCCCGAGAAATGGCCACGCTCTCCAAGAGGAGGAACTAACTCGTCCGCCAGTTGGACGCCATGTAAGCTTATCTATACGAAAACTTCGTTTCTTTCGGACCCCTCCTCTGTGGCATCATTCTTCCTCCTTGGCCTGAACGGCAGGACCGTGGAAATCGTCAATTGAGCAATTGAAATTAAAAGTGGCGAACCCTTGATTTGCGAGGGATCGTGCCTGCCCTCGGTGTCGCCTGCCCTCGGTGTGCCCGCGTGACCGAACTTTGCGTGTGTCGACCGAACGTCAACCCTTGCCGTCCGAACTGTGGATGGAGACCGTGTACGATCGGCACTAGGCCCAATTTGCGCCAGAGTGTCTCAAAGATGTCATCTTTTGCCCCTGACGACGCTAGCGTGTCGGGAAGGTGAGTCCAACTCACGGCCTTCTCTTCGGCGAAATCATCCCTCGCGACCGTGCTGACGAATCGTTTCAGGCTCGAGATCGCCCGCAACCTCAGGATCATGAGGCAAAAGATCATGCGGGCGGGCCCGTCACTGCGGACGCAGGAGCCGGCAGGCAAGAACAGCCGTCCCTCATCCGCCCGGCACGCGTCCAGGGTCCCCGCCGGCCCCGCTCCGAGCCGGCCAGGCAGCGCAAGGAAGGGCAAGTCCTCGCAGCGCACCACCTTTAGCAGCCCCCCGAAGACTTTCGAGCTGGCGGAGCAGCTCAGCGAGAACAGGAGGAAAGCCCGCGCCGCAGATTACGCGGTCCAGACGCACCAGAGGAACCTGTCAAAACTCTTCTCCAAGATTCAGGTAAGTCTCCTTCGCGTTGTAGCGGACCGGAATGGGGGTGGGGTGGGGGTTGCCCTGCTCCACCCCCGAATTTCCCTCTCGCCGGTCGACCCCATCGAGAATGCTCACCCTCCCGCTGCCCCGCGCCCCCGCAGAACATGAAGAGCGAGCTGAGGCCCCGGGAGGGCGACTTGGACAACGGGGCCAGGCGGAGGAAGAAGACCAAGCCGAGGAGGCTGCACATCGACTAGGAGTCAGGCGAGGTGTTCTCCGCGCCGACGAGCCCGTTCGCAACCTCGAGGAGGCCGCAGTCCGCTCCGCCTCAGAAGCACCGGATCCGGCCCTCCTCAGCTGCCTCAGGGTCCAAGAAGGAGAGGCAAGTTGCCGCATACAAGGACGCCATCAAGGACTACATCGTGGACAACAGCATATACGAGGAGCAGAGGCTGCACGAGCTCTTCGACAATTACAAAAAGGAGAAGCAGAAGGACAACGAGGACATCGTGTTGAGGGCAATCGAGGAGCTCAAGATCGAGCTCAAAGTAGGCTGAGCTGGGCGCAAGGATTTTTATACAATATTACTCTTTACTCATTCGACCTGTCCCTGCCGCCGAAGACTCTAGACTTGGCGCAGACGGCCTCTATGACGCCCTTGATGGACTCTGGGTCGTCCGACCTGAGAAGCCCAACCCACAGGGTCAGGTCCTTCTGGCACTTTGCAACTGCCAGCCTCTCGATGAGCTGCCGGGCGAGGACCTCCAAGAGCGGGTCGTTCCGCCTGCCCAGCAGGACCTCCACCGAATACGTCTGCGTGTAAGCGTCTTGCTTCGCTTGCAGGAGCGTGCCGAGCCTGTCCACCTGGGTCACGATCGCCATGACTTGGTCGAACTCCAACACCATCACCTCCGTCGGCACGCCAGCGACGTCAGCAGAGAAGGACTCCGTGGGAACGATTGGGGCCCTCGCGGACATTGCGGACATAAAGCGTGGCAACGTCGTGTGCCCTACGTGCAGAGAGACAAATCCTATGCAGTTGATCTCGCGTACCAAGACCGCGACCGTACAAGGATAACCAAAGCGAGAAGCGCCAGCACCACGAGCAGGAGCTTTTTTTGGAACTGCGGCCGGTCAGAAGGGGTCAGGAGGGGTCAGCGTGAGCGCGGCGGGTGGGTCGCAGGCTCTTCCAGCATCGCTTTCGTCGGTTCTCGGGGGCTCACCTTCCGAGAGTACTTGTTCTTCAACTGCTTCACTGCCGACTGGAAGACCGTCGCTCTATTTGTTCTGTAAAGAGGGAGGCCGCCGCCGCTCCCAGCGAAAGGGAAGGTTTTCGTGTGTCCTATAAAGCTCGTTGGCGTCGATCCACGGCTGTGCATTCTCTGCGGCGCGAGGCCGACCACCCTCCCTGGGAAACGCGCGCTTCCGTGATCTAAACCCCCGTGCCTGCCTGGGCCCGGGTGCAGGGATGATCTGATGAGATGATGGAGGGGGGTGGGTCGAGGTGAATCGGATCCAAGCTTTGCGCATTACAAGGTCGCCCTGGTCGCGCAATGGGGACGGGCCTTAGATCGATGAGTTGATGTGTGGGGTGAAAGGGCTTGGCGGCGGCCTAACGATTCCACCGAGCTTGAACACCGTCTTCTTCTGGCTCGGGGTGGAAGGGGCCACCCTCTTCAGCAGGGTGGTTCCCGGCCACCACGCCATCGGGGCGTGCTGCTTGAGCAACACCCCAGGAGCAGGGGTGCCTGCCTTCTCCTTGGACGCCGCCTTGGCCTTGGTGGTCTCCTTCGCCTTTGCCTTGGCCGGCCCCTGAGTCACGTTGGGCCCAGCGTTTGGGCCCCTGTTATGGCAGTCCTCGCACCGGCAGATCTCGGAGCACTTGATCCCGGCCTGGAAGCACTCGCAGTACTTCTTCAGGCAGTGAGATCTCTTGCAGTGGCAGCCCTTCTTGTGCCTCTGGCCGCTGAGGATGGTGGGCTGGAACGCGAGGGGGTCCCTGCTCTGGATGGCCCTCCTCGTCTCGTCCACCTTCTTCTTGTTGCTCGGCGTGTTCCCGCAGTCCTTACACATGCAGTCCCCGCTGCAGAAGCGGCCGCCCGCAAAGCACTCGCAGTACAGCTTGAGGCACTTTGACTTCTTGCAGTTGCACCTTTCCCCGGCGCAGGAGCTCCTCCTCCTCTTTCCTGCTGTGGTGGCGCCGCCCGCGGCCTTGCCTGCGCTCCCCTGAGCGGTTTGTGTTCCCGGGGTGACGGGGGAGACGACCTTGGCGGCGGCGTTGGCGGGCGTCGGGGACTCGCCCTCCAGCAGGGCCTCGCCGCCGAAATCGAGCATCCTCGACGGGTTCTTCGGCTGCTTGGGGGTCGCCATGGTGGCGGCGGGAGATAACTTAGTGGTGGCCGCGCCTGTGCCCTGAGCAGACCCAGCCCTCGCAGCGGCGGCGTCCTTGGCGGACCTCGAGCCCCGCTTCTTCTTCTTGGCGCCTCCGGCGGACTTCTTGTCCTCCGCCGACTCGTCTCGCGGCCGTTGGTCCTGGGCCGCGGAATGGGGGGGCTGCTGACCAGGCATGGCAGGCACGGCGCCGTGCTGCGCGGCCGCAGGGTGGTCCGCCATCATGGGAGGCGCTGGGCCGTGGAGGAAGGCCCCGTCGAGGCCGGCGAGGAAGTCGCCGCCCGGGTTGGCCTTCCCCGTGTTGTTGAAGAGCGCCATCAGGTCGGGAGTCCAGTTGCCGGGCATGGGCCCGGGAGACCGGCTGCCCACCATTGCGCCGAGGTTTCCAAAGGCCTTGCCCTTGGCGGAGGACGGCGTGATCGGGGAGAGCATCCCGTTGCAGAAGTCCACGAAGGGCGAGTCCATAGTGTACCGCGGGAGGCCCAGGCCGTGGTCGAAGGCATCGTCCAGCTTAACTTCTTGCTCCTGGGAGCGCTTGGGCGTCTCCAGGATGGCACCCGCGCTCGCGGCACCGGCGGCCTTGGCCTTCCTCTCCGCAGCCGCGGTCTTGGGCTTTCCCCTCTTCTTCTGCGCCGAGGATGGCGCTTTCGAGTCTTTTTTCTTTCTTTCCTTCACCATGGCGCGCTCAGGTTCTCATCCGCTTGCAAAATAGAAAGAAACACAATGGGCGCCTCGGAGTTCAACTGTGGCGCGTGCCGCCGTCGCGGCTTCGACGTGAGTTCGCCTCCGTCTTTCGTGGGGCCAACTTCGATCGCCTCGGCAGTCGGTCGGTCGGGCGCGAGCGAGCGACGAGACAAAGGCCGGGTCGACTCCTGTGTTGCACTTGTTGCACAAGAACCCTTTCTTCTGTCTCCGCACGAGAGCACGTGAAGCAAAAGGGTTTCGCCGCGGGTCTAGGCCGTTGCGTTCTGGAAGGCGGCTCGCGCTTCGAGCGCTGCGATCCGATCCAATCGCACTTCACCCCTCCGCCTCCTCAGTGCTCGCTGCGTCGGGCCCCGCGCGGTGCCGTCTGTCACCTGGTGGCAAGGCACGACGCCTAATTCCGAGCGCGCGAAACCAGCCTGAAAACCGTCTGTCATTTTGGGGTCGCGCCAAAACGCATTTGCCGCGAATTTCGCGCAAGGACGAAACACATGGAATTTCTACACGACGAGTAGAAAACGCCGCTCGGCCCTTTTTAAAATTAGGCACAAACCCAACACACGAGGATGCTGAGCAGCGAAAATTCATTCTTCCATTCTTTCGCGGCCCCAAGGGTTCCAATGTAACTGCTGTCCGTACAAAAAGGAGTACTTCATTTGATTGTCTACAACGTGTTAGTAATACAAACGACGTGGCTCAGACGCCGTCTTCGGTGAACCCCAGCCACTTCCAAGGCTCCTTGTTCGAGTCCCGCTGGTTGAAGACCCAAAGGCAAAGAAGGACCAGGCCCAAGTCGTGCACGACGAGCAGGAGGAACCACTTGGCGATCTTGGCCGCCACCTTGGAGGCCACCTTCGCGCGAACCTTCGCACTCGTCGGCCGCTTGAGCGGAGAAAGCGAACTTGGCCCGCCCGCTTCAAGGTGGTGGTGGTGGCGGGAGTGGTGGCCGGGTTGGTGGCGGGAGTGGTGGCGGGAGTGGTGACCGACGTGATGGCCGGAGTGATGGTCAGGGTGGTGATGGTCAGGGTGGTGACCGGAACGGTGATGGTCAGAGTGGCGACCGGAACTGGTGGAAGGGTACATGGGGTGGTGGAGCGAGGCGCTGGGCGGGTACTGGTGGCTGCCCGAGATCTGCGGGGCCGCGTCAGCTCAAGGTCAAGTCAGCTCTGTCTATCTGTGCAACTCTCTTTCTCACCTTGTTGCCGTAAACGTTCTCTGCCCACGCACCCTCGCCGTGCTCCTCCGTCGTCGAGGGGTCGTCGTCGTCGCCCGTCTCGTCGTCGGTCTCGTCCCCTGGCCTATCCCCGGCCTTCCGCCTCCTGAAGGACTTCCCTGTGGGCAGGCTGCCAAAGGCAAGGTTGGGGGGTAGATAGTCGTCTCGAATGTCCTGTTGAGTGGGATCGGGAGAGTCAGCCATCGCGACGGCGAGAACGGATGAGAGCACCCTCCTTACCAGCTTCCGAAAGTGCTCTTGCTGGGCTTTTCGCTGCTCGTTCAGGCGCTCCCGGAGCTTGAGCTCGTTCTCCTCCTCGACCTTCCTAAGCCACTCTCGCGTCTCCCGCAGCTGGGCGTCCACCAGAGCCGCCTCGGCCTCGGCCTCCTCCCGCCCGAGGTCCTGGTTGCGCTCGAGCGGGGTCTTGCCCACGAAGTCCTTGGTCGACACGGGCCGCAGGGTGCCGTCCGCCTCGCGCTTGTAAAAGGTCCCATCAACCGTCTTGTAATCTTTTCTCCCAAGCCAAAAACGAGAGACGACGAGAGACGAGGGTCAGTTGGGCCTGAGGTCGGTGGGAAGCGGGTGGGGAGGGCATTTACCCGGTGCGGTCAGCGGCGGGCTGTCCGGCCTCGTGCTCGTGAAGACCGTGAGCTCCCTGAAGTTCGCGGGCTGCCCGTTTGAGAGTTTGGAAGGAGGAAGTGCGTCAGAAGAGTCAGCAAAGCCGTCGAGGTTTTTCGCTCCGTCTCTGCGGTGCGCCATACCACGTTAAGGGAGGTGTCCCCGTCCCCGTTCACCTGCTTCTCCATCGTCCCCCGCAGCGCCAGTGGCCGCGGACGATGAAGTTCACAACTTTTCAAAGTTGAAGTTTGGCCAAGCCGCGGGCCAAGATCCAGCCGTGGGACCTTGGATTTGGGGATGGACGGCATGAATTATCACTTCGATTGAGGGGAGGGCGGGGGGAGAGGG
>Ga0160423_10001610_pt1 | contig 18914 bp, 11 predicted proteins | sample CRUFie14St8metaG_FD_108191 | JGI IMG/M metagenome (GOLD analysis project Ga0160423, IMG submission 108191) | Marine microbial communities from the Costa Rica Dome - CRUD Field 142mm St8 metaG | ecosystem: Environmental > Aquatic > Marine > Oceanic > Photic zone | place: Costa Rica: the Eastern... | reverse complement strand
TGCTTGGTCGCCTTGGCGAAGGATCTCAGGGCGATCGCAGCCCTGTCGAACGCGAGAGCGGCATCCTCTTTTGACCGGTAGTGCCCGAGGTAGATCTCCCCCTTCTCCGGTATCCACAGCCTTGCCCTCCACCTGTTGTTGTGCTTGTAAATCCCCTTTTGCTTCTGCAGAGAGTAGAGATCGAGGTGTTAGGCGGTCGCCTCTAGGGGGAGGAGAAGGTGGCAGTGGGGTGGGCTCACCTTCTTCAGAATTTGGTACGGCAGTGGTGGCTCCTCTACCGGTGGCTCAAAGTTCAAGTCCGTCGCAGGCGTCCTGAGCTGATCCCTGTCGCTCAAGACGTCCATGCTCTTGGTGGTGGCCGCCGTCACCGGCCTGCTCGACCGGGGCGTCTTGAGCTCCGGACTGCCGTTCAGGTAAATTCTTCTAATTTGTTGCGCTCGCCTCGAGTACTGAGGGTCTGGGAACTGGACCTGCTCCCCGAGGCTCTCCTCCACGTTGGAGAACACGATCGTGGAGTAGTTGTTCGAGTTCTGAAACTGGACGCTGTTGTTGTGCTGCTCGAGGTCCTCCACTGTCGGGTGCATCTTCACCTTCTCCTCCTTCTTCTTTTTCTCCGCATCATCCACGTCGTCCAAGGGGCTCCACACGCCCATATCGTCTGTCTCTCTAGTCAGTCCTCTCCCCCCTTCTCATCCCAGTCAACTCGTCCTGCCCGGCCAGGCTTGCGCCTCCTTGTCGCCACGTCTCGGGGCGCGCTGCGCTCCTGGCTCCCCGCTCCTCCTACTGTACCAAGACTCTGCCTTTCGGGAATCTTGTCCCTTTGTCCTTGGTGTGGTGTCCTTCCTTCAGAGTAAAATTAAGGCTCCAGGGGTTTGACTGTGAAAATTGAACTAGCCGGTGGCCAAGATCGTTCATATTTCCAGCTTGAGGGGAAAGAAGGTCTCCAGCCTGGAAACCAACAAAACCAGCACAAGTGTAGTGTAGGAGTAGGCAGCGCGTCGCGCTCCCTACGGGACACAGGCGCCATGAGCGCCCTTGTCATGGAGGGCTGGCTGTGGAAGAAGAAGGCCAGCACCGCGGGGTCTCTCTTCAAGTCGGTAACAAGGCGTTACTGCACTCTAGATGCGAAGGCCACAATGGAATGCTACGATGACCAGGGAGGCGAGCTGCTCACGCGCGTGAAGATTGCATCGGCGAAGAGCAGCGGGAAGTGGTTGTACATAAGCGGGTACAATGAGGTCAAGCTAAAGCAGTGTCGTCTTCGATTCCAGGGGGACTTCGAAAACGACACGGCTGACTGGGCCGACAAGGTGCTGCAGGTCGTCGGGACCAATGCGGAGCAACCCGGCAGGAGCAGAGGGGAAACTGACGGCTTCTTCTTCGAGGCCGGGGAGAAGCGTGACAGCGCCATTTCTGTTCAGAAGCAGACGGACGCCTTCGGAAGGCTGACGACGGAGGACGACGCAGAGGAAGACGCGGGAGGTGTGGATAGCTTCCTCACCGGCGATAACGACGAGGAGCAGAAGGATAAGGATGCTGGCGTCAAGGAAGAAGAGCAGCAGGTGAAAGACGAAGCCCGCGAACACCCTCATTCTGATTCCAATTCCGCGGTCAAGACGAGCGGCACAGACGCAGGACAGGAATCTCAGGCAAAGGTGGAGGCAACCGAAGCGAGCCAAGCGAACGTCACGGAAGACCAGGGTAGTGTCAGTAACCCTGAAGAGGCAAAACCAGCGGAGGAGGGTTCTGGAACGCAAGAAGAGGGCGCCTCGGATCCAAAACCAGAACCAGACGACGAGGCGGGCAAGGCCGCAGAGGTCAAGGAAAGCAAGACAGCCTCTTCTCTATGGGGCAAGGTGGCTCAGAGCACGAACGCCTCTCCCGCTGCGGCAGAGGCTTCCGCCCAGGGGGGCACGGGGGCTGCGAAAACCGCGGCGGGCCGTTGGCAGATTGGCGCCGAAAAAGCTGTGCCGAAGAAGAAGGGTCCGAAGAAACTGTACGGCGCGGACCTCCTCAAGCACCTTGCGCTGCAGTCGGTGCATGACATGAGGGTGTCGAAGGAGGCTGCTGAGATGGAGCGCTGGAAGGCCAAGTGCGAGCTCGGGGACGAGATGAACCCCTCAAAGACCGAGATTTTCTGCATCAGGTGCGATGAGAGGGTCACAGGGACGTATGTGAACCTAAATGGCAAGACGTATCACAAGGACTGCTTCACTTGCGTTTTCTGTGAGTGCTCTGTGAGCGGCGGAGCATACGAGGTTAACGGGATGCTGTATTGCGAGCAGCACAGGATGCAGGTGAAACCGAACTGCCACAGGTGCAAGCTAGACATCGAGGGCAAGTACATCGTGGGTCCCGGCAGGAGTCTCTACCACGCGGACTGCTTTTCATGCAAGGGCTGCAGCAGGAAGATCCGGACATACTGCGAGCACGAGAACGAGATCTACTGTGTCTCGTGCTACTCCGCGAGCTTTGCCTCCAAGTGCACTGCTTGTGGGGAGAACCTCAAGGATCGAATACGCACCCTCCAAGGGTCGGAGGAGGCGGCAGGCATGAAGTGGCACGAGACCTGCTTCAAGTGCTCAACGTGCAACAAGCGCCTGCATCAGAAGGTCTTTTTCCAGGAGAAGAAGCTGTTCTGCGAGTACTGCATGAAGAAGTCCAACCTACCCTCTTGCAAGAAGTGCAGGATGCCGATCGAGGGGGCCTGCGTGAACGCCCTTGACGCCTCTTGGCATCCAAAGTGCTTTGTCTGCACTGAGTGCAAGGACCCGCTCAAGGGATTCATCTCCAAGGAAGGGAAGCCCTACTGCAAGGGTTGCTTTGACAACAAGTTCTCCAAGATGTGTGACTTGTGCCACAAGCCGATCAAGGGGCCGTTCCTGAATGCGCTCGGCAAAACCTTCCACGACACCTGCTTTGTGTGCTGCAACTGCAACAAGAAGATCGAGGGCGCGTTCATGAAGTCCCCTGACGATCTTCCATGCTGCTCAAAGGACTGTTTGGGAGAGTACTACAAGAACGTCATCTTGCCAAAAAAGAAGGCAGCGGCTGGTGCATGAGCGAAGAGACAACGAACGCCACTAATTAACGATTCCCTTCATTGTAGATAATTATTTGTTGTTCCTTGAAGAACAAGGATACAAGAGAAAAAATGATATACCCCCAACCTTCCCGCACGAGCCCTCTCTCTTCAGAGGCGTTTCATCCGTGAAAATACAAAATCGGATGGAGAAGGAAAACGTTACTTTTTTCGTTTTAGTGTGTGTGTTGGCAAACCTTTGATTGATTGCGGTCTGAGAGAAGGTCCACCGTCGTGCGCCCTATACACCCAAGCGAGAGGAACAGGCACAGACAGGAGCTTAGTCCATGGACTCCATGGCATGGAATCTGTGATGTGTGGCAGTATCTCTCGGGACGCTATGCGCAAGCAAAAAAAGATTCTTATTCATTTTTTTGGAAGATAGAGAGCAACAAAAAGAGTCTGCTTCCCCGCCTCCAGCTCTCGAGGGATACGGACTGCACCGAGGGCTGTTCAAGTGAACTGATAAACGAGCGTAATCGTTCTGGACACCAACAAGTTTTGTATCTTTTTCCTATCTGTTATAAAGATGCAATCCCTTAGAGCTTTCAAGCATAAAAATACGTTCATCTTCTCCCCTTCGCCCAGAACTGCACGCCAAAGTTCCTGCACACCTCCTACCTATTAATTGCTTGCTCGAGGCACGCCATTTTGTCCCTGGTTCCGGGGACAGTCCTCCACGAGTCTTCCACCCTCCCGCCTTCGCCTTCACGCGGGAAAAAGCACAAAAAAAAAAAAAAAAGGTCCCCCCCCAGGATGATGCTGGTTGGGATGCCCAGCGCCCCAGTTTCTCGGATGGGTTGGCGACAGAAGGTGGTTCGGGCCCTGGAGGAGAGGGTCTTCCGTGCGCCCCGCAGGGTCGCCATCACGGGCGTGGGCCTTGTGACTCCCCTCGGCGTGGGCGCGGCGGAGTCGTGGGACGCTCTCACGCAAGGAAGGAGCGGAATCCGACGGCTCACTGAGGAGGACTTGAAGGAAGCGCCGGACAAGTTCGCCAGACTCCCCGTGAAGATTGCCGGTTGCGTGGACAACGCGTCGATTGAGGGCCTGTACCCGGGAAGTCTGCCGCGGAACCTGCAGTTCGCTCAGATCGCCGCCAAGGAGGCCCTGTCCCAGGCGCGGTGGCAGCCTCTCACCGACTCTGAGAGGACCAGGACTGGCGTATCCATCGGCGCTGGGATGGGCTATCCCTCGACCTTCTACACGGTGAGCAATCTCGTGGGCCAGGGAAGGGAGAGGAGGGTCAGCCCCTACTTCATCCCTCACGTGCTGTCCAACATGGCGTCCGGTTTGGTGAGCATCGAGCACGGCCTGTGGGGCCCTAACCACTCCGTGGCCACGGCCTGCGCCAGCGGCGCCCACTGCATCGGAGACGCTTTTCGCATGATAGGCCACGGGGAGGCTGACGTCATGGTGGCGGGCGGGGCGGAGGCCTGCATCGACGTCCTGTCGATCACCGGCTTCTCCAGGATGAAGGCCCTCGCCTCGGGCCACAATGACTCGCCAAGCCTCGCCTCCCGGCCCTTCGACAAGGACAGGAGCGGCTTTGTCCTCGGCGAGGGAGCAGGCGTCCTGGTGCTCGAGGAGCTCCGGCACGCCGAGTCGAGGGGCGCGACCGTCCTTGCTGAGGTAGTCGGGTACGGAAGGAGTGGGGACGCACACCACATGACGCAGCCCTCCAAGGACGGCAAGGGCGCCGTGCGATGTATGGCGGCGGCCCTGTCAGACGGCGGGCTTGGGGCCGAGGATGTGGGCTACGTGAACGCCCACGCCACCTCAACGCCGCTCGGGGACAGGATCGAGCAGGAGGCGATCTCCTCGCTGTTCGGTGCAGGGCCCCACGTCTCGTCCACCAAGGGGGCTGTCGGCCACCTTCTGGGTGCGGCGGGGGCCGTGGAGGCCGTGTTCACGGTCCTCTCCCTGAGATCCAAGTTCCTTCCCCCGAACGTGAACTTTGGGGAGACGGAGAAGGCGCTCAGGGGCAGGGCGAAGCTCGTGGGAGCCGAGGGACTTCGGGCGGACGGGTTGGAGGTCGCCATGACGAACTCTTTCGGGTTTGGGGGAACGAACTCCAGCCTCGTGTTCGCGGTGTAGGCTTACTTTATTTCTCTGTATATCGCATGTAAAAACAAAACAAACTCGAGGAAGGGAAGGGGGGGAAGGCGACGAACGCGCTAGAACGAACTACGAAAATTCATGTACAAACAATCAAACTTGGGCCTCAGGCGCGCTCTCCGCGGATCCTCCTGGCGAGCTGGATGTCACGGGGCATGATGGTGACACGCTTGGCGTGGATGGCGCACAGGTTGGTGTCCTCGAAGAGTCCAACAAGGTAGGCCTCGGAGGACTCCTGGAGGGCCATGACGGCGAAGGACTGGAACCTGAGGTCGGACTTGAAGTCCTGGGCGATCTCCCTGACGAGCCTCTGGAAGGGAAGCTTCCTGATGAGGAGCTCGGTGGACTTCTGGTACCTCCTGATCTCCCTCAGGGCGACGGTTCCGGGCCTGTACCTGTGGGGCTTCTTGACGCCTCCGATGGCAGGGGCGGACTTTCTGGCGGCCTTGGTCGCGAGCTGCTTCCTTGGGGCCTGGGGGTGACGAGAGAGAGGGCGGGGGTTGGGGGTTGAGGGAACGAAAAAAAAAAAAACGGTGTCAGCGGGAGCCGAAGCGGGGCGCGCGCGCGCGCGGGCGTGCGGGCGGACCACTCACCTTGCCACCGGTCGACTTTCTCGCCGTCTGCTTCGTCCTCGCCATCTCGCGTCGAAAGAAAGAAAAAGAAGGGCGCGTCGCTTAAGAAGGGTGGTTTCGTCGCTTTGGTTCCCCTCTTTTTTTCTTTCTCCACCACCCGGGAGTAGCTCCTCGTGACTCGCGAGGGGCGAGCGAGGGTAGAAAAAGTTCAGATTCGCATTTTCAACATCTAGGTTTCCACAATGGAAATCTCCTCTGCTCCCACAAATTTCCACAACCCCGTCAGGGAAGGCCTAGACGACCCTTTTTTTTTTCTAGGGTAGACCCCAAGCTCGGACCTTGAACCAAGCTTGCCCCTTTTTTGAAAAAGTTTGAAAGAAACCTTTTCAAACCCTTACTTTATCCGGACGTGGTCCCGTGACCTGGGCTCCAACGGCCTTTCTCATAATTATAATCGACGCGGCGGCCAGTAATTTTCTCATATTATCGGAATTATCGCCCTGGGGCCTACCTATCGCTGGCGCACTGGAGCACGGGACTCCGAGGTCAAACACGCATGCCCAGCACGCATTTTCTATTTCGATCTTCTCTTGCGCGGTGCGACGCGTCATTCGCCTGGAAAGAAACGAATCGACAAAAGCCTATCGTCGCCGGCGTTTTGAGAAAAAAAAATCAAAACGGCTCTATTTTGTCGGCTTTCGCGTGTTGTGCAAAGGAAAATCTACACGTTTCCCAAACATCAAGGCTCCAGGCGCGAAACGGCTACTCGTCAACGACTCGAATGACGGACGAGCACTGAGAAATATACATTTAGTTGGGGCACCCCATACTCCATGTGTAGAAATCCCGTATCTTGAGAAAAATCATGAAATGATTTTCGAAGCCAATTCCAAGAATGAGTAGAGTTTCCCGTTGCGCCGCCGCAACTAAATGTATCTTCTTTTCCCTTTAGTAGCGTTCAATACCAAGATTTCTCCAGTAGAAATTGCTTTGGTCCATCCTACGTGTTCCGGGGGTTTGGTTCCGGTCAGCGTGGTTTGCTCGTGATTTTTTGGGGAACTGACCAGTTCGCCGGTGACGCACGTCGCCAAAGGTCAGCGCTAGTTGACCGAGTTGATAGAGAAAGTTAGAGCGCGGCGCACGGACACGCCGACTCTTCGCTAGAGTAAACAGATAATCATGGCGCGCGCTTCCGCCATGCTGCGCAGCGTCGCACTTTTGCTTTGCGTTCTCAGCGCAGCATTCGTTGCCGATGCCCAGAAGGCCAACACCATCAAGGTTGGAGGTCTTTTCCCAATGTTCAAGCCTGCGATGGATTCCTCCGGAATCAGACGTCTGCACGCTTTCATCATGGCCGTGAACCAGCTCAACGCCAACACCACGTTCCTGCCAAACCACAAGCTCGAGTTCAAGATTGAGGAGTCTAAGAGAGATGCCGGACAGGCTTTCTTTGCTGCTATTGCTGTCGCGCAGTGGGGAGCCGAGATTGTCTGCGGACCTGCCTCTTCTGGACCTACCATGAACGCTGCCTTGGCCCTCAAGACCTACAAGGTCCCACAGGCCTCTTACTCTGCTACCTCCCCAGCTTTGTCTGATGGAGAGACCTACCCATTCTTCTTCCGTCTTCCACCTTCTGATGCCTTCCAGACCGTTGGTCTTTCTGAGATGGCTAAGGAGTACGGATGGGTTAAGATGGCTGTCATGTCCGATACCTCCTCTTACGGAGCTAGCGGAGCCCAGGCCTTCATTGATGCTGCCAAGCTTGCGTCCCAGACTGTGTTGACCTACCAGGTCTTCTCCAGGGATTCCTCCTCCATTGTTTCTGAGCTGACCACCGTCAAGGAGTCCAAGGCCAGGATCATTGTTGTTGTCTGCCAGGCTTCTGATGGAGCTACCCTTATTCACCAGGGATACTCTGTTGGTCTTGGAGGACCAGGATACGCTTGGGTTGGTGCTGATGGAATCATGAACTCCAACTTGGTTAACGCCCTTGATGCCAAGGGAATTACCTCTGATGAGACTAAGTTCCTTGTTCAGGGAGTCATTGGACTCACCCCAGGAAGAGATGAGACCTCCGCCGAGTGGTCTGCTTACACTACCCTCTGGGGATCTCAGCCAGCCACCCTTTCTGCCGGAGGAGTTTGCTCTTCCAACACCGATGCTTCTGGAAACTTCATTCACAGGAGGGGAGATGTCGACAACGACGCTTCCACCCCTGATGCTTGCGCCGGAATCACCACCTTCGATCCTAGCAACCCAGGATCTTACGCTCCATACGCTTACGATATCATGATGACCTACGCCTACACTGCCGATAGGTGGTTCAAGTCCGTCCTCAACGGAGGATTGGGAAAGACTGGTTCTATCTCTGATGATCCAGAGGGATTCTTTGCTGAGATTATCAAGACTACCTTCAACGGAGCCACGGGTCCTGTTGGATTTGATGCCAACGGAGATAGGGTTGTTGGAGCCAGGTACCTTGTTGTTAACTTCCAGGACAGAGCCGCTGTCAACCTCGGATCTTGGGTTTCTGGAGTTGGATTCACCTACAACTCTGGTGTTGATGTTGTGTGGTCTGATAGCACTACTGGAAAGGCTAACGCCCCTAAGGATGCTACCTCTGATGACTGTGTCGTCGGAGAGGGCTGGGATGCCGTTGACGAGGTGTGCAGGTCTTGCCCATCTGGAGAGTACAACTTGAACGGAGATGCCACCTGCAGGACTTGCCCTAAGGGATCCGTCTGCGAGGGAGGAGCTCAGGTCAGCGTCCTCAGGGACTACTGGGCTGATCCTGCCACTATGTTGACCACTGTTAAGACTTACAGGTGCAGGCCAGGATGGTGCTGCAATGCTGCCAGGTGCCCACTGACCACCAACGGAACCGTCTGTGTCTCTGCTGCTGCTCCTGCCACTTCTGCCGTCCAGGATGCTTGCTCTGCCTCTCAGTGTGGAGCTCACAAGGTTGGAATTCTTTGCGGACAGTGTACCTCTGATGCCGTCCTTGTTGCCACTGATTGCATCACTACTTGCAATGGTGTTGGAGGAGAGTCCATTGTTGTGCTCATCATCTTCGCCTTTGCTGCTTGCACTGCTTTGCTCATGGTCAACCACGGAAACTCTCTTTGGGGATTCGGACTTATCCCTGAGGGTATGGTCAAGACCTTTGCCAACTACTTCAACATCATGCAGCTCTTGGAGTTCACTGCCTCTGTTGCCATTTCCCAGCTGTTCTCTTTGAACTCTTACACCGCTGTTGAGATGACCGAGAAGTGCTTGTGGGACACTGATGCTCTTGGAAACATGTTGATCGGAGCTCTGTTCCCATTCCTTGCCATGGGTTCTCTTGCTGTTATGTTCATCTTTGAGATGATCCACAGGGCCACCGGAATCTTTGGATTCCTTGACGGTCTTATCCTGCCAGCGATGGGTGCCTGGAGGCAGTTCATCAGGTCCACCACCAGGAGGCTCTCCAGGTTGGGGGTTCTTGAGAAGAAGACTTTCTCTGAGCTCGGAATCACCAAGGCTCCATACTACTTCAAGTACACCTACGTGTTCACCCAGCTCATGCTCTTCTCCCACTCCACTATTGCCATTGTCGTCTTCAGGCTTTTCCAGTGCAGGAAGGTCGGAGCCTTCGAGGTCCTTGCCTACGCTCCTGGTGTTGAGTGCTACAAGGGAGATCACTCTACCTTCTTCGCCGTCGCCATCGTTTTGCTGTGCGTCTACGTTATTCCATTGCCTTTGGCTGCCCTCTTCTTGACCTACAGGATGCTCCAGGGCGGATACGAGCCAAACTCTGACAGGATCAGGTTCGTTGAGAAGTGCTACGGACCTCTCTGGGTCGGATTCAGGTCCCAGTTCTGGTGGTACGAGGCCTTCAACGTGTCCAGGCGTATCTTCATCATCGCCTTGTTCGTTGCTTTGGATACCCCTGATGTGCGTGCCGAGCAGGACTCTCTGTTCTCCAAGTCCTGGATGGCTATCTTCTGCCTTGTGCTTTCTTGCTTGCACTTCATGTGGAAGCCTTTCTTGCATGACATCGATAACTTCATTGAGGGTATGTTCATGATTGCCCTTGCTGCCGTGCCTATGGTTGACTACTCTCGTGTCAACGCTCTTGAGGCCGATGTCCAGAAGTTCGAGGGTGTTGAGGCTGCCATGCTTTACTTCCCAGTCGGAGTTGCTGCCCTCATGTACGCCTACAGAGTCATGACTGTCATGAAGGAGAGGAAGAACTTCGACGAGAACGAGGCCCCAGCCGGAAAGACCGCCTACGGCGACAACTAAGTATTGACTTCGTTTTCTTAAGTTTGGAACGCCTTTGTTCCAAGAATGCAACTGAATTTTGCTTACTTATTTTGAAAAACAAACTTTGTGTCACACCTTCATATCTTCCCTCCTCTTTGCTTCGAGCACCCTCTCTTTCCTTCATTCCATTCCCCCTTCCCCCTTCTCTCCTCCGTTTTCTCTCTTTTTTTGCTGCCAAACTGAGCACGTTTTCTGTTGTCGGCCCTGTATCTGACGAAACGCACACATCCAACTTGCGTGCCCCCTATCCAGGCGGCAGGCTTTATAAACGAGGGCTGCCGTCGGCGAGGCAACGGGGGGTCTTGCTCGAGGTTCAGCGGCTCGTCACGGAAGGGTCATGCTGCGCTCGCTCGTCTCGGTCGCCCGTCCTGGTGCGGATTCGCAATGCGTCTTTGCACCGTCGACAAGCAAGCGTTGTCAAGTGCAAGCGAGTCGGGCCCGGGGGGCCACTGGCAGACGCGTCGGGCGTGTGTGCGCCAGCAGTGCAGAGCCTTCGCCAGTGAAATTGGACGTCGGCGGCCGGAAGAGCATGGATGGGAGCTCCCTGGCCAAGGCAGATCGTGAGAGATACGACAGTCTCTTTTACAAGTACAGCTCTGCGAACGAGTCCGGGGAGTTTCTCACGGTCGACAAGTTCCGGCAGCTCATGAGCGACGTTGACAGGGAGTCGAGCAGAGACTGGGACGAGGTCTTTTTCGATTGTTGCAGGAGTCGAAGCCCGCTAGGCTTATTTTGGGACCTTTCGTCTGTGTTGCGCGACAGGCTCGTCGCCGGCAAGGCGAGGAGGGGATCGAGCAAGTTCATCTTCCTCTCAGCCTTGGGGATTTTCTCTGGGTTTTTGGTGCTGTGCCTTGTGTGCGATTTTATGGTCCAGCACAGCTTCTTCTCGAAATTCCACAGTTTGGGAGCGCCCTTTATCCTGGGAAGCTTCGGAACCTTGAGCATTCTCGTCTTTGGGCAGGCAAACTCCACGAACATCAGGGTCTGGAATGTCGTCTTGGGCCATATGATCGGCGCGGCCTGTGGCTTGCTCTCCGTGAAACTTTTGGGTTACACTGCTCTGGCCAAGGCCGTGGCCATGTCGAGCACGCTCGTTGCCATGCTGTGGAGTGGGGCGGTGCACCCTCCAGGAGGGGCCCTCGCGCTCTTGATGGTTCAAGATCCAAAGTTGCAGGTACTGGGGCAGTGGTATGTGCTGTACCCCGCCCTTTTCGGGGGCCTGGTCTTGTACTTTATGGGCTTTTTGACGAACAGGCTGAAGAAGTACTTCGGTGCAAATTGATCTCACAAGCGACAAGTGACAAGCTAGCGTTGAAGTTTCTTTAGAATGTTAGAAATACCGTAGTTGTTTCAAAGTTCCGACAGATACGCCTCCCATCCAGCCTTTTGGTACTCCTGCGCAGCGAGCTTGGGGTCCTCTGCCCTGTACACGCCTCTCCCAACGATCAGAATATCGCTCCCGCGAGATATTGCAGACTTTGGGTCATTGTATTGCTGGCCCAGGCCATCTCCTCCCCTCTGCAGCTTGATCCCAGGCGTCATGTGAACCAAGCTCCCATCCTTGCACTTCTTGGCCCAGGAGTTTGGATTCACACTGATGAATCCGATCACGAAGTCAGGGTTCTCTTCCGCGATCTTAACAGTCTCTTCTGTGTAGGATCCCTTGGCCATCGTGCCGGCGGAGCTCATCTCAGCCAAGAGCAACAGACCCTTCTTCTTGCCAAGCCCAACTTGCTTCAGACCGTCCACGATTCCAGGACCAGGAACGATGTGGGCGTTCACGATATCAGACCACTCCGAGATCTTGTAGACTCCGGAGGAGTATTGGCTCACTACGGTGTTGCCGATGTCAGCAAACTTCCTGTCTTCAAAGATAACAAAGTTGTGCTTTTGCGCGAGGTCCACGAGGGAGGCTGCGATCTCATCATTCCAAGTGTCAAGGATGTCCACGTGCGTCTTCAAGCAGCAAATGTGGGGTCCAACCTTGTCGACAATTTGCAGCAGCTCGGTGGCAGAGGTGACATCCGCCGCGACGGAGAGGTTGCTCTTCTTCTCCACCATGGTCTGGTAAAGGCGCTTCAACGCCTCGTTCTTCGCGAGGGCCCCCCTTTCCTCATAGGACAAGCGCTTCGGCTTCGCCTTCTCAGCGGTCTTGGGCTTCACGGTCACGCTGTTCGCCGCGATGAAGTCCTGCACACTCTTGACGACCTCGTCCGTCAGTTTGCCGTGCTTGGACAGGATATCCAATATTTCTGAGATCGTCAAAGCAGAGTACAGGTTGAGCCCGTGCGACTTGAGGTTCTCCTTCCCTCCCTGCTGACGATCGATGAGGACGACGACGTCGGTGCACACCAGCTTCACGGCGTTGAGGGCGTCCAGGGTCTCCAACACGGACATTCCACTCGTGACGAGGTCCTCCACCATGAGGCATCTCTGGCCTGGGCTGAAGTGGCCCTCGATGGCCTTTTTCGTGCCGTAATCCTTGACCTCCTTCCTCCTCATTAGCATCTTGAGGTTGTGGTCCAGAGCCATGGCCGTGGCGATGGGGAGGGCCGTATACGGTACGCCGCAAGTTACGTCGAACTGCGCCTTGTTCTCCACGGCTTTCCACATGGCTTCGGAAACCTGACGCAACACGTCCGGGTAGGACACGATGACTCGGAGATCCAGGTAGATGGGCGAGAAGATGCCGCTCTTGAGCTTGAAGTTGCCAAACTTCACGGCCTGGCAAAAGTAAGGGGGTTCATGGAGGAGTTAGCGTCGGCCTTTGGGCAAGGGCAAGGACGCACCTAACGGCAAGGGCACTCCACTCACCTCGATCTCGTACAGCTTCAGCACGAGGGACTCCATTTCCGCCCAAAACGTTTCGTAGCTCCTCTCCTCGTCCTGTGCACGAACGATCAGCTGCGGGGAAAAGGAGTGCATCGCCCAAACGTAGCCCAGTCAGCATAGCCCAAGCAGCCACCGCATAGAGAAAGAGAGAGAGCGTGTTCGAGATCGGACGGATAGGATAACCCTTCTCGTCCTCCTTCCTGAGAGAGAGGCAGGTTTGCCCTAGTCCTGTCAGACCTCGACGTTTCTGTCGACAGTGATGCTCACCCGTGTCCTAAACTTTCTCCCGCTCTTCCAGCTGGCGCTCGCCCGTGCCGTGCTCGCTGCCGCGGCCTTCCCCCCTCTCTTCAAGCGAAAAGTGCGAGTTCGACAGAACGAGCTGCTGCGTCCTTCCGTTGTCTTGTCGCTTGTAGCACTCCTCCTCGCCGTGAGTCCGCGGCCCTGCAGCTTGGACGTCTCTCTTCCTCTTGGTGCGCTCAGTCCACTTGCTTGCATGCACCCGGCGTGTCAGCCCCCCTTCACTGTCCTTCGGTTACTTCGCCTCCGCTTTACTGCTGCGCGGTCGGCTTTTATCTCTCGCGAAATCGGGGTGGCGGGAACGGGCAGCATCACGCGCAGAGAAGAGGTGTAGTGTGTGGTGTCTAGCTTGCACAAACACAGTGTCCGTTAGATGGCGAGGACCTAGTGGAGCGAGGGGGGGGCGGCTAGTGAGTGGAGAGGGGCTGGGCAGAGCTGCGCCGATCCCATGGCCATGGCACTCAGAACCTTGTCCAGGGCCTGCAGGCCGCTCGACTGCACGTTGCTGCAAGGCGCGCAGGGTTGGTTCCGGGTTCCAGTTCGAGCTTTACAGATGGACGGTGCACGGAAGGCTTGCAATGTAGGCCAAAGGAGACACTATTACGCCGCCCAAACATCCAGACTGACCAAGGCTCCCCTTCTCCGTTCCCTCGTCCTCTTCGCAGGTTCAGTTGGGCTCCTCGGAGCTCTCCCTGCAGAGCCAGACGCTGGGCTGGCAGGCCGTGACGGCCGTGGAGGCTAAGCAGGATGCAGCCCAGGTCGTTGCGGCTTTGGCAACGTGCTCTTCCTTCTCGGAGGGTACCATTCAAGTGAGGGTGAACGAGAGCTCTTCGGCGAGGGGCAGGACGTTCGACACAAACAAGAGCGTCATGACGTCCATCGAGAGCATCCCGCTGATATTTAGAAAGGTGTTTCAGAGGGAGTTTGCCCTGCCCTTGGAGAGCACGCTTGTTCTGGATCTTAGCATCCTGCAGAGCCAAGAGGTCGATGTTGGCGCGCTGTCGATCAACGCGGCGAGCCTCGCTCTCTATTCGGCTGTCTTTCGCGGTGCTCCCCCCCTTGGTGCAGTGAGCATTGCCGTGGTTGACGGCGAGGCGGTAGTCTCGCCAAGCAAAGGGCAGATGACGAGGGCTTCGATGAATATGATGTACGCCGGCAGAGAGGGGGCGCCTGTATACTTTCACGCCAGTGGGGAGGCAACGGCAGAGACACTTATTTCGGCGCTAAGGCTGGCCAACGGGGAGGTGTCTCGGATAGCAAAGTCGATTGAGGATTACGTTGGACAGGGAGCCATCGACAAAGAAGCGGATCTCGCATTGGGGACGGCGGAAGATTTGGTAGCAATCGCCCGTGTTCGAGATTTTCTGGATTACAAGGTTTCGGACTTTCTGGCGGGCCAAGTCTTCTTGGAGGGGGGGACATTCAACCTGCTGGGGCTCAACAGCGGCCTGGGTGAACTGAAACGCAATTGCATCGACTACTTCAGAAAGATTGGGGCTTTTCGGAGTCCACTTGCAAAGATTGCGGGGTCCGGCTGTGTCACAAAGGAGGAGGTGGAGCTCGGCTTCAGTGAATCGGTGAAGTGGGCTATGATTGACAGCATCGTGTCTGAGGGGAAGAGAATAGATGGCCGCGGTTACAGAGATTTACGGAGGACTCAGTTTGAAAACGGTGCGAGTGGCATGTGTACAGTAGAGAGGGATGGCACCAAACTGAACAGCACAGTCAGCGTCACAACGTCCAGGTCGCCACGAACGCTGGAGTGCAGGCACAACCTAGCAATAACTGCGGCGCCCTTTCAGATGCGTAGCTCCAGACACCACATTCGGGCTCTTGAGTACGACCTCATGCAGGCTGGTCAGGAGAGCAGTCTATTCACTGAGAAGGCACTCTCCCCCATTTTGCCCGAATTTGCAAGCTTTCCGTACTACGTGAAAGTGAAGTGCCAAGCTCTTTCCATGGACGGTTCCTTTCCGACAACGAATGTGTGCGCCTCTTCAGTCGCTTTGGCCAGCGCGGGCGTGCCCTTGAAGTATCACGTGGCTGGAACCTCCGCTGGAATCGTTAACCAGGAGATGGGAGAGCCAATCATCATCCTAGATCTCATGGACCTCGAGGAGCGCTTTGTGGATGGAATTCTTATGCTGACTTCAGCAGACACCGGTGTGATAACTTCCGCGTCTCTGGGTGGCGTGAAATCGGCAATCAGTTTCGATTCACTTCTCGACGCCCTTTCTGGTTCGGTTTCGGGAAATAACACCGTTCTCTCGCACATAAATGAGATCTGCTCGCTTGAGGATGAAAAAGGAAGTGTGTTTGAGAAGATCGCGATACCAAAGGGAAGCAGGGGTAAAGTCATTGGCCCTGGGGGCAGCCACATCAAGGATGTCGAGGCCCTCACTGGGGTGATTATTTCCCTGCAAGAGAAGGAAGACGCCGCCTTTGTCTATGGCACGGACTCTGAGAGCTGCAAGAAGGCCATCGGCATGCTCATGAAGTACGCTGGATGCCCAAGTCCAAACTTGTCTGTTGGCACGTCATACAAGGTCAAAGTGTCAAAAATTCTTGAGTACGGGGCTGTTGTGGAGGTCCAAGACCAGGGGGGGGACGGATGGATTCACATAAGCGAAATAAGGGATGGTCACGTGAAGAAAGTTGAGGACGAACTGTCTCTTGGCCAGCTTTTGGACGCCCTCTGCATCGGAAAGAATGCTCGGGGAACTCCGCAACTGTCGCTGAAGGCCCCCTCTTCTGACAGCTCATCGTCTGATGCCCGCAAGAGAGGGAGGAGTAGGAAACAGTCGGATAGGAGTAAAAAATAAGGAGTAAAAAATAAAGTCTCACTTATCTTAGTCAATCTTGACCGAGCCGTAGATCTTTCTGGTGAACAGGAAGCACGAGTAGAACCCGATGGTTCCCGTGAGCAGGAAGAAGCCGCAGGACACGACGAACATGTAGCCAAAGTAGAGCATTCCCGAGGAAACCTTGCTGATTTCGAGCTTATTGCTGTTTGGATACATAGATTGAGAGATGAAGGGAGGAGTCAGTGGCCTGGTCTCGCGGGCCTCACTATGGTGGTGGTGGAGAATTGGTGTCCGTGGTCTCACCTGAAGTAAAATGCGCTGTATATGAACACATAGAATGCTGACGATCCCGAGGTCAGGAACGAGCGCCACCACCACTGGTAGTCCTCGGAACAGAGCTGGAAGTAGCACATGACAATCGATATCTCAGCACACGTGATTCCCAGGATGCAGAATACCAAGAACAGGAATCCAAAGATGTAGTAGAACTGGTGCAGCCACATTGAGGTCAAGATGAAAAAGAGCTCAATAAAGATGGCTCCGAAGGGGAGGATACCTCCTACCAAGACGGAGAACATAGTCTGCATGTACCACGGCTGCTCCGGGACCTGCCTTGGAATCTTGTTTGTCCTGACTGGGTACTCATAGGGGGGCTTCTTGAAGCCAAAGTACGCTCCGACAAAGACGAGTGGAGTTGAGATTCCGAACCACAGCACGGCAAGGGCAAACAGTGTTCCGAACGGAACGGCCCCAGAGGATTTCTCCCCCCAAATGATCATGTTGAGAATGAAGAAAATGAAGAATGACACGCCAGGGTACAAGAGCGCTGTCATCGCCGTGTTCTGTCTCCATGCCTCTCCGTTCATACTGTGGTAGAGCCTGGAAGAGAAGTATCCGGCGAAGATGCCCATGAAGAAGTACAGGAAGATGAGGGCCGTGAGCAGGCCTCCGCGGTTGGCCGGCGAAAGGAACCCAAGCAGGGCAAACACCATCGTCACTCCGGTCATTCCAAGGAGCTGAACGCCAGTTCCGCAGCACACGCTGAGCAAGCTCGCGTGGGCTGGGGGTCGGAAAACATCGCCGTGGACCAGCTTCCATCCAGTTTCCTCCTGGGCCTCCTCAGTGGCATCAATCTGGTTGTATCTCGAGATGTCGCGGTGCAGGGTTCTGAGCATGATCATGGCAACCATGGCGGAGAGGAACAAGACAATCATCGCCGAGTTCACGATTGAGAACCAGTGAATCTGGTCGTCCATCATCAGCAGGTAGGTGTCCCAACGGGACGCCCACTTGATCGTGCTGGGCTTGAAGATGACATCGTACGTGAAGACCACGTTAGCGCCCCTGAACACCCTCATGGGTTCCATGTCGTGAGTGACATACGTTCCCTCCGAGGGGTTGCAGGTGTTGAGCTTGGGGTGCATTGGATCTAGGGGATCATCGTAGTTGTGATCGACCGAGAAGGGCTCCACCTCAAACCCAACGATTCTGGACAGGTCCGTCTCCGCGTCCCTGTGGTACAAAATGGTGAAGCGCAGGTGGTTGTTGATGAAGACGGAGGACTTTCCCTTGCTCTTGCCCCCCACCTCGTCCTTCTTCTTTCCCTCCACGAACTTGTCCACGAAGCCGATAGGGTAACCCCTCTCGTAGGTCTTCACCGTTCTTGTGTTGTCCGTCTTGTACCTCACCATGGCCACGGGCAAGTTGTCCAGGATCATGTTGACCCTGTACCCGTTCTTGATGTACTTCTCGAACTTCTGAGCTGTCTTCTTCGTCTCAATCGCCACCGAGCACAAGAACTTGCAATGCTCGTCCATTCTCATCTCGATCTGGTACATCGAGTTCTCAATCCGGTCGCCCCTGAGCACCTCTCCCAAGTTCTCGGCGCTGTTCACGATCTTGTCCGGCTTGCAGAAAGGAAGGTGGTAGTACTCATAGGGAAGCTGTGTCTTCACCGAGCTGAGCTTGTTCACCTTGATGTTGACGAGGTCGTCCTGCACATTCGTTCCGGGGGGTTGTGGGGGCAAAAGAGCGGCGAAAAAGAAGGTCAGGTCACCTTGCGCAAAGATCAGATAAGCCCGGGCGCTATCGTTTTCCCGGGCCATTCCCCCATCGCCGGGCACGCCCTTCTTCGCCAAGACGCTGACTTACCCTCTCGTAGTCCTGGGGCGCGACTCCTGGCAAGTAGAAGGCCTCTATGGTCGCCGACCAGCACAGGCAGAGGGCCACGCAAAGCGCGGCCACCCTTCCGAGCGACGTCATGGTCCCTCCTCGTGAGAAGTGCGCTCGGCTTGCTTTCGGGGCGAGAGAGCCGTCCAAGCGTTTCGTTCTCTTCCTCCGCGGTGAGGGGGCAAGCTCGCTCGCTCCCACGGACGCAAACGCTCCCCGACTTGGGCTCCCACGCAGGTCTCCTGTACGCCAAAGATTTGGGGTTGGAGTCAGGCAGGCGTGAGGGCAAAAAACCATTTCGACGCCACAGAGAATTGCCCGGGCAATTCGCACAGAGAGGCAGATTTCCGAGAGAAGCGAATTTTCATTTTCCCGATTCGCGATCAATGACGAGTTTTCCAACTAGGACGACCCTAGCTGTGCCTCTCTCGGGCAGGAGACTTTCAGGAGTGGTGGTGAGACGAGGAGTGCACTGGCTGGAGGGGAAGGCGTTTTTTGATTAAAGAATCTGATTTTTTTTTTAAACCGGGAAAAACCCTCCGTCAAGTGTTACAGCCTTCCTTCCCACCCATCCATTCCGTTCCGCTTGCGTGGGCCGAATTCCATCAAAAACAAGTACACACGAGTGGGCCGAGCGCCTTACTCGTCGTCCTCTGGCCTCTCCACTCCCTCCCAGCTCTTGTTCCACTGCTCGTCGTAGAAGGTCGCCTCCTCCCAGAGCCCCTTGAGCTTGTC